>Ga0272443_10006480_pt1 | contig 11571 bp, 7 predicted proteins | sample SSMAcet12_FD_193581 | JGI IMG/M metagenome (GOLD analysis project Ga0272443, IMG submission 193581) | Marine sediment archaeal communities from Little Sippewissett salt marsh, Falmouth, MA, United States - SSM-Acet-12 | ecosystem: Environmental > Aquatic > Marine > Wetlands > Sediment ... | reverse complement strand
GCCTACTATCTCTGCGATTTGAGTTTGGTTTATTTCTGTTTTCTTAAGGCTGTAAATCTGGTATCGTTGTTCACGGGTAAGCTGTGTGTAACCCATAAGTGCTCCTTTGACTCTGGAAGGTTGAAAGTGCCTTATTCTACTGCAGCTTACCTTTCTACTTCCAGCTTTGTTGCACTAATGAGTTGAATCTAAGCGATTATTTAGCAATCAACGTATTGAAAAAGAGACAGGAAGATGTTCGTTTTAGTTGCCCAGCTTTTTTGTTTGCGGGACGATCAACTTATTTCGATTATGTAGATTTAGATGTCCCCTTTGAATACCTTCCATTGCCGGGGCGCGGAGTGCTGCCAGGTTTTGCGCTAATCCCACAGAAACAATGATTTCAGCGAGTTCGTTCGCTGTATGAACATCCATCAATTTCAGACATGCTTCAGCAACAGGATGAACGTGGGTCGCACCACCAACAATTCCTACCGCTATTGGCATTTCAAGTGTGCCATGTAAATTCCCATCAGCATCCTTTTTCCACGTGGAGAGGCTAGTATAGCGGCCTGAACGAGCTGCATATGCATGCGCTCCGGCTTCTATTCCACGGAAATCATTGGCAGTTGCCAGCACAACCGCATCTACACCGTTCATAATCCCCTTATTATGGATGGCTGCCCGGTAGGGATCCGCTTCAGCGAAAGCCCATACCTCAATGATCCCCTCGAGGACCTGGTCAGCGTCATAGTCCCTAAAAGCCAATACTTGTTTGGGGATCGTAATGGATACGCGTGCAAGGCGTTTATCTGTGAGATTGGAAAGGATGGTCAAATGCACACGGCCACCTGTGAGTTCTTCGAAAAGGGGGCACAGGAGTTCGATTACTGTATTAATGACATTTTCCCCCAATACATCACGCACATCATATATCAGATGAATGACAATAAATTTGCCGATCGGGGAATCTTCGATTAATCGCACTTCGATATCGCGAGGGCTACCGCCGCGTTTGACCATAGAAGGCTTTACTTTTTCTGCTTCAGACAAAATCAGTTCTTTATTTTCATTTAGGAAATTAATCACCTGGGTATGATCTTCAATATCGAGTAATTGAATTTGTCCGATCATTTCAGGTGCACTGGTCGATGCAAGGAATCCTCCACTTGGTTTGGCAAGTTTTGCCATGTAAGAGGCACCTGCGATAATGGAAGGTTCTTCGGTTGCCATCGGTACAAATAGCGCTTTACCGTTCACAACAAAGTGTTGTGCAATGCCAAGGGGAATGCCTTAAATCCCAATCACATTTTCTATCATGTAATTGGCTACATCAGAAGAAAAGTTACGCTTGATATTTTCTATATCAAAATCATTGAGGTCGCTCTCCTCGGTTAACCTTTTCAGTCGTTCTGGGATTTATAATTGATGAAATTTTCGTCTATTTAGTTCAGTCATAAATTAAATGTCTTGGAATTTTTTGGATCCCTGATATAGCGCATCCCATAATACCTTCACAAAACTATCAAAAGCTCTCGATGAGCCATTGCTCCTGATTGTTAAAAATCACTTGATTGTGTTTCTTATATGCCGGACGTCCATTAATTAATAATTGCCCAGTTTTCCTGGGCAATTATTACTAAAGTTAACGTCTTAATAAATATACATATTGAAGATTAACAACAATTATGGGTGAAAGAACTCAACCATTGTGATGGTATACATCCCAACCCATATAGGTCTCGAAGGCTTCCTGCAAAATCTCTGCAGATGGCAATCTTGACTCTGTTATACGTCCAAATGAGGTTATCAATATTTTTCAAACACATCAACAAGTGAGTTGTAGGTATCAATGAATTGATGATATGACTTTTCATATACCTTTTGATTCTCTTTGATAGGTTTTATTCTATCCACAATTCGAATAAATAGATTGATTTCTTCAAAGTCTTTCAATGCGCCCACACCAACACCGCCGATAACTGCAGCACCAATTGAAGTTGCTTCCTCAAGATAGTTGGGGACCAAGATTTGAGCATCAAAAATGTCTGCGAGAATTTGCCTCCAGATTTTTCCTTTTGCTCCACCGCCAATACATGTCACTTCAAATACATTGATTGAGGATTTGAATATATCAAGGATCATGTTTAAGTTAAATGCCACCCCTTCAAGTACTGACCTGAGGAGATCCTCCCGTTTATTTGTTAGTTTAATCCCGACGAAAGCACCCTTTGCTTTCGGGTTCCAATGAGGAGATCTTTCTCCTAATAGATAGGGTAAAAACACGATTCCACGGGATCCTGCCACAGATTGTTGGATTTTTTCGTTAATGACCTCATATGGATTTTTTCCCAGGTCATTTGATTCTTTGGTTTCGCTTTGGCACACCTCGTTCTTCAGCCATTGATAGCAAGTGCCGGCTGCTTGCATGGAGCCTGTGGCATGATAAAGGTTGGGAACCGCATGCGCCCAGGTCATTGTTCGCATTTTTTCATCATGAAAAGGTTCTTCGGGTGTTGTAGCCAACCAGGCTGATGAACCCAAATATGTGTACACTGAACCAGGTTTTACACTTCCAACGCCAACAGCTGCTGCGCTGCCATCACCAGCGCCAATAACAACAGGGGTGCCGCATTTCAGACCTGTTTCTTCTGCTGCTTCCTTCGTTACTTCACCAGCCACAAAATTTGATTCATGGATGGATGGTAATTTGTCGGGGTCAATGCCCGAAATATCCAAAATTTTTGTTGACCATTCTTTTTTCGCCAGATTGTAGGCATTTGATCCGGAAGCATCACTATGGTCTGTCACATACTTACCGGTCAATTTGAATACTATATAATCTTTAGCGGTTAACATCTTGTAAGTTGATTTATAAATGTCTGGCTGCATATCACGCACCCACATTAATTTTTCAAGCGAGTAAACGGAACTTAAACGATGGCCACAGATACGATAGAAATCCTCCATTGATATTTTGTTTAACAAATCCTCGGCCTGTTTGATTGCTCGTTGATCGCAAAAGATAATCGAATTTCTAAGGGGTGTTCCATGCTCGTCAACACATAAACAGCCCATCATCTGTCCACTGAAAGATATGGATACGATATCCCTGGGAGATATATTATTAATTAATTGTTTTGTTGATAAACAAACAGCCTTCCACCAATCATCTGGATTTTGTTCAGCCCAAGTATCGTTAAAATATTTTGTTTCATAAGCTTGGGTTGTACTTTCTACCATTTCTCCATCTGTTGTGAAAAGGGTCGCTTTATTCCCGGATGTTCCGATATCATGGGCTAAAAGATATTTTGGCATTTTTGAATCCTCTCGAAAATTAATGGTTTTTTATACTCATTTTATCTAAATTGATTCTATTATCACTTTCGTTGATAATGGATTGTTCGAAGAAACCTTTATGATAAATCTTTACTTTCTGTAATCCCTATCTCAAGATTGAAAAACATTTTCTCCATTGGTTCAATATAACGAAACCTATTCGTCTCAAGCGCATCTTGCCGTCCCTCAACGTAATTTGTGGCAGGTATTAATCCACAAACATACTCCCTGCTGCGCATCATTTTCCATTCAATAAAGACGGGAAGCTGTTCGGTGCTGTATTTAACGTATATTCCCATCCCTTTCTCGCCAAGGTCTGGATTGAATAGACAGACAGATGTTTGCTTATCTTGTGAATCAAACTCATGGTAAAAGCACTCCTCCTCAATGCCATCAACAGGCTCGATAAATGTATTGAATGTTGGTATTCCTTTCTCAGCAGAAGGAGTTCTTGCAGATGTTTTCTTCAAATTTGGAGTAATCAATTCTGATTGTGAATCCAGAAAAGGAAAACCTAAATTAATATGATATAGAAGCATTAACGGAACGCGATTGAAGTCCTTGTTTTCAATTGTGTCTGAAATCATTATTTTATTTGATCCAAGTTTGGTGGAGATTTTTCTTTCAAGAACTAAATCTTCAGCAAAAAATCGTGAGTGTCTTACCCTCCCTGATATTTCAAAGAATAGGTCATCCTCATCCCAATATTCATTCACGGAAACCATTTGTGCGGGTATATTTGCTAATTCCCCATGAACGCCATATTCTCGTCCGTCTACAACACAATCACTACCGATATTATTCAATCCGCAAGTGGTTAATAATCCGCCATAAAAACTATCTAAATACCCGATTGCTTTTTTTTCTTGAAAGTATTCAGGTGAGCGCAGGCCTGACTTTGAAATATACCCAAGAGGATAACCTTTAAAAGTTACTTGACCGATGTCGAGGCACCGGGATTTTAAAATGGTAAACTTCAAATCACCTGCATTTACATCAATTGCATCCACCCCCTTTGCCTTTCCTGAATTAAATGTATATTCTTTTATGCCCGCAACTTGTGAAATATTACCGGTAAATTTTCGCAAATCTTTTTTTGTGTATTCTTTTCCAAATAATTTTGCCATTAGAGGACTCCTATTTGTATTAAAATATTGCTTGCATATCCAATGAAAACTGAATCCTAAAAAATCTCCTTATTTATTTTACATATATCTTCAACGCTTATCAAATAAAACTGCCAGAATAATTAATTCGCGCACTAAATCACTTGAATTGAATGGGTAGATTCCTAATAAGCTGCCCTTTCTTATTGATGCAATACTCACAGCCCGCAAAAACCGCTACTGGGAAGTTGTTAGACGAACCTCAATTAATCCAAGGAATTATATTTACGACTAAATAAACCAGTTATAATAAGAAATCTTATTTTTCTAAACACAATAACAAATAGAAGAAATCAATGAATCAAAAAACACACGAAAATAATTTTGGAATCATTGCATCATCGGTCGACATTCCAGATTCGGGGAACAGCTTTTCGGACTTTTTAAGGAAAATTGAAGAATTGCCCGTAAAAGAAATTGAGATCGAAGCTGCATATATTGACCAAATTAAAGAATTCAGATCTATACACAATCAGGTTGTGACAGCGATGATCAATTATCCTCTCGGAGGATATAGTGTGGAGTACCTGCTTGAATCTATCAGATGGGCTGCTGGAAATGAAATAGATATCATTTGTACCAATCTGCCATTATGTTTCCTTCGATCAAATGAAACAGGAAAATTAAGCAGTTTTATTAAAGAAATTTCCCGTGCTTGTGAGAATAAAAAATTGCGTATTTCAATTGAATCAGGTTCATTATCCCGCGATGAGATATCAACATGTTGTGAAATGATTTGCAATGCTGGAATATTCAATCTGAAATCAAGTAGTGGTTTTTCTGGCAGGACTTCTTCTGAAACAATTCATTTTATCAAGAACAACTTTCCTGAGATCCTGCTGACCGTTGATAATCGCCTTAGTGGGAATTCAATCGAAATTGATGATTTATTTAGATTGGGAGTTAATTATATTTGTGTAAATGAGCCATGGTTGTATCACTTCTAGACCCGGACATAAAAAATATTATGAAAAAAATATCTGAATTCCAACTAGCACAATCAATTGACCAAACGAACTTAAATCCTCTCTTATCATACGAGGAATTTCGTAAATTCATTCAAGAAAGTAGAAAATTAGACTTTGCTTCTGTGGCAATACTTCCGATGTATACAAAAATCGCCAAAGAAATTCTTCAAGGCAGCAACACGAAGGTTGATGTGGCTATTTCTTACCCATTTGGAAGCGTCCCCGCATGGCTTAAAGCAAAAGAAATTGAATTTGCTATCAGGGATGGAGCAGATGAGATAGACTATGTTGTTAATATTGCAGCAGTAAAATCGTTGGACTATAAAACTCTATTAGAAGAAGCTCGAATGATTGTTTCCGCCTCTGAAGGTAAGACGGTAAAGGCGATTATCGAAATGTGGAATCTTACCAAGGATGAAATTAGATTTACCTGTGAAACAATTCTTGAATCAAACGTTGCCTTCATTAAGAGTTCAACAGCCTATAAAGGATATACAAATATGCGAGCATCTACTGTTGAAGATGCTTTGTTGTTAAAAAAGATTGTCGGTGATAGAACCAAAATTAAAATTGCTGGTGGTATTAAGGATATTAATTTAACCCTAGAGTTATTATCGTTGGGTGTTAACCGCATCGGAACAAGCTCAGGTGTTCAGATCCTTTCTCAATTTCAAGAAATACATCAGAATGGATAATTAAGAAAAAGGATTAAAAAGGTGGGTAGCAGACTGCGGACATCTGTGTAGACGGAGACCATTCTCCATTGATTAATCAAAACAACAACAATCTATCTGAACTGAAAATCGATTTTGATCATTGATTTAATTCAATATATGAACTTACCTTTCCTCTGAAAAAGGAAGTTAATTAGAAAGGATTAATATCCTTCTTGAATTAATTTCAATACTTGTTTTTCATTAAGAGGGGTTGGATTGGCGGCTAAATTGACAGCATTTATATAGGTTTCATATGCAATTTCGCTAATTGCGTCTTTTGGAATACCTAAATCTCTTATACGCAACGGCATATTTAATTTATGATACAAAGTCTCGAGAGATTTCTCCAAATTAGCATTTCTGTTCAATGCCCATGAAAGATCTTCAAATTGAATTTTGCATTTCACTCGGTTCGCTCTTACAAATATGAGCAAACCTACTGCGCATGATGCGCCATGTGATATATGATGATAAGCGCCAATCGCGTGTCCAATGGCGTGGCCTAACCCTAAACCCTTTGAGAAAGATATCCCACCAAAAGCAGCCGCCATAGATAAATCCCGCCTTGCTTCAATGTCATCCCCATTTTCATACGCCTTAAGTAGGCTGCGCCCAATCAGTTTCACGCCATAAAGGGCTAAGGCTTCATAGTACGGATGGTAATCGGATGCCATCCCAACATAGCCCTCAATACAATGTGCAAGAGCGTCAATACCAGTACTTGCAGTTATCTTGGGGGGTAGTGTAGTTGTTAGTTCTGGATCAATGATTGCTATTTTAGGAATCATATGATCACTCATTAATGTGAACTTCAATTTTCTTTCGGTATCGGTAATCACAGCATACTGGTTAGTTTCACTTCCAGTACCAGCTGAAGTAGGAATGCAGATAATGGGTGGGAGCGGCGGCTTGATTTTAGCCTTACCACCAACCATATTTTCATATTCAGTCAATATACCGGGTTGTGTTACCTTGACGGCAATAGCTTTTGCTGAATCCATGGAACTTCCGCCGCCTATTGCAATTATTCCATCGCAATGATTCTCTTGATAAACCTCTGCCCCACTATTAATTACCTCCACAGGCGGGTCTGCTTTAACGCCATCATAGATACTGGCACTAATTTTATTTTTTTCTAAAATATCTACAGCGGATTTTGGTAAACCAAGTTGTGCTATTCCATGATCACAAACGATTAGAGGATTCTTGATGCCCAATTTTCGTACTTGAACCCCAACATGCTTGAATGCGCCAATACCAAATTTAATTTGTGGTAATTTTGGAAAACGGACCTCCCAAACTTTAGGTTTTTCCTGAAAATCCTTCATCATATTCCAGATGTTATGTATTTCAGTCAGGTCAACATCAAATACACTCCCAGTAGGAGGTAATGGTTCATCTAAGAAGAAAGCATGAGAAGCATCATTTTCAAATCTTGCACGTTGGTTGAACTCAAGTTCATCCCTAAGGGTTTGTTTTCCGATTTCCATGACCTCTTTCGAGGATATTTCTTCACCAAAGCGCGCTGATAACACCTTGGCAATGAATTCATAAATCGAGGCTCTTCCTCCAGGAACAGCATTCAAACAATAGCCAAACGAATCACATGTCACAGCTTTTATTTGTGCTCTCAATGAATTATAAATTTGACCTTTGTTCTCTAAGGGAGTCTTATATGTCAATCCAGCAGTATGATCTGCGCCCATGGGACTGGTCAAATACGTCACGCCTGTGCCTTTTTTCCCTCTGGGATCATGGGCAGGGATTGCCTGCCCTTTTACAGCCGGAATTCGATTAATATTAAGATATTTACAAGTTTCTACTACCCCATTAGCCAATACATCCCCAAGTTCCGTTCCTCTTTCGATTTCCTTTAGCAGTTCCTTAACACTTTGGCTATTTCCAAATTCCATTTTTCCAGCACTAGCTGCAGACGCCATGCTGCTTCCAACTTCGATGAAATCCAATCCATAATTATCAAACCAATACTTTAATTCTGCAATTATATCTGGGTCACTAATTCCAAGATTAGTTCCCAGCATGGAAACACCCTCATATTCGAATGCTGATACAAGTTTATCCCCACTTTTATCATGATAAATCTGTGAGCATTTGACAACGCATCCGGGCATACACCCGTGCATTCTCCCACCCCGTTCCCATATATTTTTCCGAATTAACTCTCCTGTTACTTTCCGAAAATTTTCATGTCGCCCAGAAGTGTAATTGTTAGTAGCCATCATGCCCTGATAACTATCGTTAGCGACCGTTAATGATGTCCCAAATGTTGAAAATAATCGACAAGTTACGTCGTGATTAATTAAATTGATCCATTCATTTATTGCTGACCGAAACAAAGTCCGATTGCTTATTTCCACACGCGGAGCTTCTGAACTATCAATAACAATTACTTTTATTCCTTTAGAGCCCATCACGGCTCCTAATCCACCTCTTGCTGCCTCTCGCGATGGATCTCCCTCTATATCTGTTAAGGCAATGGATGCTGATTTGTATTTCTTTTCTCCCCCTGGACCAATCAGAATTAAGTTTACATGCTCACCATATTGTTTGAATACATTTTCTGCTGTTTTGTAAATTGGTAAGCCAATTAAATCTCCTGCATCAGAAAGTTGGCAGTTTGTGCCAGAAATTCGTAAAATGAAAGAGTGATCCTTCTCCGGACATCCTTCAAGGATAATTGCACGATAACCTAGTTTATCTAGTTCCTGTGCAATTGGACCTCCAGCATTCGATTCTTTGATCCCCTTGGTTAATGGACTCAATCCGCCGAAGGAAATTCTGCCAAAGTGAGGAGCAATTGTACCCGCCAAAGGACCCGCTGCAATAATCAGTTTATTGTGGATGCCTAAAGGGTCACAAATGGGGTCAACCTCATAATTTAATATCTTGGCAATTAATGCTCGCCCACCCAGAAATTTCCATTTGTCCGCTAATATTTCTCTCGAAATTGTTTGATCGGTCACATTAACTCTCAAGATGTTCATTATTCCACCTCCAAATAACTTGACCAATTAATTTCTTCCAGAATTAATAACAGAAAGCTGGTTTTATATTTAATTTTTATTCAGATTTATATTCACTCAATCGTTTATTCAATCAAGATAGATGTAATTCACACGTGTAATTTAACAAGAATTTCTTGTGTATCAAATATGAGTTAACTGTCCGATGATGGTGTTAGTGTTCTCCAAACTTATCAAATGTTATTCGCTTCAGGATTCTCTAGTTTCTCAACCAAATCGGAGAGGAAATGTGCGGCAACTGCGCCATCAACGATGCGATGATCTGCAGCTAATGTCATCATCATCATTGGGCGAACATTGATTGAATCCTGGTCATCAACCACAACGGGTTTGCGTTTAATTGCACCAACCGATAGTATCGCAGATTGTGGAGGATTGATGATGGAAGTAAAGGAATGAATACCAAACATACCCATATTTGAAATTGTGAACGTCCCCCCCTGAATTTCCTGTAATGTCAGTGTGCCATCTTTTGCTCGTTGTGCCAAGGCTTTGATTTGTTTATTTAATTCGTTTATCATCAATTTATCAGCATTATGGATTACAGGAACAATCAGTCCATCTTCCAATGCCGTTGCTATACCAATATTGATTTCTTCCCAGAATGTGATTTTGTCATCATCCAAAGAAGCATTAAGATAGGGATGACGTTTCAAGCAAGAGGCAAGGATTCTTAGCATGTATGCTGTCAGAGATATTTTTTGTAATCCTTCTTTAACAGAAAGCTCATTTATTATCTTGCGGTTGGCTTCGAAGCGGCCCATATCCACTTCAACTGTCAGGAATATATGCGGACTCGTTTGATAGCTGGCAGTTATTTTTTCAGAAATACGCTGCCGCATGGTACTGACACCAATTGTTTTTCCCGCCAACTCGCTTTTATCTGCAAGAATGGGAGCCTCAGCTTTATTATCTATATACGAACTCACATCATCTGCCTGGACTCGACCTCTGGGTCCTGTTCCATTGATTTTGGAAAGATCAACAGCCTCTTCTTTTGCAATCCGGCGTGCAAGAGGTGTTGCAGGAGTTTTAACCCGCGATTTGATCTTGATCTCTTTGTGTTTCGTTAAATAATTTTGTATGTCTCTTTTTGTGATTTTATCCCCAGAGAACGGTATGTCCTCAAGATTAATATTTTCCGCTTCAGCCATTCTCAATGCAATTGGTGTTGCAATTATTGGTTTTTGTTTACGATTATCAGGTGTTTTTTCTCCGCTATCAGTCTTCTCTAATCCTTGTTGTTCTTGTTCGGGTAAATCGGCTTCCGTTTCTCCCTCTTCAAGGATGTATGCGACAATTTTAGTTACTGGCGCTGACTCATTCTCGTGATAGAGCAAACGTGTCAATGTGCCAGTCGCGGGCGCTTCGACTTCACTTGTGATTTTATCTGTTTCAATAATTATGACAGTCTCGCCCCTTTCAACATGGTCACCTTCATTCTTCAGCCATTGGTCAATAAAGACCTCTTCCTGATCCATGTCCATTTTGGGCATAATGAAAGGTATGGGCATATCTTAACTCCTTTTAGTATTGATTTTTAACGATCGCCCGTACTTCCCGGATGATGTCTTCTTCTTGAGGTACGGCTGCTCTTTCCAAGAATTTATTATATGGAATGGGGATGTCTTTACCTGTCAGTCGACGCATTGGGGCATCAAGGTAATCCCAAGCAGGGGTTTCCGATACTGATGCCATAATCTCTCCTGCCCAACCTGCTGTCTTCACAGCTTCATGAACAACAAGAAGTCTTCCAGTTTTCATCACCGATTGTGTAATGGTATCAACGTCAAGCGGCCGGAGTGTGCGCGGATCAATTATTTCAACGGATATCCCTTCCTTGGATAATTGTTCTGCAGCACTTAGGCTTTTATGAACCATAATTTCTGATGTAACGATGGTTAGATCGGTGCCCTTACGTTTGACATCCGCAACCCCTAAAGGTATTGAATATTCTCCATCTGGGACTTCCCCTTTGGTTTTATAGAGCAATTTATGTTCAATAAAACAAATCGGATTAGGGTCGCGAATACTGCTGATGAGCAGTCCTTTTGCATCATATGGTGTACTTGGTACGACAACTTTAAGACCAGGGATGTGCATTAGTAAGGTCTCTAATGATTGAGAGTGTTGTGCAGCTGCGCCAGCTCCTGAGCCGTTTGGCATTCGTACGACCAACGGCACAGTTGCCTTACCACCGAACATGTATCGGGCTTTTGCTGCTTGGTTAGCTAAAGGATCCATGGCGAGGGTAACAAAGTCCATAAACATAATCTCAGCAATTGGGCGCAGTCCTACCATGGCAGCACCAACGGCTGAGTCGACAATCGTTTCTTCAGATATTGGGGTTTCCCAGATC
>Ga0272443_10006477_pt1 | contig 11576 bp, 10 predicted proteins | sample SSMAcet12_FD_193581 | JGI IMG/M metagenome (GOLD analysis project Ga0272443, IMG submission 193581) | Marine sediment archaeal communities from Little Sippewissett salt marsh, Falmouth, MA, United States - SSM-Acet-12 | ecosystem: Environmental > Aquatic > Marine > Wetlands > Sediment ... | reverse complement strand
TTTCGGGTGATTAAATGTTGTAAGTCCCGGCTGCACATGGGCGGATTCAGGTATATTATCGATTCCGATGATCGAGATGTGATCGGGTATGGTCAGGCCGTAGTCGGCGAAGACACCATATGCCTGCAGGGCGATTTGATCATTGAAGAAGAGAATCGCCGTCGGCCGTCCGGTGGGGGCATCCAGAACTTCACGGGTACACAGAGCTCCGGGAAGCATGTCCGCGTTTTCCTGAGAATACGAGCGGACCAGATTTTCGTCCGGCACTATCCCTGCCTGTTCCAGGCCTCTCCGGTAGCCTTCCACGCGCAGAAGGCCGGCCTGGGTATCCGACTTGTAAATACACGCTATCCGGCGATGGCCATTCTCCATCAGATATTCCACCGCCCGGCGGCCTATCCACTCGTCGTCCATGCTGATGTAGGAAGCCCGTGCACCTGGAATGGAACAGTTTGTCATAATAACAGGAATACCCGATTTGTTCAGGATTTTTACGAACTCGTTGTCCGGAGTGATAAGGCCGCTGTTCATCGGCTCGACGATGAGTCCCGCAACGTTCTGTTCCAGCATCCGCCGCGCCGATTCACGTTCTTTCTCAGGATCGTAGTTGCCATTGGCGAGCAGCATGGAAAATCCCCCGTGGTAAAGACCTTCTTCAATTCCGTGGATAAGTTCCGGGTAGATCGTGTACATGAGGGAGCTGTTTATGATACCGATTGTCTTTTTCGGGTTCGCCTCGGAATCTTCTCCACGGAAGATGGTACCGCGCCCCGGTGTCCGCTCAATCCTGTACTTCTGTGCGAGCTGGTTCAGGGCGTGGCGAATGGTGTTCCGGCTCACCGAGAGTCTCCTGGAGAGTTCAAGTTCTCCGGGGAGCGCTTCTCCATCAGCAATTGCACCGCTATCTATCAGCCGCTCAAGGTATTCGAGTACTTCCTGGTGTTTTTTACTCATTGTTATACTATACAATAAAGTACAAATAAACGCAATTGTACTTACAAAGCATTCTGATTTTAAATGAGCTGTCGGGGCTTATTCTCTTCCGCCGGTCCGCGTCTGGGGCTGGAAAAAAAGCCGCCCATCGCTGAGCGGCCGAATACTATCCGTTCATCAGGACTTTATATGTATCAAATATTCTCTCGGTCAGCCTCTGGTGCAGGTCCGTCAGGCTCTCTGTTGCTTTGGCGTACTCTTCCCTGAGACGGGCCGCGCTTTCCTTCCCGACGCTGCTGATCCGTGCGGTCAGCGCCTGTTCGTATTCCTTCTTGATTCCCGCCGCCTTGAGCTCGAGGATTTTGTATTCCTTTCCGAGATCACGAATTTTTTCAAGAAAATCCCTGATCGAGTCCTTCATGTCCGCGAACCTCGCCTTCATATATCCGTTTTCGAGTTCCTGCATCAGCTCCGCCACGGGTACAATCTTTTTTACACGGTATGCGTTTGATCCGACAAAGGCGAATCCCCGGGCCAGGTTCCCCCGCCGGGCGTTGTTGAGGGCCAGGGAGATGCAGTAGTTGGCTTTTTCCGCCTGGCACCCCGCGAGACACTGCCAGGGACAGTTGAATGTACGCTTATTTATTGCGGCATCCGTAAGAAAATCATTTATGATTGCCCGGCCCGGCAGTCCTACAGGGCTTTTTATGATCCCGATGTCTTCTTTTTTTGAAGCCACATAGGCTTCCTTGAAGCGGATGTCGGCGTCGCATTCCTCAGTGGCCACGAAACGGGTCCCCATCTGGACGCCCTGCGCGCCGAGTTTCATGATTTTATATATGTCTTCCCCGGTGAAGATTCCTCCGGCGGCGATGACGGGAATGTCACGATGGAATTCTTTTTCATAAGCGTCAATGCTGCGGCGAACTTCGGGCACTACTTTCTGTATGGACAGTGAGGGATCATCGATCTCGTCTTCCTTCACTCCGAGATGGCCTCCCGCTTTCGGGCCTTCCACAACAACGGCATCTGGAACATCATTATAGATGCGTTTCCACATCTTGAAGATCAGGTCCGCGGCGCGGGCGGTGCTCACGATGGGCGCCACCTTGACATTGTTTTTTCGTATTTCCTCCACCGGGATATTTTTGACCGGGAGGCCCGCTCCCATGATGATGAGGTCGACCTTTTCCTCAATCGAAGCCGCGAGGAGTTCCTGAAAATCGTTCAGGGCTACCATGATATTTACGCCTACAATACCATTAGTCTTGGCTTTCGCGTTTCTGATCTCCTTGCGGAGAGCACGGATATTCGCCGCGCGGCCGTCCTTGAAGTAATCGGTCTCGATCATCCCTATCCCGTTGGCCGCGATGACACCGATTCCTCCGTTTGCCGCTACCGCGGATGAGAGCCCCGACAGGGATATACCGACTCCCATTCCACCCTGAACGACGGGGATACGGGCGGTAAGGTCCCTGATCCGTAATTTCGGCATCTCGAACCTGGGAAGATCAATTTTTATGGATTTAATAAGAGAGGTGAAACTCTCATAGGTAAATTCAGTCATGTATGTCTCCTGAAGGCAAAAAGTGTCGGCCGCCGGCCGATAACGATCATGCTACACTAATATTCAATCCGTGGATACCGTACGAGGCGTCATACAACGGTAAACAGCTCTTCTTGCTCATTTCGGACCGGAAGAAAGAGATAACGGTCGTCGCGTTTTAATCTCCGCATAAGTGTTCTGTTGTGGCGGTGCCAGGTAAGCAGAGATATCCTGCCGTAGAGACGAATAGCAGCCTCATACAGCCTCATCCTCATCAGGCTGGAAATCACCCGCGGCCAGGTGTAAAAACGCAGCATCGCCCAGAGGTTCCCCTTCTGCAGCTGGTAGGGTGTTATGTGTTTGGGCAGATATACGGCTTGGAAACCGTCGTACCGGCTCCATTCATAGGAGAGCATTCGCCTTTCGGCTTCAAAGGTCTTGTACTGGCGTGTACCCGGGAAGGGAGTGAGTATGAGAAACTGTACGGAGTCGATTTTGTTTTTCCTGGCAAATCTGACGGTTTCCGAAAAACTCTTATCGGTATCGGCGTCCGATCCCAGCACGAACATTCCGTGGATCCAGATGCCTCTCCTGCGGATTTCCCTGATGGACTCAATAATCTGGCTGATGTTCTGTTTTTTGTTGTACAACTTCAGGGTTTCGTTATTTACCGATTCGAAGCCGATATAGAGGGTAGAAAAGCCGGCCTGCTTCATCAGGTCGAGGATACGGGGATACTTCGCGATTTCCACCCGCACCTGGGCTGAGAAATCCCGTACTTTTATGCTCCTGCCCTGTTCGGCAATGATACGCCGGAGGAGGGTTTCAGTCCTGGCGGGGTTGGCGAGGAAATGGTCGTCATAGAAAAATATGTGGCGCGAGTCGGCGGCAGCAAGGTCCTGAATGATCTTGTCGATGGAACGCATCCGGTATGTTCTCCCGAACATGGCGGTGACCGAACAGAAACTGCAGTCGTAGGGACAGCCCCGGGAGGTCATCACTCCCCCGATATCAGTGTGAAGGCCCTCATACAGTTTCCAGTCAGGCGTCGGGAGCTGGTCCATATCCACGGCTTCTTCCGGCATTTCATTGTGACGGACCTCATGATCCACCATTCTGCTCAAACCGGGGATATCGTCCAGATCATCGCCGTCCAGATTTCCGCCGTCCCTCAAGGCGTTGAGAAAAGGAACAAAACCGGGTTCAGCCTCGCCCCGAAAAACATAATCACCGTGGAGAAGGGCTTCTTCAGGGAGAAAGGTCGGGTGTACGCCTCCGAAGACTATGACCGCGGGTTTTTTCCGGTACTGGTCCAGGCTGCGGACCACCCCGGCCAGCCTGTATCCCTCCTGGGCAGTGGATGTAGTGAGGGAAAAACCGATAATGTCGGCCCACAGGATATGAGCTGAAGTGACCTCCACCGTTTCCTGATAGATGATCCTGACACGGTAACCCGCCTGCTCCGCCAGGGTCCCTAAAATGGCCAGACCCATCCTGGGCATTTTAAATTTAGAGTAGATGTTTACATCAGGGGACTTCGTTTCAATAAGAAGTATCTTATTACACATGTATTCCCGCCTTTCTTTTTTTTAATAGACACCGCCGAGACCGGAGAAGTTGCAGCTTTCTTGAAAAATCCGCCGGAATATCGCAACCTTTAAGGAGAATACAGTGTCGTACAAGGAGGAGGACATATGAGCCGGGCTGCCCAGGTATTAATCTCTCTGCTGCCGCTTGTTTCAGTGGTCATAGTCGGAATTCTGTATTTCTTCTATTTGCTGTGGGAGTATCGGAAAGCGCAGATGCTGATAGAAAGGGGGGAATCCGCACCGCCCAGCAGGTTTAACGAAAGGATGCTGCTGATCGGGATTGTATCCCTCTGCGTAGGAGCAGGTCTTCTCATCTATTTTCTCCTGAAAGAAGGGATCAGCGACGCTCTGCTGGGAGGTATCATTCCGATAGCTGCCGGGGCCGGTATACTGATTTACTACCGTATCGTAGGAGGCTCCTCTGGTCCGGACCGGGAGTAAACGGGGTGAATTTCCAGGATCCTTCCCCGGATGATATCCCGATAGGGGACGCCGACCTGGTCCGGCGGATCCGGTCAGGAGAGACAGAGCTCTACCGCGTTCTGGTAGAGCGGCATCAGCGCCGGATTTTTTATCTGGGCAGAAAGTTTTTCGCGAAACCTGAAGATGTGGAAGACTATGTGCAGGAGGTGTTTTTCAGGGCCTTCAGGAAGCTGGATACCTTCACCGGCCGTAGTTCTGCAGGAACCGGATCCTTCGCCGGGTGGCTCTACACCCTGGCCTACAGGTACGCGGTCAACACAAAACGTGACCGCATGAGGGAACGGGAGAGTTTTTTTCCGGATATTGAGGTTCCTGCCGAAGATTACCCTGAGGAAGAGATTGTCCGTCTGGATACCATTGAAAGGGTGAGAAAGGAGCTGAACAAGCTCCCGGGATTATACGCCATGCTTATACGTCTGAAGTATTATGAGGGCTTTACCTTCAGCCAGATATCATCCATAACAGGTATTCCTGAAGGGACCCTGAAGTCACATGTGCACAGGTGCAAGAAGATACTGCGGAAATCCGTTTCGCGGATTGTGGAGAGTGATATATGAAGAGCAGAAACAGTAGTAAAGACATAGAAACGATCCTTTCCGGGATTGCGTACCCGGGGGATGATGAGACGGAGCTTGAATATCAGGTGTCCAGGGCAGGCATCCCGGACAAGGTGATGCGGGAAATACGCCTTGATGAAGGGTTGGCTGCTGATGCGCCTCTGTTTGGTAAAAACAGCAGCAGGTGGGCCGGGATGATGGTCTTTAATATCATACTGATCCTGCTTTTTGCAGGCTGGCCGGTGATTATCACGGAGGCAGTAGGAACGAGCGGTTATTATACACAGACATTGTTTCTCGTCCTAGGCCTCACGACATCGGTGAGCATTATCGGTTTTATACTCAGCATCGATTACCTGCCGGAGATCAGATTACTGCCGGCGTTTCTCAGCAGACGGTCATAGAAAGCCGGCACCACCGGTGCGCGTGTCCTGATAGCGTTTCATAATACGAAACAGTGTTCTGATTTATGACTATTCTGCTTGACATATCGGTATTTCCGGTTTAGCCTTCTGGGACTGGATCAGGGAGCAAAGCAGATATCGGAAGCGGTATCCGGGCCGATGTATCTTGCTGGAAAAGAGTATATCTTTGCTGTTTTTCACCCGGCCGTGTTCCTGACATGGACAACTCATGTTTTTCAACAGGTAACTATTCACAAGGTAATTTATAACATACGCGGAATACAGTATCGCGTGAAGGAAGGAATATATGAAAGTACTAATCACCGGGGGGACCGGTTTTATCGGCATGACACTGGCGGAGGAACTCACGGATGAGGGGATAGATGTCGTGCTGATGGCCCGCAGACCCCTGCTGCCGGAGATGGAGAAATCTCTCGAAGGCCGGAAGGGGAAGTACTTCTCCTTCCAGGGTGATGTGCTCGAAGCGGACAGTCTTGACCGGGTGATCAGACAGCACGGTATAGACTCCATTGTTCACGCGGCGGTGATAACCCCCGGCGAAGAAAGGGAAAAGGAGCAGAGCCGGCTCATCGCTCAGGTAAACTACATGGGGACCATCGAGGTGCTGGAAGCAGCCCGGAGAAACAGTGTGAGACGGCTGGTCTACACCAGTTCCGGGGCAACATACGGAGACGCATCCTTCGAGTCCGACTGGCTGGATGAGGACGTGAATTATCCCCGTCCGAACGCGCTGTACGGTATCAACAAGTTCGCGGCGGAACGGGCGTCCCTGCGCTACAAGCAGATCTTCGGCATGGATATCGTGATCGGCAGGGTCGGTGGTGTATTCGGGGCCTGGGAGCGGTATACCGGGGTGCGTGATACCCTCAGCGGTCCCTTCCTGGCGACCCGGGCCGCTTACCTCGGACAACATCCCAGGCTGCTGCGACCGGACAGCAAGGACTGGGTCTACAGCCGCGACATCGCGAAATCTCTCCTTGCAATGCTCACCGCCGATTCATTCGGCTATGATGTGTACAACCTGAGTTCCGGGTATATCTGGTCCGGGACGGCCTGGTGTGACAAACTAAAGGAGGCTTTTCCCGCCTTTGCCTACAGCATAGTCGATGAAGCCGCCGATGCTGACATAACGGACTTCGGTCTGAGAGACCGGAACCCGATGAGCATCGAACGGCTGAAAACGGACCTCGGATATATCCCGCATTTTGATCTGGAAAAATCCTTTGAGGATTATATGAAATGGATTGACGGACACTCCGATTTTTGGGTGAACCAGTAAGCGGAGGAACGACGCTTCAGCAGCCGGCCGCATGAGCGGACGATACATTGAACAAACAGAGGTAAACAGATGGTGAAACCACACGACAGGACCATAAATAAATATACGGAAAACGGCACGCCTATAGTTGCCAAAGTCCCCCATCTCAACGGGGATTATCTGCCGCTAACGCTGAAAAGGGCAGCGGAGCTCCTGGGCGGACTGGACAAGACCTTTTCCTCAGGCGACAAGGTCCTTCTGAAGCCGAATTTTAACTGCCGCTTCGAACTGCCGCTCTCAACAAACCTGGATTTTCTCAGCGCTGTGATCGAGCTTTTGATCGATTACGGCCTGAAGGTGACGGTCGGGGAAAGTTCCGGAAAGGCGGATGGGCCCACAGCCGAGGTAGTCAGGGACCTGGGTGTTCTGCCGGTTTTGAAAAGATACGGCGTTCCCTTCGTGGACTTTGAGCAGGACCAATCGGTGGAACTGGAAATCCCGGGTGATTACTGGGACAAAATCCACGTTCCCAGGAGCATCTACGAGGCGGACAAACGGGTCTACGCGGCCAATATGCGCGGCCATAACTCGGCCCGGTTTTCCGCGAGCCTCAAACTGAGCGTCGGCTGGATAAGTTCGGCTGACCGGGGATACCTGCATGAAGACCGGCCGCTGACCGAATACAAAGTCTCCGAATTGAACCTGGGCTGGCAGCCGGACCTGGTTTTTATCGACGGACGGAGGACCACCAATACCCAGTCGGGGCGCGGTCCTTATATTTATCCTGATGTGGTGATGGCCTCCGGTGATATGGTGGCCATAGATACCGAGGCCCTTCGTATCCTGCAGAGTTTTCCCGGTGAAAACCTGCTCAACATACCCATTGAGGAAATGGGACAGATAAAAACCGCCCTGAAACATGGTCTGGGAAGCACTGAATATAAGTTGCGGGAGGCGGAGGCTCATACGGAAACCGCGCAGAAGAGCCGGTTTTAAGGCCCGGGGCCTCGCGGGATGGGGCCGCTGGCTGAGTTTACGGCTGTATGAGCTCCTCGTCCCGGTCCCCGAAAACCGGGGCCGGTCACGGCTGTCTGAGGGCGCTGCTTATGGCTGCAGTACACCGGGGCGAGCCTCTGCCAGCAGTTCAATACTTATACACAAAGACAGCACCGAAATAGGGGAATGAAATCGGCTTATAACCCGCTTCGTCTTCCCTCGTCTCAAGATCGGTGTAGCTCACGTTGGGCTGTGAACCGTAAAAGACCATCAGTAAGGTAAACTCATAGGTATTATCGACCTCGATACCCACGCGGCCGAGAATCCCGAAGTGCCCGCCGATAAATACCTCCCCCAGGGCGCCCAGAGCGAATTTCGCGTAAAAGGGATAGCCTCCCGAGTAGAAGTTCACCTGGAGATACGGGCTGGGCAGAAAGAAGTTCATCAGGTTGAGACCCACCTCCATGCTGTACTTGTAGAGGCCCCGCTGGTAATCAGAGTAGAAGTATTCCCAGGCGACGGTGGCCATCAGGAACCTGAAATCGGCATTGAGGATCGGGAAGTCGTTGGCCACTCCTCCCAGACCTCCGATCAGCTTGTTTTTGCGGTATCCCTTCTTGTATTCCTGGTATTCCGCGGCCGATACAATGTGCTTGGAGTACGCGTCCAGATAGTCCTCGAAGCTCAGCTCCAGCGGTTTGAACTGCTGGGTGTAGTTTTTAAGGTCCACGATGCCGAGACCGATGGCCGTGGTAACCTGGTCGTAGGGTATGCCGTTCTGGAAAAAAATCTTGATGGTCTCCGGCTGAATACTCTTTTCTATAATGTCGATGTAGTCCTCGACGGTAAAGGTGATATCGTACTGCCGGATGTCCAGGTAATCCTGCGGATCGCTGCCGCGGTTTATCAGGTTTTCTATCTGCGAATCATCAGCCCCCAGCAGACGCCATTTTTTCTCCAGATTGGCGCGCCGGGCCTGGGGGGAGTCCTGGTCCCCCCTGATCACGTAATGGAGCTCAATTTTGAGCACCATGTCCTTGATGGCGTCGAATATCTGATTTTTGTCCTTTATAAACACATTTTCGGTGAAATCGAGCAGCGAAGTCTCCACATCGATGATGCGCATGTTGAAAGCCGTGGTCTCGGCGATTTCATCGATCCTGCACACGAGCAGTTTTTCCACCGAGAGGATGCGGCCGAGCTCCAGCAGCATGCTGTCTTCTATCATCCCCGACATGCTGAGCTGCTGTTCCTGAAGGATCTGCTGGATAACTCCGCGCTCGACGATCCTGAAGTGATGCAGTTTGAAAACCTCAGTCCTGAGTATGTCGGTAAACATCCGTGTGTCGGCGGTGTCATAGGAAGTTGACATTACGTCTATGATGGCAATCTGCGGGACCCTGGTAAGGCTCTTCCCCTCCGTATCTTCCGAGGGACTGACCTGGGCGTATAGGATTATAGAAGAAAACAGGAGGAGTACAATGAAAAGGTTTCTCTTGTTCATATGTACCTCCGTATACTACCAAGTATAATACAGCGGGATAAAAGTTGCTCAAATAAGCTCCGAGGCTGATGGTGAAGCGATCCATAGGTCTTACAAAGCGGGTATCCCGAGAAGCCCGGCAGTCTTTTTTCTTATCCCGTGGTAGAGCTCATCAGAAAGTTTTTCAGGCCCTCGCTGAATGATCTCCCGGATTTCCCGGACAAAAACCGAACCGGCGATGGCCACATCGGCATGGGGCGCCAGATCATCGATTTGACGTGATGACTGTATACCGAATCCCGCCATTACCACCGAACCGCTCTGTCTGATTTTTTCCAGAAAACTGATATTTTCAGGACCTACCCGTGTAGCATCACCGGTGATGCCGCTTCTGAGAGCGCAGTACATGTACCGGGGCTGCTCGGCGAGAATGAGCTCCAGACGCTGTTTTGAAACGTGGGGAGTGATTACCGGAACAACCGCCACTCCTGATTCCCGTCCGATCCGGTACAGACCCTCGTCGGAGCCAGGCATCAGATCGGGTGCTATGATACCCTCAGCCCCGGCCTCCGCCGCACGGGCTGCGAAGCGCTTTACACCCATGGTATACAGAAGGTTGCCATAGCTCATGATAAATACCGGTATATCAGAGGTGCTCCTGATTTTTTCCACCAGGCGAAAGCCGTCCTTTACCCGGATGCCTCCGCTGAGGGCAGTACTGCACGCCGCCTGGATCGGTTTCCCGTCCGCGGATGGATCGCTGAAGGGGAACTGCACTTCGAGATAATGAGCGCCGCCGTCCCGCAGCGCGCGGGCGATGGTATAACTGTCCTCGAAGGAGGGAAATCCCGCGACAAGGTGGGCCATAAGCTTTATTTCTCTATTTTTTTTCATGTACACGGACCTCCTTTGTCAGGAACTGGTTCCAGGCGTCCGGCGTGAGTGCACGGGCGGTGATGAAAAGGTCTTTTTCCCCCCGTCCGGACATATTGACGACTACCGCGCTGTCTTTTGGAAGCCGGGCTGCTGCGGCCAGGGCGACAGCTCCGGCATGAGCCGACTCCAGGGCAAAAAGAACTCCCTCATGTTCGGCGAAAAAACGGAGCGCTCCAAGGGCTTCCGTGTCACTCGCGGAAGTAAAAGTGATCCGCCCTGTTTTTCCCAGGTGGGCCAGCTGGGGCCCGATTCCGGGATAATCCAGTCCGGCCGAGATGGAATGTGTCGGCTGGACCTGACCGTCATCGTCGAGAAGAAACATGCTCTTGTATCCCTGTACGATACCTGTCCGTCCCTGTCCGTCCATCCGTACCGCGTTCGCGCCCGGACCCTTGCCGAGGCCTCCCGCCTCCACTCCGATCAGCCGGGGGGTTCCCTGCTCGAGGTAGGGCGAAAAGAAGCCGATTGCATTTGATCCTCCTCCGACGCAGGCTACCATGGCTTCCGGCTGGACCCCTCTTTCTTCGAGCTGGCGCATGGTCTCGGTACCAATTATGGATTGAAAGTACCGTACCATATCGGGATATGGGGACGGACCGAGGGCGGAGCCCAGGAGATAATGGGTAGTTTCGAAGGTGGAGGACCAGTCTCTCAGGGCCTCGTTCACTGCGTCCTTCAGGATCATGGATCCGGAGGTGACCGGAACTACTTCAGCGCCGTACAGTTCCATCCAGAAGACGTTGGGATGCTGGCGCCTGATATCGATCTCACCCATATAGACCCGGCACTGGAGACCGAGCTTCGCGCACGCCGCGGCAGCGGCTACACCGTGCTGGCCGGCGCCGGTTTCGGCGATCACCCTTGTTTTTCCCATACGTTTGGCCAGCAATGCCTGGCCCAGGGCGTTGTTGATCTTGTGGGCGCCGGTGCTGGCGAGGCCTTCCATTTTTATATAAATCCTGGCGCCGCCGACTTCGCGGCTGCTGTTTTCCGCGTAGAGCAGGGGAGTAGGCCGGCCCGTGTAGTGTTCAGCCAGCTCTTCCACCTCTTTCTGAAACTGAGGGTCCCGGGCCGCGCCCAGGAAGGCCTTTTCCAGCTCCTCCAGCGGACCGCGCAGGACCTCCGCAATGTACCGTCCTCCGTATTCTCCAAAAAAATCGTTGTACAATCTCACTTGATTACACTCCCGTTTGCGATGGCTTCCACAGCCATTTCGATTTCACTGAAATATTTCTTCATCTTCATTTCGTCCTTTTTGCCCGGAGCCGACTCCAGCTTGCTGGAGGCGTCAATCAATTCCGGCCTAAAATCCCGGATAATCCTGCCTGCGTTCTCAGGGCCGATACCCCCGGCAAGCCAGAGCGGGCCTC
>Ga0272443_10006476_pt1 | contig 11576 bp, 11 predicted proteins | sample SSMAcet12_FD_193581 | JGI IMG/M metagenome (GOLD analysis project Ga0272443, IMG submission 193581) | Marine sediment archaeal communities from Little Sippewissett salt marsh, Falmouth, MA, United States - SSM-Acet-12 | ecosystem: Environmental > Aquatic > Marine > Wetlands > Sediment ... | reverse complement strand
TTTTTGCAAAAGCCTCGGCTCTATATATCCGTATACTTTTTTGATTGTTGTTGTAAAGGTGGCTTTGTCGTGGTCTTGCGGTTTTAAATTAATTTTATTGTCTAAATAGCTTGGGAGCATTTCTATTATAAATTTTGCTGAGCGTTCAAATAAGCGACCGCGCAAGCTCTCGTTAGTATCGTCAGGTTTAATTTCTTCTTTAAAGCTGGAAACAACTGGCCCGTGATCAAGTTCGCAATCCATCTTGATAATACTGACTCCGGTTTGAGTTTCACCACAGGCAATGGCGGCTTGAGTTGGAGAAGCGCCGCGATACTTGGGAAGCAGGCTCGGATGAATATTCAAAATCCCGTAGCGATATTTTTTGATTACTTCCTCGGGAATTATTTTTCCATATGCAGCTAGAATTGCTAGATCAGCAGCTGGGGCCTTTTGTGGATCATGATAAATCTCAAGCCTGTGCTTGTGGGCAAAATCGTCGACCGGGCTGTAGCGCTTTAGCCCTTTTTTGTCTAAGGTTGGTGGTTGGGTAACAACTGCAAACAAATTTTTTTGTGGGGCTCTGTTAAAAGTCCGATGCAGCCTTTTTAAAATTGGTAGCACATATTCTGGTGTGCCAAAAAAAACAACTTTAATATTTTTCATATCTCCACCTCCGCGATTTCCTCTCCGCGAATTTCATAAAGAGGAAGCTCGTGTTTTATAATGTGATCAATAAACAAAATGCCGTTTAGATGGTCAGTTTCGTGAAGTACCATTTGTGCTGCAAAATCCTTGTATGTTTCAGTAACTCTTTTGCCTTTTTCGTTTGTGTATTCTAGCGTTACTTTGCCTGCTCTTTGAAGGGGTCCATAATAATAAGGAATAGACAGGCAACCTTCCAAGATACTATTTTCGTCGGCAACTTGTTTTTTGGGTTTTTTGGCAACACTGATAATTTTAGGATTTATGAATACGTTATTTGTGAAGCCAACTTCAGGATAATTTAAAATAAATATTTGTAGCGATTTGCCCACTTGAGGTGCAGCCAAACCAATTCCTTCAGGGTCTTTTTGAGAATTAAGAAGATTTTTCATTTCGGAAATAAGGTCTTTAATTTTTTTGTCTATTTTTTTTACTGGCTTGGCTTTAGCGCGCAAAACTGGATGCTGAGAATCGACAATTTCTAGTTTCATACGCTCTATTATATCCTAATTGTGGTTGCTGTTAAGTAAAAGAATAGCATTTTCATAATCTGGTTTTAAGTTTAAAGCCTGCTTAAAACTTAGTTTCGCTGCGAGTTTATTGTTCATCCTTAGGTATGTAAGCCCGCGCAAATAGTAGTATTTTGCGTAATTTGGAGAATATTTTATAAGTTTGTTTATTGCATCTAGAGCACAGTTTAAATATTCAGAATTATTTTTAGAGAGCACAAAGCAAGTATTAAATGCAATCTCTAAGTGTTTGTAGTTTTGTGTGTTTAATAAATCAATATCACTAAGCTTACTTTTATTGACTAAAGCGTTTAAATACGCCTTTTCATGTAGATAGAGGTTTTGACGAGGGCGTATTTTAATTGCTTTTTCCAAATGAAGTGGATTTTGTAGCCGTATTGCTTTCGCATAATAAAAATCTGCCCGCCAGAGATTTATAACAGAATATGATGTAAAAACGAAAACGCTAATAATTAGTAAATTTTTTACATTAAGCTTTAATTTGTTGTGTTTAATGTGTGAATCATGATTGGAAACAAGCCCCATTGCTACCAAGATGAATAAATATAAATTAGTAGTAACTGTTGAGAAGCCAAAAAAATTTGTAATAAGTATGCTTACAAATGCAGCTAAAACTTTGTGATTTTTAGATTTATATATTGTATAAAATGCGATTGCTAGAAAAATCAGATATGACCCTAGTCCAAGAAGTCCTGTAGTAGTCAGATAGTTTAAATATTCGTTGTGAGCCTTATTGTAAGTAAAATTCCATTCGCTTGTGAGATTGTGTTTGGCAGGACGAACGGCTTGATAGGCAAAAGCAAAAGTTTCCGGCCCCCAACCAATAATCGGTTTTTGACCCCAGGCCTTAATTGACCCAATCCATACAAGTTTACGAATCTCTGAAGACGGAGTGATATTTATTTCAGGGTTTTCTAAAAGTTTTTGGTCTGTGATATTTCTTAATGGATTAAAAATTACAAACAAGCTGACTAGTATTAAGTTTAAAATAATAAACATATTTAATTTATTTTTAAATTTTGGCAGCCAGGAGATTGTGTATGCGATTACAAAACCCAAGAGTCCGGATCGGGAACGCGTAAATAAAATTCCTAAAAATAAAACAGGTATAAGAAGGGGGGTGGTTACTCCTGAGGCAGCTGCTAAAAAAGCAGCCAGCCAATTAGGTTGTCCAAAAGTAGCAAACGCTCGAGCCTGTAAATTTTGACTCCAGCAAGAGGTTGATAATCCTCGGCGTAGAACTAGGCAAGTGAGGCTCAAATCAAAATGCTCAAAAATCGCTATAGCTGAAATTATAACCGCTGAAGTACTAATTATTTTTAAGTGTTTCCGAACATCATCTTTGTTTTGCGAATTTGCATAAACAAAGAAAAGTATGCTGTAGGCAAAAATACTGAAAAGGCCGCCGTTGAACCGTCCGTAATATCCAAATATTGAAGTTTGTAAATCTACTGAAAAAAGAGTTGAGACAGATTGAATTAGTAAAAACAGTAAAAGCACTGGATATAGTTTTGATTTATTTTGAACTAGTTTTGCTGAATGAAGTAAGTGTGTTGCGCTGATAAAAATTGTAAATAGATATAAAACGACAATTTTGTTAAGCTCAAAAATTTCTGAAGTGTTGGGGTAAAATATAAATGGAAGGATAAAGAATAATACTCCAAAGGTTACGCTTTCCATTTGGGGTATATTCTAATATACTTTTAGGTCAATATGCGAGGCAACATAAATGTTAAATAGATTATTTGGATACTTTAGTCATGATGTGGGAATAGATTTGGGAACAGCTAATACTTTAGTCTTTGTCTCTGGTAAAGGTATTGTTTTGCGTGAGCCATCTGCAGTTGCCAGACATAAAAAAACTAAAGAAATTTTAGCTATTGGTCAGGCAGCCAAAAGAATGGTTGGTCGTACTCCTTCTACTATAGAATCTATTCGTCCGCTGAAAGATGGGGTTGTGGCAGATTTTGATGCAACAGCCGCCATGTTGACACATCACATTAAGGCTGTTCACGAGAGTTCGCAGCTAATACCAAAGATTCCCAGGCCTAGAGTGGTGATTGGAATTCCCTCCGGAGTGACTGAAGTTGAGCGTCGAGCAGTTGTTGATGCGGCTTTGTCTACTGGTGCTCGGAGTGCATATCTTATTGAGGAGCCTATGGCTGCGGCGATCGGGGCTGGACTTCCTATTGAAGATCCGAAAGGTACTTTTATTGTTGATATTGGTGGTGGAACAACCGAAATTGCAGTTATTTCCCTTGGAGGAATCGTTCTTGGGCGCTCGATCCGAATTGCTGGCGATGAGATGGATGAAGCAATTATGAATTTTTTCAGACTTAAATACTCGCTCCTTTTAGGTCAGCCGACTGCAGAAACATTAAAAATAAATATCGGGTCAGCTGTTTCTAAAAAAGGAGAAAAAGAAAATTTTATGGTCGTTCGTGGTCGTGATTTGGAGACTGGTCTTCCTAAATCTAAAAAACTGGGAAGTAATGAGGTGCGTGAGGCGTTAAGCCCTATTATTCAAGGTTTGGTTGGACATATTAAAGATACGCTTGAAGAAGCTCCCCCTGAGCTTGTTAGTGATATTATGAAAAACGGGATTATTATGGCTGGTGGTGGTGCCCTTATCTCGGGAATTGATGATATGGTGGCTGAAGCAACTCAAACGAAAGTTATCGTAGCAAAAGATTCACTAAGTTGTGTTGCCCGCGGTTGTGGTGAAGTCTTGACTAACCCTGGACTTCTTAAGAAAATCAACGTAACTAGTGGACTAAATTAAATCAATGCAATCAGTTAATTCTGCCAAAACTCAAAGCTGGCTTATTTGGTTTTTTCGTGGACTTATTGTTTTGGCTAGTTTTGTTGTTTTGGCACGCCTTGCTGAATTACAGATTATAAAGGGAGAGTATTACCGAGATTTGGCAGAAGGCAATCGTTTGCGCGAAATTCGACTTCCTGCGCCAAGAGGAAAAATTTTAGCTCGCAGTGGGCAGGTGTTGGTTGGTAATGTCGAAATTCAAAAATGGTTAATTATCGATCCTTTGAAAGGTGTAACAATTTCTGAAGTAACTTCTCAAACTCCTGAAGACGAAAAACTCACCGCGTGGCAACGGGATTATAAATTAAATTCGGCTTTTGCTCATGTTGGTGGATACTTGGGTGAAGTTAATAAAGATGAGATTGGGAAATCAGATCCTGCCTGCCTAGACAAAGGCCAACGCGTTTTAGGGCAATTTATTGGAAGGTCAGGGTTGGAGCAGGTGTATGACTGTGTTTTGAGAGGGGTTGATGGGCAAGAGCTTGTGGAGGTGGATGCACAAGGCAATCGGATCCGTACTTTTGGAAGAAAACCTGTTCAGGTGGGGGATGATTTGCAGACAACAATCGATTACGATTTACAGAAATTTTTACCCAACCGTTTAGCAGGGAAGAAGGGGGCGATAGTGGTTTCCAACACGAAAGGTGAAATTTTAGCACTTTATTCGAGTCCGAGCTTTGATCCACAGAAAATATCTGAATATATTAATGATCCGGATCTGCCACTTTTTAACCGGGCTAGTTCTGGGGCCTATCATCCAGGCTCCGTCTTTAAAATGGTAACCTCTGTTGCAGCACTTGAAGAAGGGGCAATTGCTCGTGATTATACTTATGAAGATACGGGAAGCGTTACCGTTAATGAGTTTGAATATACTAACTGGTATTTTACCCAGTATGGAAAGACTGAGGGTATGATTGATTTATCTCAAGCAATTGCACGATCGACTGATACCTTTTTTTATGAAGTGGGTGGTTTGCTGGGTGCGGACAAACTTTCCTCTTGGGCACGTGAGTTTGGTTTTGGAAGTAAAACCGGTATTGATTTGCCTTCTGAATCAGCGGGTTTGGTCCCTTCACCTGAATGGAAAAAGGCGGTTAAGGGCGAGCGCTGGTTTTTGGGCAATACTTTCCATATGGCAATCGGACAGGGGGATTTGGAGGCAACAGTATTGCAAGCCAACGCCATGACAAGCGCACTTGCAACGGGGCAGCTTTGTCAGTTACATCTAACAGAAGCAGAGCCACAATGTCAGACGTTATCTGTAAGTAAGCAAACACTTACAGATATAAAAATTGGGATGCAAAAAGCTTGTCAGGAGGGGGGAACAGCTTATCCTTTTTTTGGATTTAGTCCTGATGTGGCTTGTAAAACAGGTACGGCTGAAACTTGGAACGACGAACAAACGCATGCCTGGTTTACAGTTTATGGCCCAGTTACCGACCCGGAGATTGTTGTAACTGTTCTTGTGGAGAATGGCGGTGAGGGTAGCGAAGTTGCAGCCCCCATCGCACGCGAGATATTTGATTGGTGGTTTCATTTATGAAGTCGATTAAGCTTGCTGCCCGTAACTATCCACAGAATTTAAAAAATATATCTGCTGCTCCGCAAAAACTCTATGTGAATTGCGAATTAAAACCCACGGACAATTTAGCTGTTGCGATTGTTGGTAGTCGAAAAACAACTCAAAAAGGGGAAAGGGTTGCCCGCGACTATGCATTTTACTTAGCTGGTCAAGGTATCACTGTAATATCGGGGTTGGCGCGTGGGATTGATACTATAGTGCATGCAGTTTCTCTTTCTGCTCAGGGTAGGACAATTGCAGTTGTAGCAAACGGTCTTGATCGTATCTATCCACCCGAGAATAAATCGTTGGCAAAAAAAATAACTGAAAATGGGGCTATTATTTCTGAATTTGAACCAGGAACCTCTCCTTTGGCAGAAAATTTTTTGTCGAGAAACAGGATTATTTCTGGACTTAGTCTGGCGGTGTTGGTTATTGAAGGAGCGCGGAGAAGTGGTACACTTTCAACCGCCAGCTATGCTGGATCGCAAGGGCGAGAGGTGTTTGCTATATCCGGATCTGAAGCAACAGACTGGCTCTTGTCTCGCGGAGCAACTGAGGCAAAAAGTCCGCTGCAAATTTTGGAGTATTTGCAAAGCCAAGTATAATTCTGGTACTTTTTTAAAGACGGTCATGAATTTAATAATAGTTGAGTCACCAACCAAAGCTCGTACCCTAAATCGATTTTTAGGTAAAGATTATAGTGTTGAAGCAACAATGGGTCACATTAAAGATTTGCCCAAAAGCAAACTTGGTGTTGATGTGGAAAATAATTTTGAACCTGATTACGTTCGCGTAGACAAACGCAAAAAAGAAATAAAAAAGATTAAAGATTTGGCCAAGAAAGCTGATGGCATTTACCTTGCTTCTGACCCCGATCGTGAAGGGGAGGCAATTGCGGCTCATGTTCAAGAGGAGATTTCTTCGCAAAAGACAATTGATAAAAATAAAATTAAGCGCATTAGCTTTCATGAAATTACTAAATCTGCAGTAGAAGAAGCTATCTCTCACCCGCACGAGATTGATTTTGCGCTGGTGGATGCTCAAATTGCACGGAGAGTGTTGGACAGGCTTGTTGGTTATAAGCTTTCACCGCTTTTGTGGAAGAAAGTTCGTCGTGGACTTTCGGCGGGTAGAGTGCAAACGGTTGCTGTTCGGCTTATTGTTGAACGTCAGCGCGAAATTGAAGCCTTTAACCCCGTCGAATATTGGATAATTTCAGCTGATTTGAAAAAGGATAATCAACAGTTTGTAGCGGAGTTAAAAAAGATTGATGGCAAAAAGGCAGAAATTGGAAACAAATCTGAAGCGGGAAAAATAGTCTCAGATCTTGAAAAATCAGACTACCAAATTTCTGAGATTCAAAGACGTGAAGTTAGAAAGCGCCCTTGGGCGCCTCTTATCACCTCGACCATGACTAGAAGTGCAGCGAGCATAATGGGTTGGTCTAGCAAAAAAACAATGACCGTTGCCCAGCGGCTTTACGAAGAGGGGCTTATTACTTATCACCGAACCGATTCCACGAATTTATCAAAGTCTGCTGTGTCGCAGGCGCGTAGCCTTATTAAGTCAGAATACGGAAGCAACTATTTACCAGAGCAACCTCGAATTTATAAAACCAAATCCAAAGGTGCTCAAGAGGCACACGAAGCAATTCGTCCAACTGATTCCACGGTTACCCCTAAAGGGGAGTGGCCAATTAAAGGTTCTTTTGCGACTGATACTACAAAACTTTATGATCTTATTTGGAAACGGTTTATCGCAAGCCAGATGAGTGATACGGTTTATGACCGAACGAGTATAATCGTTGAAGCTAAAGTGGACAAGGTGTATGAACTTCGTGTCAGTGGACAAATTGTGAAGTTTGATGGTTGGAGAAAGCTATTTGGTTTAAGTAGTGACGACGATCCACAACTGCCAGAGGTTGAAAAAGGAGATAATCTTGAGCTTAAAAAAGTAAGCTCCGAACAAAAATTCACAACTCCACCACCAGCGTATAACGAGGCAAGTCTAATTAAAATGCTGGAAAGCTTGGGGATTGGTCGCCCTAGCACTTATGCACCGACGATCTCGACGATTCAGGATAGAAACTATGTGGAAAAAACTGACGGTAAATTTGCACCGACAACAGTTGGAATTGCTGTAGCTGATTTTTTGGTTAAACATTTTAATGAAGTTTTTGAATATGGATTTACAGCGGAGATGGAAAATGATTTGGACAGAGTTGCAACTGGGCAAAAAGATTGGCGAAAAATTTTATCTGAATTCTGGGGACCTTTCGTGAAAAAGCTTGAAACAACTGAGGAAAAAGCCCAGAGGGTTAAGATCGAGTATGAAAAGCTGGGTAAAAAATGTCCGGAATGTAAAGAGGGTGAGCTGGTTGTTCGGATTGGCAGGTTCGGGAAATTTATATCTTGCGATCGTTTTCCAGATTGTAAATATACCGATAAATACGTTGATAAAATCGGAATGAAATGCCCGGATTGTAAAAAGGGAGATGTCATTGTTAAAAAAACTAAAAAAGGACGGCAGTTTTACGGATGCTCTCGGTATCCGAAATGTGAATATGCTTCCTGGAAAGATCCAAGGCAAAAAGATAAAGAAAATGAAAAAGAAAAATAAATGGCTAGGTTTTGATGATTATCAAAAAAGGGCAAGCAAAACTGCCATCTATCCCAATGTTGGCAAAAATTTTATTTATCCGACACTTGGCCTTGCAGGAGAAGCAGGAGAGGTTGCTGAAAAAATCAAAAAAATACTGCGGGATGAGAAGGGGGAGCTTACGGATGAAAAAAGAAAAGAATTGCAAAAAGAACTTGGTGACATCTTGTGGTATGTTGCTCAGTTGAGTACAGAGCTTAATCTAAAACTGTCTCAAGTAGTTGAGGTTAATCTGCAAAAGCTATCTTCACGTCAAAAACGAGGCAAACTCCAAGGTGGTGGAGATAATCGCTGAACTACTCTTCGTAAGATTGAATCTCTTTGTGTTTGTAGGATAATTTAATACCAGCTTTTTTAAACATTTCTTCAGACTCTTTGGCCTTGGGGTAAATACGCTCGCAATACACCCTTTTGATTCCGCAGTTGATTATAAGCATGGCACAGGTTCGGCAAGGAGTCATGCGACAGTAAAGAGTAGCCCCTTTAATGGCGACGCCGCGTTTTGCGGCTTGGCAGATTGCGTTTTGTTCGGCATGGACTGTACGCATGCAATGCTTGGTTACAGTTCCGTCTTCGTGAGTTAGAGATTTAAATTGATGTCCAACATCATCACAGTGTGGAAATCCAACAGGAGATCCAACATATCCTGTAGCCAGGATCTGTTTGTCTTTGGCAATAACACATCCGCTTCGCCCTCGTCCACAGGTTGCGCGTTTGGCTATTGCATCAGCCACTTCCATAAAGTAATCATCCCAGCTTGGGCGTTTGTATTTGCTCATATGTTTAGTATATAAAAGCCCGCTCGGCTTGGAAAGCCAAGCAGGCCATTTGATAATCAGATAGCAATATCACCTTTGATTGGTGAATGGTGTTTGTAATCTCCCAGAACGATATCTTCGTATGCAAAATCGTCGATATGGTGGATATCACGTCGGAAATACAGCTCTGGGAAAGGAAACGGCATCCTCTCAAGCTGGATATGCACCTGATCTAGATGATTAAGATAGAGGTGCGTATCACCTAGAAACAGTGTTAACTCGTTTGGCTCCATGTCTGTGATGTGCGCCACCATTCTTAGCAGCAAGGCGTAAGAGGCGATGTTAAATGGTAACCCAAGAAAGCTGTCGACTGAGCGTTGATACATAGTCAGAGACAGTTTGCCGTTGACTACGAAAAACTGGAATGTCATATGGCAGGGCGGTAAGCCCGAGACTTCCATAGCCGCAATGTCGCTTGGATTCCAGGCAGTAACCACAATCCGTCGCGAATCTGGATTGGTGCGAATTTGCTCAACAGCCTGTGCAAGTTGATCAATTTCAGTGCCATCAGGGTTTTGCCAATGTCTCCACTGGTAGCCGTATACCGGACCTAAATCTCCCCATTTGTTTGCAAAATCTACATCTTTTGTGATTTGTTCCACAAAAGAGGTAAGCATGCAATTCCAGACTTGGGGCCGGTGTTTTTTAAGTTCAGTTGAGTTCACTCCGCATTTTTGCAAGTAGTGGACGAACGGCCATTCGTTCCAGATGTTCACACCTTTTGTCACCAGTGGACGAATGTTAGTTTTTCCGGATATCATCCAAAGGAGCTCGATTGCCACGCCTTTGAACCAAACGCGCTTGGTAGTCAGAAGCGGGAATCCCTCTGACATTTTGAACTTGAGTGTTTCTCCAATGAGTCGTAGTGTTCCAACTCCGGTGCGGTCTCTACTTTCTTCGCCATTTTCGAGAATACGGTGAAGAAGCTTAAGGTATTGCATTTCAGGGTGGTTCTCCATGACCCTCTCCTCTTTAGACTGAAAAGTGCTATCTGTTATCTAAGTTTTTATCTTAATCTATCTTATAATAAATATCTATAGTAAAATGTTTCTGTGAATAACAAAACTGGCATGCTTATCACTTTTGAAGGACCTGAAGGTTCGGGTAAATCAACCCAAATTCAAAAGCTTACCAATGCCTTGCGAGATCGTGGCCTTGATATTGTGCAATTGCGAGAGCCTGGTGGTACAAAAATTAGTGACCAATTTCGAGTAATCCCACACGATCTAGCAAATGATAAATTAAGCACATGGGCAGAAGCTTGGGCTTATCAGGGTGCTCGTGCGCAGCTTTACGAGGAAGTGATTACCCCAAGTCTTAACCAGGGTAAAATCATACTCTGTGACAGATCAATTGACAGTACGATTGCTTATCAAGGTTTTGCTCGTGGGTTAGGTTGTGTTCGACTTGATGAAATTAACAAAATTTCGACTCAGTCTGTTATTCCAGATCTTACTATCTTTTTTGATTTGCCGGTTGAGCAAGGTTTGCACAGAAGGCAAGTTGGAGAAGGGGAGTGGAACAGGTTAGATGCGGAGGCGTTGGAGTTTCATCAAAATGTACGCTATGCCTATTTAACTATGCACAACCATGACAAAGTCGATGGTAGGTGGCGCTATGTTGATGCCAGCCGTGGCATTGATGAGGTTTATGCCGATGTTAGAAGAATCGTCGAATCTGAATTGACAAGCCGGGGTTTTATTGAGAGCATTTGTTCGAGCAAAGAGAGAAGATGAACATTTAAAGGAGAAAGGGCCTATGTCTGCCAAATTGGCTGTAATTTGTGGCTCGATGTTTGCCGGAAAGACTGAGGAGCTTATCCGCCGTGTTACACGGGCGGAAATTGCCGGCATGAGCACTCTTGTGTTTAAGCCGATTATCGATGATCGGTATGAAAAAAACAAGGTCACCGCTCATAATGGCAAAGATCTTCGGGCAATAGCCGTGCGAGAGTCGCTTGAAATTTTAGTGAGACTCGTAGGGCAAAAGGAAGGTTTGCCAGAAGTCATTGCAATCGATGAAGCTCAGTTTTTTGACGACGAAATCACTGATATTATTTTGTCAGTGATTGAGGCTGGAGTTAGTGTTATTGTGGCTGGCCTTCCGCTTGATTTTCGCGGTGAGCCGTTTGGGCAAATGCCACGTCTTTTAGCTGAGGCTGACGAGATTGTTCCGGTTAAAGCAATTTGCACATATCACCATGAAGACGGAACCATTTGCGGCAGGGATGCGACCCGTACTCAAAGGATCATTGACGGCCAACCGGCTGATTACAGTGACCCAATTGTACTGGTTGGTGCATCAGAAGCATATGAAGCCCGGTGCCGCAAGCATCACATTGTTCCGGGTGCGCCAGACCGTGAACTTCCATAGTAAAAAAAAGCCCCGTGAGTTTTAGTTTTTTCCCAAAACCCGCGGGGCTTTAAGTATTTTAAGGGCTGAGATACAATAGCTTCATGCAAACCAAAGTTTTTGATGGGCGAGCCTGGGCGACAGCAGAA
>Ga0272443_10006473_pt1 | contig 11578 bp, 10 predicted proteins | sample SSMAcet12_FD_193581 | JGI IMG/M metagenome (GOLD analysis project Ga0272443, IMG submission 193581) | Marine sediment archaeal communities from Little Sippewissett salt marsh, Falmouth, MA, United States - SSM-Acet-12 | ecosystem: Environmental > Aquatic > Marine > Wetlands > Sediment ... | reverse complement strand
TTAAGCAGCTGGGAATAGTATGCGGGATGGAACACCATGAACGGAGCTCCGAAGCAAGCGCTGAATGTCAGCTCGGGCGCTTCGCCAACACCGGCTTCTGTTCCGCCAACCTTGGAGGTATACCCGGAAATAAAGTGATACAGGGCTTGATCGTGTGAGAGACGTGAGATCGGCGGCATCACACCGTTGGCATCAAATGTCAGGAAGATGATATTCTCAGGATGTCCCCCTCGTTTGGATGGCAGGGAATAGGGAATATATGTTAAGGGATATGATGCGCGTGTGTTCTTGGTGATCGTATCATCGAACAGGTCCACTTCCCCGGATTCCTCGTCGAGTATCACGTTTTCCAGGATGGTGCCGTACGTCCTGGTGCACCTGTGTATGTCCGGCTCAGCCTCCTGGGAGAGATCGATCACCTTCGCGTAGGAACCATCTTCGAAGTTAAAGATGCCGTTTTCGTCCCATCCATGTTCATCATCCCCGATAAGCTTCCTGTTGGGATCTGCGGAGAGAGTGGTTTTTCCAGTTCCTGATAGACCGAAGAACAGGGCAGAGTCTCCCCTTTCCCCAACATTCGCGGAGCAGTGCATGGTAAGGATCTTCTTCTTGGGAAGATAGTAGTTGATCGCGGTGAAAATGGATTTCTTGATTTCACCGCCGTATCCTGTGTTGCCGATCAAAACCAGTCGCTTGGCAAAGTCCAAAAGGATCAGGGTTTTACTGTTTAGGCGGTCCTCTTCTGGATCTCCAAGGAATTCGGGTATTGAGACCACGGTAAATCCCGGCCGAAAATCCTCGCCTCCGATGGCTTCTTCTTCGGAGATGAACATATTCTTCGTGAACAAACCCTGCCAGGCCCAGGTTGTGATCACCCGAACAGGGATCTGATGTTCCTCGCTCGCCCCGGCGATGCCGTCCTGGATAAAAAGGTCTTTCCCCTTGATGAATTCTTTGAGCTTGTTGAAGACGCGTTCAAAATCCTCCCCTGTGTAGGGAATATTGTATTCGCCCCAGGAAATATCCTCCTCCGAGCTTATTTCCCGAACGATGAATTTGTCATTCGCAGAACGGGCTGTGCGTTCTCCTGAGCGCACAACGATCGCGCCGTGCTTCGTTACTACCCCTTCTTCCCGGAATATGGCTTCCTGGTAATAATCATCAACCGATAGATTCCAGTAAGCTTTCCGATAGCCGGTCAACCCCAGGTCTTCCAAACCATAAGCGCTTTGATTTTTCCGGGCGTTTTCCTCGGCTGGAGAATTTTTAGCAGGATTCATAAAAAGTCAGATCTCCCAATTACGCTGGTATGTCTTTCCGCCAATGACGATTTCCGGGGAATAATCGCGGTCTATGACCCAGCGGATCCTTTTTGCGCTTTCGATGACCTCATTTCGCGAGCATGTAAAGCTCAGGCGCAGATGTCCTTCTTTTCCAAAGGCAGTCCCCGGAACAGTGGCGACAAAGGCTTTTTCAAGCAATAGGGATGCCAGTTCCTGGGAATCCTGAACAAGCGAGCTGAAATCAGGGAAGCAGTAAAATGTTCCTTTGGGTTCTGAGATCTTTAATCCCGCGATCTGTTTCAGCTCTCCTACCAGGATATCCCGGTTGCCCTGAATGAATGTTTTCAACTCTCGGATGTTCTTTTCTCCCCCGTTCAATGCGCCCAGAGCGGCTTCCTGCAGGACTGATGATGCACCCGAAGTGGAGTGGCTCTGGATCTTGTTCATTGCCCCGATCACCGGCAGCGGTCCGATTGCCCAACCGATCCTGAATCCTGTCATCCCGAATGTCTTGGAAATACCGTTGATGATCACCAGGTGGGATTTGTCCAATTCCTTTGAAGTGAAGACATAACCCGGGACCCATTCGGATGGATCGAAAACCAATTGGTGATAAATATCATCCATCACCAGGAAGATGTCTCTGGACTCGCATAGATCAACCAGGGCGGCGACAAGTTCCGGGGGATAAACCCCACCGGTGGGGTTGTTCGGTGAGTTTAAAAGGACAGCTTTGGTTTTTCCATTCACTTTGTTGACAAATTCATCCATATCTGGGATGAAGTCATCGTTGGTGTCAACCAGGACTGGAATGCCGTGCGCCAATTTGATCATCTCGGGATAACTTACCCAGTAAGGAGAAAAGATGATCACCTCATCGCCCGGATTGAGCAGGACCTGGAGCAGGTTGAACAGGGCTTGTTTTGCGCCTATGGTTACGGTGATGTTCCCCAGTTCCGGGGTTCTGCCATAAAATTCTTCTGTATAAGACCGGATGGATTCCTTCAGCGCCTCAGTGCCGCTGGTGGGACCATACTTCACCTGTCTGGATTCAAGTTTTTTCCTTGCCAGGGATACTGCGCTTTCAGGGCAGTCGTTCAAGGGCTCGCCGATGCCAAGATTGATGACGTCCGCGCCGGATTCGCGCAATTTACGCGCCGTCTCGTTCAGCACAAGAGTTGGCGAATTCTGGACCTGGTTGATTTTCTGACTGAGATTGTACATTCCTGGGCTTTCCTTTGATGGGGTAGGCTACTGTGTCCGGGTGACTTTCTTCAAGCCCCGGGGAGAATCCGGATCGAATCCTTTCACCACTGTCAGGTGATAACTCAAGAGCTGAGCGGGAACGATTGTGACCAGGGGAGACAGCCATTCAGGGATCCCACCGGGCAGCCGGACCGGACAGTCTCCCAGGCGAAGAAGGACATTGCTGTCAGAGATCAGGAAGAGATCGGCCTGGTGATTATCCTTCAGGCGTTTGATCAGACCCGAAAGCTCCTGGAATACTTTCCCTTTGGGGGCAATGGCGAAAACAGGGAACCCGCTGGATATCACAGCGATAGGGCCATGGAGGAAATCTGCTGAAGAGTAGGGCTGGGCAACCACATAAGCGAGCTCTTTCATTTTCAGGGACCATTCATAGGCGGTGGCATAGTTGAAACCCCGCCCGAGAACAACGCATTGGTCCATATACCTGTAGCGGGAGGCATATCTGGAAATATCCCTCTCCAGTTCAAGTACCTGGCTGATCAGATCAGGGATGCGTGATATCTGGTCCATGGCGCGATCATCATTTTGCCAGGCAGCAGAGAGCATAGCGATCGCTGCCAGCTGGGCGGTATAGGTCTTGGTCGCCGCAATAGACAGCTCTGGCCCCGCTGTGATGTCAATGACATGGTCAGCCTCTCCTGCCAGGGGAGAGGAAAGATCGTTGGTGATAGCCAGGGTCCTGCAGCCCTGGAGGTTTCCTTCCTTGATCACAGCCAGCAGGTCGGGGGACTCCCCTGATTGGCTGATGCCAACAACAAGAAGGCCGTCCAATTTGGGAGGTGTGTGATAGACACTGAAGAGAGAGGGAGCTGCCAGGGAGACCGGGATCCGGTTCCGCCCGCCCCAGATATATTTCGCGTATCGAGCCGCGTTGTCTGATGTCCCTCGCGCGGCGATAAAGATGGCTTCGGGACGCCCTACCGCGCCGGCGATCTCTTCCAGCTTGCCCCGCTGATTTGCCAGCAGCTTGGCCAGCACTGCGGGTTGTTCAAGGATCTCATCACGCAGCGGCATAGGTCAGATTTCCCTGCTTATTTTTGCTCCCAGGGATCGAAGCTTTTCATCTATCTTCTCATAGCCCCGATCAATTTGGGCGACATTGCGGATCACGGATTCTCCCTCAGCGGCCAGCGCTGCCAGGACAAGGGCCAAACCCGCCCGGATATCCGGGCTGTCCACATTGCCGGAGAATAATTCAGATGGGCCATTGACGATGCAGCGGTGAGGATCGCACAGCACGATTTGAGCGCCCATCCCTGCCAATTTATCTGTGAAGTACATCCGTCCTTCATACATCCAGTCGTGGAACAGAACGCTGCCTTTTGATTGAGTGGCTATCACAATCGCGATGCTCATCAGGTCGGATGGGAAAGCCGGCCAGGGCATAACACTGATCTCTGGGATTGCCCCGCGAAAATCCGGTTGAATGACCAGGGATTGTTCTGCGGGCACAAAAAGGTCCTGCCCATGAACCTCCCAGGAAACACCCAGGCGGCCAAACACCTGCTCAATTCTGGGGAGGTATTCTGGACCTGCCTCCCGTATAGTGATCTCGCCTCCGGTCACAACAGCCGCCCCAACATAGCTGATCACTTCAAGATAATCTGGGCCAACGGTGAATTCACCTCCCCCCAGGTGAGGGACACCCTGGATATGCAAGGTGTTTGAGCCTACCTGGGTGATCTTGCCTCCCAGGATGTTCAGCAATTGGCAGAGTTCCTGAACATGGGGTTCGGAAGCCGCGTTGCGGATGACCGTCGATCCGGAAGCCGTGGCGGCGGCCATGACCGCGTTTTCAGTGGCGGTCACACTGGCCTCATCAAGCAGGATCTCGCCGCCAGCCAACCCCAGAGTTTTGAATTCGAATAATCTCTTTTCCTTGTTATAGGTGGTTTTCACACCCAGGGCTTCCAACGCCAGGATATGGGTGTCCAGCCTGCGCCTGCCGATCACATCTCCGCCAGGGGGTGGGAGGGTCAATTCCCCCGTCCTTGCGATTACAGGGCCGGCGAGCAGGACCGAGGCACGGATCTTGGCGCATAATTCAGGGTCCAGGTTGGATGTCTGAATATCTTTGGCGTGGAATCTCCAAGAGTGATTATCAAGACGCGTCACTTTAACCCCGATGCTTTCCAGGAGTGATCGCATGGTCTTCACATCGTTGATTTCCGGGAGATTATGAAGAATGACGGGCTCTGTGGTCAGGATGGTGGCTGCCAGCAGGGGCAGGGCGGCGTTCTTATTGCCAGAAGGAGTGATTACCCCGGTTAATGGAACTCCTCCCTGGATGATAAATTTTTCCATACCATATCCTTCCTTATCCAGAATGGACCGACCTTAGTTTTACCATATCTTACCAGTTATGGCGCATCAATCAATCGATTCGAAAGATAAAGCGATCGGGTCTCCAACCTCCGTGTCCAACAGGCTCTTCGCTGCGGTTCCGTTGGCTGCTATTTCTAAAAGACCGCTGCTTCCAATTAATGCGGCGCAGCTCCGATCGGGGATCTCCGCAAAGGTTCTTACCAGGGGCAGTGATCGGCCCGATTTGCTAAGCATTAATACAGGTCTGGTTTTCATCCTAAGACTTTTATCTTCTATCCAGGAATCCAATTCAAGCTTCTTCTTGCTTAGTGTGAATTGGCCAAGTGAGGTGATCAGGTTGCCAAACCTATCGATACTGATCACCTCGCCTTCCAGTTGATCCGCTGTGATCTTGCAGATAGGCCGGGGGAGCTGCTCCGGATTAAGGACGCTTGGTCCAAATTGATTTCCCGAGATACCCCGCGCAGCATAGGCAGCTGCTGGCGCAAAAATATCCCTGCCGTGAAAGGTAGCGGAAGGCTCCGGGAGCTGGAAGTCAGTGTTTGCCAATTCCCAGGCTGCCGTGGTCCCTTTATAACCCAGGTAGGTGAACAAGCCGTTGTCCGGTCCAATGAAGACCTGGCCATCCCTCTGAAAATAGAGTCCTTTCCGCTCGGTGCCCACACCAGGGTCAATCACCCCAAGGAAAACAGTTCCGGAAGGAAAATAACCGGCAGCCTGCCAGAGCTGGAAAGCTCCCTGCTGGATATCGCCCGGGGGAATCTCGTGGCCAAGGTCAATGATTTTCTGATCCGGCGCAATTTGGCTGATGACACCCTTCATAATGCCCACGTAGGGATCAGTATTTCCAAAATCTGTTAAAAGGACGATCAAGTTGGCAGTCATAATCAATCTTTAAAAGGTTTTGTTTTCTATATCCATTATAATACCTGCATGTTATCCGCTCTCCTGAACATCGCGCTGGGTTTGGCAGGAGCCTGGCTAGTCAATTACCTCAGTGATGTGCTACCCCAGCATAGAAAATTGGTCCAGTCTGACTGCCCGGTCTGCGGTGAGAAACTTGACTGGCGGTATTATCTGGTCTTCTCGCCCTGCCGGGAATGCGGATCTATGCCGTCCCGACGCCATTGGGTGGTTGTGTTCGCTCTTCCTGTATTTGCAGTCCTTGTGGGATATTTTCCAGCGCCTTCATTGGGCGCGGTGGGCGGAGTGATCTGGCTGATTTATTTTTCACTAATCGTGGTGATCGATCTGGAACACCGACTGATCCTCCAGCCGATCAGCCTGCTCGGCGCCGCCCTGGGTTTGGCGTTCGGGGTGCGAGCCCATGGGTGGATTGATACATTGATCGGCGCTGCGGCTGGATTTGGGATCATGCTGCTGTTCTTTTACCTGGGAGAGCTCTTTGTACGCTTCCTATCAAAAAGAAGGGGGGAAGAGATCCAGGAAGTGGCCCTGGGGTTTGGCGATGTGAACCTGTCGGGCGTGATGGGTACCCTGCTGGGCTGGCCGGGTGTGATCGCTGGCCTGGTGTTGACCATTCTGCTGGGAGGCTTGATCAGTGGGCTGTACATGTTGGTGCAGTTGGTCCGGAAAAAGTACCACGCGTACCAAGCGCTTCCTTATGGTCCGTTCATTGTCATCAGCACCCTGCTCCTGTTGTTTTTAGCAGATAGAATGGTATAGATCTTCGGAAGTAAATGAGCGGACAGCACAGACCCCGCGATTGAGCTTGCTGAAATGTTAAGGACTTTCTGCGGGAAGGTTTTATAATTTATCTGTATGATTTCCCGGGTTGAGGTAAGAGTGAAAAGCAGGGCAAGATTGTGGGGGCTGGCGGGACTGTGCTTGATGATCGCCTGCCAGGGAGCCTGCCAGCAAATAGATAGCCCTGATGGTAGCGCTCCTCAACCGACGCGCACACAAACCGAGATCGCTGTCCAGGCGCCAACCGTTGAAGCCTCCCAACAACCGACCCCTACTCGAACACCAACCCCTTCAGCAACCCCTGTTGTCATTCTCTCTCCGGAACCTGTCGAGATCCTGTTCCAGGCCACTGATGGACAGGAATTGTCAGGTGTGTATTTCCCGGCTGATGCGAACCCTGCCCCGGTGATCGTTCTAATGCCCTGGACGGAAGGGAACCGGGATGACTGGGATGAGGTTGCCCGTTGGCTGCAGGGCAGGGGGCTGCTCACAAGGGAGCCCGATTATAACGACTCCTGGAAATCATCTGATTGGTTCCCAGAGCGAAGCCTGGAGACTCCCCTGGGTGTGTTCGTTTTCAATTTTCGCTCCTGTGAGGAACAAAATGGCTGCACAGATTATCTCCCTGCAGAGTGGTTGCTGGACGCCCGGGCTGCCCTGGAAGCAGCTTCCCGGCTAGAAGGCGTGGATCCGAACAGGATCCTGACAGCCGGAGCGTCCATCGGCGCGGACGGCGCCGTGGGGAGCTGCCTGTGGCTGAACAGCACAGATGCAGGCACCTGTCTGGGCAGCTTTGCCCTTTCTCCTGCCTCGCTGCTCACAGAGGATTTTCGTTCCTCTGCGGCATCCCTGGTTTCCCAGAAAAGGACAGCTCCTGTGTACTGTTTGTATGGACTCAGGGATGACGCTTCTGTAGAAACCTGCAGTGATTTCCCCGAGATCAGGGCAGTCGATTACGGTTATATAGAGAATCACGGTCTGGAACTTCTCCAGCCAGGACAATCGCCGGATCCACTTGAATTATTCCAGGAATTCATTCAGGAAGCCTTGGGGGGTGCTCAATGAAAACCATCAAAACGGGGATATTACTGGCACTCATTTTCAGCTTGTTGCAGCCAGCCATTGTTAAAGATTCTGTGATGGCAGCATCTAGTAGTGATGGGATCTGCCATGGACCAGAAGAGCCGCTGACGATCCTGGTGGTGGGCACAGATACCCGCAGTGTGGGCTATTTATACGGCATGGCGGATTCGATCATGATTATGCGCCTGGACTTCACCACCGGTGAAGTAGCCCTGCTCGGAATCCCAAGGGGATTGTGGGTGGAGATTCCTGATGTGGAAGAAGATTACGGCCGCACGCATGGCAAGATCACCCAGGCTTATCATTTTGGGACAGAAGGGATGGGGTACTACAGCGGTCCCGGATACGGGGCGGGTTTGCTGGGGGAAACCCTGCGCCATAATTACCAGATCGAAATCGATCGCTACATAGTCGTGAATATGAGGACATTCCGGGATATCATTGATGCCATTGGAGGCATCAAGGTTTACAACCCATCCCCGCTGTATTCTTTTCACCAGAGCAAGCCCAAACTCGCGATAGGGGGATATTTCTTCTCCGGCAGCGATGCTTTGTTGTATGCCCGCTACCGCGACCCCCGCAACATGCTGGATAGAGTGGATCGCCAGGCGATCGTAATGAAGGCCGTTTACGACCAGGTGTTCTCTGTGTCCACAATCCCTAAGATCCCTAAGATCCTGGGAATATTCAGGAATAACGTGCTCAGCGATCTGACGCTTGTTGAACTCAGTCAGCTGGCCTGCCTGGCAGGGAAAACGGACCTGGAGCAAGTTGTTTTCACCCGGATACCAAAGGAATTGTTATATATCCCCGACTGGGAAAGCTCCCCCTGGCTGGAGTATGAGCCTGGCAGCGTCGCCAAGGTGCTGAGCGACTTTATGGACGGCACTTATCCAGAAGATTGATAACGTACCCCGGCATTAAAATCAAAAAGGCCCTGTCATAAAGGGCCTTTTATCGTCTAGAGGGCAGGGCAGATCAGCCAACTTCCAATAGTTGATCCGCGGTGCAGGGGCTGAAACGGACATATTCGACCGTTCCCATTTTTTCTAACTCTTCCTGCAGTTTGGCTTCATCGCCCCCGCGTTCTTTCATGTCAATATAAAAGAATTCACCTGATTCTTCGTAGGTCAATGCCAGGGAAACGATCCATCCGCCGGAATCGGTGACAGCTTTCGTGAATCCCGCCAGCTGGCCCATCACGTTGGGCAGTTTGGCTTCGATCCTGGTTCCTGATTCCCCACCTCCTGTGACCTCGACAAAGGTTTTGAAAATATCGCTGTCGGTGATAATGCCGACCAGTTTTTCATCTTCCAGGACGGGAAGGCAACCCACGCCGGTTTCCAGCATAAAATGGGCTGCCTCAGATATACTGCAGTCGCCTTTTATTGCTTTTACGGGATGGCTCATCAGCTGGTCCATTGTGACCTTGTCCAGCAGGGATGCGATTTCGAAGATGCTTAGTGTGCTGACCCGGGAGGGTTCAGCTTCCAGCATATCCCTCTGAGAGACAATGCCAACCAGGTCGCCTTTTTTATTAATAATGGGGAGGTGGTGAATATTGTTATTTTCCATCAAACGAAGGGCTTCGTTATAGGTGGTTTTTAGCCCAGCGGTGATGGGAGCTCGTGTCATCCGGTTTTTTACTCGCATAGATCCTCTTTCTCCTTTGTTAGATTTTGATAATCTTTTAAAAATATCGGCTGTGCTGACCATCCACTGACCGCGATACTTCCCCCCTAGCTTGTTTCCAGTCAGGTCACCTGCGGCCACTAGCTGCCGCACCCGGGCGGTTGAAACCCCCAATATTTCCGCAGCTTCTTTTGTTGATATCCAGGTCGTGTTTTCCATATTACCCTTACGCAAGCGTAAATTATATTGGTATTATATAGCTAACGCTAGCGTAAGTCAAGGGGGAATTTGTAGAAAATCCAGAATAGGTGTTGTGGAAGTGATATAAGAGGGGGAGGAGATATGAAGGGAGGTGGTATGAGAGCGGGTGCAATTGAGGATCAGATCACATTTCTGTATTGCTCGGATATCCGGGAGACGGCCCGGTTTTACGAGAAAATTCTTGGCTTTGAACTTGTAGTCGATCAGGGTAATTGCCGTATTGTCCGCGCCGCTCAAGAGGGCGGGGGATATTTGGGGTATTGTGAACGCTTGGAGGAGAAACGGAATTCTGGCGGCATTCTTATCACCCTGGTCACCCAGGATGTTGATGGCTGGTATGCCCATTTGGTCGCGATGGGGGTGAGGGTATCAGATCCTCCCGCAAACAACTCCGAGTATGGGATCTATCATTTTTTCTTCAAGGACCCGGATGGGTATACCCTGGAAATCCAATCATTTCTGGACCCGGATTGGAAAGCGGTTGTGGAAGGGGGTTAGAATAAAGCGGTTTGTTGTGCTGGGCGCTTCCCATCTATCAGGATGAAAGCTGCGGTTTTCGGCTCGACCAAATGGTTCTTTCTGAGTTGCGAGAATGAATTGATCCGGGTCTGCCCGCGGATGCTGAGGATCCTGCCAGCGCGGGTGGGGCCTATCCCGGGCACTCGCAACAATTGTTCCCGGGGCGCGGTGTTTATTTCAATGGGGCTGTCCAGGAGGTGCTCTTTCGCCCAGGCCAGTTTGGGGTCGATGCCTGGTAAGAGGCAACCGTCACCCTGAAATACCAGGTCTCTGATCGAAAATCCGTAATCGCGGAGCAGGAATGACGCCTGATACAGGCGGTGCTCCCGCTGGGGAGGAGAGGGAGGGATATTTTCAAGTGGTGTATCCTCGAAAGGAGAGAAGCTAGAATAATATACCCGGGAGATCTGGCATTCATCATGCAGGAGGTGTGTAGTTCTTAGCAGGTCCAGATCGGATTCTCCTGCGGCGCCGACAACGAATTGGGAGGTTGAGGACGGCCAGGTTTTCTTCCAGGCATTCTCGGGGTGTTGAGTGGAGCGGATCTCCTGGATCCAGCGGAGGGGGCTGAGCAGGTCGTTCTGGTAGTCCTTCTCGGGCGCAAGAAAGGAAAGCGCCTGTGAGTGTGGCGCTTCCATATTTATTGATAATCGATCGGCAAGGAGCATGGCTTGCTCGACCTGGGCGCGCTCAGCCCCGGGCATGATTTTCAAATGGAGATATCCCTGGAAGTTATAGCGGCCGCGCAGCAGGGATGCTGTGGTCAGTAATTTATCCTGAGCAACGACGCTGTTCTTGAAGATGCTTGAACTCAGGAAAATCCCCTCGACAAAGCCGGATCGATAGAGGGAATCGAAAAGCCGGGCGAAGTCGTCCGGCGTAAAAGCCGCCCTGGGTATATCGCGAGCAGACCTAAAAGGGCAGTAGCTGCAGTTCTTTTCGCAGTATGAGCTGAGGAGGGTTTTAAGCAGGCGGATAGTATTCCCGTTGGGAAGCTGCGCGGATTTCACTGTAATTGCCTCTCGCGCGCGGAGCGGCAGGGAAGGTCTGAATATCTCCTCCGCGGGCTCTAGATGCATCTGCTTGCTGAGCAGGTCCAATTTCTCAATATCACTCATCTCGAAAATCCTTTAGGTGAGTATAGCACAAACGTTCTACTTATTCAACGGATAATTGATACATCGGCGCTCAGCAGGAATTTGTGGGGTGGTGATAAGCGCAAAGGTGGAAGACATTCCGTCAGGCCGTATTTTAAGGTGATGAAAATGGAGCAGGGCCTTGACGGAGAGGATCAATCAGGATAAAATGTGTATGGTTGTGATAAGTATTATTATCGTAATCAATTATTTCTCAAGGAGAATTCCCCTGATGGCTTCAAATACATCCGTTTCTGTGCTGAAAGCGATCGAGGATTATCTGGAAAGCGTCAGCCTGTCCCGGAGCGAGAATACGGCACGAACCTACACCAATGGCATGCAGGCTTTTATAAATTCATTCGT
>Ga0272443_10006472_pt1 | contig 11578 bp, 11 predicted proteins | sample SSMAcet12_FD_193581 | JGI IMG/M metagenome (GOLD analysis project Ga0272443, IMG submission 193581) | Marine sediment archaeal communities from Little Sippewissett salt marsh, Falmouth, MA, United States - SSM-Acet-12 | ecosystem: Environmental > Aquatic > Marine > Wetlands > Sediment ... | reverse complement strand
AGACGAGCGCAGACACTATCGCGAGAATCACACCACCCTGCATATTAAGGCCGGCGATGCCGAAACCTTCCGAAGATCCAAACGGGTTGAATATGTCCAGCACATTGCCCGAGAAGTCCGACCAATGATAGAATGCGTAGAACAACCTTGCCCCGATTACGCCTGCAATTATGACAACAAATGAAAGGCTGACCACGAAGTCAGGATCGACACCTGAACGACGCGCCCTGTGCCTTATGAGAAGGACACCAACAAAGAACGACAACGCCAGCATGACGCCATACGACCGAATTACCACCGGGCCAAGTTTCAAGAGTTCCGGATACACTTCATTTCCTCCGATGACGGACAGGGGCGCATGCAGCGCCTCTATCCTGTCTGATACCAAATCCTTCCTGAACCGAATATTTTCTTACGATACATCAGTTCGGCTACCCAAATCGCTGCGACAGCGATTATACACCCGACGACCACGTCGGAAATGTAATGAAATTCTCCCCACACGCATCCAACAAGTATCCCTATCGTAATCGGACTGAGAATCACTCCAAGCCTCTTCGAATGCCTGAACAGGTAGTACAACACGATCAGAGCGACGGCCGTATGTGACGAAGGCATCGCTCCTCCGTGAACGGCGGCATCCTGCATTATCCTGTGCACCAGAGGCACGAAAACATAACCTTCCATCGTGGTTCCCAGCATTTCCGCGAGGTGATGACGAGGCCCCTCCACAGGATACAGGAAGAAAAGCACATAGCTCACGATAAATGCAATTACTGATGCTGTCAACATGTGATCGACGACCTCCTCCCTGCGTTTCCACAGCATCCCAACGACGCCGAAAACCAGAAAGAGGTAGTAAGAAACATAACACGCAATAATGATCTCATTGAGGAGAGGATGGTAATAGTCGACTACTTCGAGTGACGGTTGGAAACCGAGTATCCAGATTTCGAAGTCGACGAGCTGTGCATCGAACCACCCCGTAAAGAAGACATGTATTAGAGGTTGAGTCTGCTCATAGAAGAGTGTAAATAGCAAGATCGGGTAGCAGCGTCGGAGGATTCTCACGAGAGTCTGGTCAGAATTGACATCTACCCTGCGCAAACCTATGACACCACCAGTGACTATCGCGTTGAACAGCAGCCACACAACCCGATCAGCAGGTTGAACCGATGGCATCATCAACAGGATGGACGTAAAACAGGCATACCCGAGCACAAGATAGTCTACGGGGATGAACCCGCGCCTGCTAATCGCTCGCCCTGAGACCTTCGACGATGATAACGTACTCTCCACGAGTCTTGACATCAGCTAATTGTCCAATCAGTTCCTCAAGGGTCCCCCGGATGATTTCCTCGTGAATCTTGGTGAGTTCACGCGCGATGGCGCAACGCCTGTCTCCAAGCTGTTCGTGAATCTGCCGGAGCGTCTTCATCACCCTGTATGGCGATTCATAGAATATCAGGGTCCTTGGATCCTCCTTGATTTCATCTAAACGTTTTCGCCGCTTACCGTCCTTCGTGGGAAGGAAACCCTCGAATGAGAATCGGTCACTCGGCATTCCAGAGGCCGATATTGCGGCAATGGCCGCGCATGCGCCGGGAATCGGCACTACAGTAACACCGTTTTCTATCGCTTTGTTAACGAGTACATACGCCGGATCCGAGACACCGGGCGTTCCGGAGTCTGTTACGAGTGCGATATCACTTCCCTCAACGAGTTGCTTCACGAGCCTCGGTGCGGCCTGCACCTTGTTGTGATCGTGATACGGAGTGAGCTTACCACTTATGGCGTACTTCTTGAACAGGTGCCCCGAATGTCGAGTATCTTCACATGCTATGATATCAACTTCTTTGAGGACTTCAACAGCCCTGATCGACATATCATCAAGGTTGCCTATCGGAGTCGCCACTATGTAGAGCGTTCCCTTATCCACGAGACCAGTATATCGAGAGTCGAGTCGATGTCAACAATATTAAAGACGTCAAGCGTGTTACGCGGAATATCACATTGTTCGGCCGTCGACACAACAGGTTTGACATAGAGAATCCCCAGGGTTATATTCTCGTCAAGTCCAAAAGAGGAGGATTGATGGCATCTGTAAACAAGGCGATTCTGATCGGGAATCTCGGGCGGGATCCGGAGCTTAAGTACACACCGAGTGGGCAGGCTGTTGCCAATTTCCCAATTGCTACGACCGAAAAGTACAAGGACAGGAATGGGGAGATGCAGGAGCGCACGACATGGCACAATATCGTGGCCTGGGGAAGACAGGCGGAGATTTCGAAAGAATATCTTTCGAAGGGAAGCCCGGTTTACATAGAGGGCCGCATCGACAACAGGAGCTACGATGATCGGGACGGCAACAAGCGTTACATCTCCGAAGTAGTTGTGCAGAGGCTTCAGTTGCTTGGTCGACGTGGTGAGACATCGCAATCCGAGTATAATCAGGCTCCGCCGGCAACCGAGAGCTTCCCGGATTCTTCTTCCGGTGAAGATGATGATCTGCCCTTCTAAGCCATTGACTCGATGACAGGAAGATCAAAGCAGATCTGGGTCGCTGCGTTCGCGGCGCTTAATCTCATACTGCTTATACGGACACTCGCGGGGTGGGTCGGTTTCGTCGACTCCGGTGAACTCGCGGTTGTCTGTTCCACTCTTGGAATAGCTCATCCGACCGGATACCCGTTGTACACGCTTCTCGGGCGAATCCTCACGTTAGTCTATCCCGGTGAAGTCATAGAGGCGGTGTCGTTCGTTTCATTAGCGGCAAGCCTCGTTTCGGCACTGCTCCTGTTACATGCACTACACCTGATGTTCTCCCGGATCGACGTGTTCGGCGGAAAGACCGGTTTCGCGCTTCCTGCGGCATCATTCTCGACCCTTCTCCTGTTATACAATCCGATCGTTTGGAGCCTGTCGGTAACCAATGAGGTTTATGCGCTGAATCTGTTCTTTCTCGCGGCGGTCATGCTCGCCATCGAGAGATTCAATTCGAAAAGGACTACTGGAGCGACTCGCACGGTCGCTATGATTGCATACCTGCTCGGCCTGTCGTTCTGCAATCATTCGTCCACGATGTTCCTTGCGATTGGAGTGCTGTTCTGGGCTTTCGCAACGGTCCGGGTCAGGTCGAGCCTGAAGTCGTCATTGCCCATTTCGCTGCTGCTCTTCGCTACCGCTCTTACCCTGTTCATATACCTTCCGATTCGCGCATCACAGTCTCCCCTGTTCAACTGGGGGGACCCGTCTACTATCGAGAATTTCATTCGACACGCCTCCGGCTGGCAATACCGCACATGGATGTTCAACAAACCGCTTGCCGAACATCTGACGAGTATCCTCGCACTTGTCTGGATGGTGCTGAAACAGTTTCCCCTGATTCTTGCCCTGCCCGCGATTGCAGGATTCACTCATCTGTGGAGGAAGGACAAAGCCATCTCCGGGTTGCTGATCGTCGTCTTCGGGCTGAATATTGTCTTTGCTGCTGGATACACCATCCCCGAAATCGACACATACATGTTGCCATCGCTATTCGTCTATGTCTTCTGGGTTGCGGTGGGAACGGCATATATCTGCATGTTGCTGGTCAACCTGACAAATGTCAAGAGAGCCTCCATGCTGAGTTCCACTATTGCGGCTGCCATTTTTCTCGCCGCAGGCATATCCATGATAATCTCGAACTGGTCGAGGTGTGACCGAAGCGACTACTACTATGTCGACAGGCAGACTGACATCCTGCTCGATGGTTTCGAACACAACGCGATCTTCCTGACCGCGAACTGGAGTTTCTACAGTCCTCTAATGTACAAGCAGTATGTTGACGGAGAAAGACAGGATGTCACCGCAGTCGATATCGAATTGCTTCGAAGAAGCTGGTACTTCGATTACCTACAACAGGCCGATCCGGCACTGGCGGAACGAATCTCGGCCGAGAAAGAAGCGTTCCTTCCCCTCGTGAGACGATTCGAGCGCGGGCTGAGTTACGATGTGGCGAAAATCGAAAACGCGTATCAGGCAGTCATAAGAGCATTGGCAACAGTCCCCGACAGACCTGTATACATTGATCATGGCTCCAGCTTCAAGGACGTCAATCGTTTCGTGAAGGTTCCCGGCGGACTGGCTTACCGACTGCTAAGAGCCGACGAGTCCTTTCAGCCAAAACAGCCGGTTGAGTTGACGCTTGGCCCTATCCCCGATGGACTGCTTGAGTTCGACTATATGCTCGAACAGCAACTACGGATATTGGATCTTATGAACAGGGAATCGAAATCTTACTGGGAATGGTACAGGATACAGGAAAACTCGAACGCTAACCCTTAGCCTTGCTGCCCCGACGGAAAGCCATCTCTTTCTTGAACCCGTAATCCTCGTCCACACCAAGCAACCAGAAACCGGCGAGTTCACTTACGAGGTTGACATCAGCAAACAGGTTTTCGGCAATTTCATAGGTCTTAACATGCTTATCTTCTGCGAATCGGATGTAAAGCATGTCTTTTGAATCGTTCGTGAAGTATTCCTCGCACTCGATATCGAGCCGATAGTCCGGGAATCTCAATTTCCTCAGGGGAACCTCGGTTGGGACGGTCAGATCGTCCCTGACGACCCAACTCACCTTATCCAGCCCGACCTCTATGTTGAGGAGCTGGCCTTTTTTATCGATGTCCATCGAGAGGTGATCGCTCTGGATATAGCTGTGGAATTTCCCGCGGGTTTTGAGGACATAATTAAGCAGGTGCTCGGCATTGTCGTAGAAAGCCTTTCCCATGGGGATCTTGTTCGTGGAGAGGACTTCCACTCCGATTCTGCAAATGCTCAAGCCAGCACCTTTCCGGCCATTCTACAGGCCTTCGAGTTTTTCCTTGGCCAGTTCAGATTCCGCCGACTCGGGAAATCGGCTTATCGTCTGGCTGAAGTAGTCCTTCGCTTTAACCATGTCGCCGGTTTCGAGATAGCAACGACCGATCTTGTATAGCGCGGAGGCCATGCGGTCAGAGTCGAGAAAACTTTTCTCGATCTTAAGAAACTCGTCCCTGGCTGTAGAATAGTCGCCCTGCCTGTAATAACACTCCCCGATCCAGAATTGCGCGTCATCAGCGAGATCGGTATTGGCGAAGGTCTTAATGTATTCCTTGAAGCCGAGGACTGCCAGCGCGTAGTCACCCGCAGCCATGTCTTTGAAAGCGGCATCGAAGAGCTTGCGGGCATCCACGTAAGTGATCCCCTCCGCCGTTGAGTCGGCGGAGGAGTCACTCGTTTCCGATACCGGTGTTCTGACTAAACCCTGCTGAAGAGCCGCCATGGACTGCTGAAGACGATCCATTCGATCCAGAGCATCGTTCAGCTTGGCGCTTATCTCATCGAGCCGGGCGTCACCGGCCTTATCCGCGAACTCGGTGCGTGCCTTGAAGACCGTGAGAGCCTCCAGAAGTGATCTGTTGAGACTGTCTGCTTCAAGCAGTTTGTCTTCGATAGCACGATTCTGCTGTTCCAGAACGCCGATTTGAATCGACATCTCATCCAGCTTCCTCGATGATGTGCATCCCGAAAACGCAAGGGATGCCACAATCGTGAGAATTGCACCGATGCGGAAAATCATACTTTATACCTACTGCTCGGTGATGGTGAACTTGGCCCGGCGGTTCTTCGACCAGCTGTTCTCATCGTGACCAAGAGCGACGGGGCGCTCTTTGCCATATGAAACGATGTCGAGCCTGTCAGCCGCTACACCGAGGCTTGTAATATACTCCATCGCTGCCCTGGCTCTCTTCTCGCCGAGAGCAAGGTTGTATTCGACAGTACCACGTTCGTCACAATGACCTTCGATCAGGACCTTCACATCGGGGTTCTCTTTCAAGATACGCGCATTGAACTCAAGCGCTTCACGAGCTTCTGTCTTGAGGTTGTACTTATCGAAGTCGAAAAACGCTATCTGGAACTGATCCTCGGTTATCACGACTTTCGGCGGTGGTGGTGGCGGTTCCGGTTCCTGTACAGTCGTATCCGGAGGTGGTGGTGGTGGTTCAGGGATCGGTTCGGGCTCCGGCGCGGGTTTGGGCCCGCAACCAATTCCGATAATCAGAAACCCGACCATCAGAATAGCAATCGCCGCAATGACATTTGACTTCATCTTCAACTCCTCCTTGTATTTCGTTCCAATATGTGATTTGCAATCGCCACTCAGGAAAGTAACCTATACTTTCCACCTTCTTCGGTCAACAACAAAATTCACTGTCAGCGTTGATACGGACCCCAAAACGGGTTGCTCGATGCTCCGTCGCGAGTGATCCGACGCTTGTTGATCCCCATGAAGTCGGAGATGTAGAGATCCGACTTATCGCCCGTTCTTTTCGAGTAAATCACGTGATAGCTGTCAGGCGCCCAATGAGGGTTTTCATTGGCTCCACGCTGCGTTATCACACGGAAATTCTCTCCCGTGACATCCACAACGCAAATGTCGAATCCACCACGATGCACCCTGGTGACGAAAACCAGCTTTGTGCCGTCCGGGGACACATTCGGTGAGTCATTGTAGTTCCCGTTGTACGTCACCCTATGCACGTTCAGACCCTCTCGATCCATGATGTAAACCTGCGGAGACCCGGTGCGATCCGAGGAGAAAGCTATCCACTGAGAATTGGGGCCATATGATGGGGATGACTCTATGGATCGAGTCCACGTCAGCCTTCGCTTCAGATTGCCCGCCAGATCAAGCAGATACAACTCTGCGTTCCCATCCTTGGAAAGTGTCAAACATATCTCGTCATTATCCGGTGATATAGCGGCGGCGGAATTCAGCCCCTTGTAAGTCGCGACTTTCGAATGACCGCCACCCTCAAGGTCGATTTTCCAAAGCTCCGGGGTGCCATGCTTGAAGGAAGTGTAAAGAACCGATTTACCCTCAGGATCGATAACCGGCGACAGATTGATCGAACCGTTTGATGTCAATTGATGTTCGTCATGAGCATCAAAATCACTCATGTAAATTTCTTTATTGCCGGACCTCGCCGAGACGTACGCTATCCTCGTGTTGAATAATGGCTTAAGGCCTGCCACTTGACGCACCACATCATCAGCGACTGAATGCGCCAGCGGCCGTGCGTTGTCGCGCCGGGTCTTGAATCCTTCGGTCGTGACCTCGATCATCCTCTCAAGGTCCCAGATAGAGTATCGCAGCTTGATGTCTTCGTCATCGGCTGAGAACTCTCCGCTGACGAGGTAATCCGAGCCCATGAATTTCCATGCCTTCCTGGTCATATGGTCGATTTCCAGGACCTGCATCAGGAAGGAATCGATCGGGATCTGCTTGAAAGCGATATGAAAGCTGAGATCGTCGCGTATAATCTGCGCAATCTCATCCGCAAGCTGCCTGAATTCGGTGGAGGAAGAGTCGCCTGTAACAGTGAAGTCTTCAACAGAAATCGGATACGGCTCGAACAGCCCTTCTCTCTTCAGCTTCTGGTACACGTCGGCTGAAGTCTGCGCGTGGATCAGTCCCGTAATCATCAGAGCGACCGATAGTGTAACGAGAACTATTTTCTTTATCATGGTTTGTATTCAAACTCCAGGTGAAAACCCAATACGTCGTAAGCGTATGAAATCGGCAGGGGCGGCAGCTCCTTGGTACGGATGACTGCGCTCAACGCGTGCATATCAAACTGGTTGTTGCCCGATGATTTCTCCACAGCAGGACTGATGATCTGTCCCGTTCGATCCACCTGGAAGTAGATGACACAAGAGAGTGTCCTCTGCGAAAGCACAGGGTTCGTCCAGTTGCGATCAATGAGCTGTGTTACTCTTCGGATGTTGTATGGAAACTCTCCTACTCCAAGCCCGGTGCCCCCGCCGTCGTCCGCACCGATAGAAGTCGAGACTTCGCCCTCACCGACGACAGTCTTTTTCTCTTCATCAACAGGCATTGGCTTAGGCTTTTCTTCCTTCTTCGGAGGTTTCTTCTTGATCTTCTTAGTCTCGATTTCTGCAGGAGTTTCTATCGAAGCCAGCTTGACAGGCTCGGGTTCGACGGTCTCGGTCGCAATTTCGGACGGCAGATCAGGTATGACCACCGGTTCCGGCTCCGGCACTACGGGCTCCGGTTCAGGCGTCTGAGCTGCTGTTCCTGCAGGTATATTGTCAAAAATCTGAACCGTTGCGATGTCCTCGGGGTTAAACTGGTTCGCCCGGCTTCGGACGGAGGATGCGATAACGAGAACGGCAAGCAGTCCAATGTGGAGCAACACCGATATGGCGATATCCTGAGTCCTCACTTCGACTCGTTCTCCTCGTATGGTTTAGTGACAAGACCCACATCGCCGATTCCCATCTGCTTGAGACGGGCCACGACATCTATCACCGCACCATATGCAACGTTCTTGTCACCGCGCAGGTAAATCGAGCTGATGTTCTTTTGACCGATGTACTGACGAAGTTCCTGTTCGAGATTCTCCGCCCGGCAGAACACATCATCTATGAAAATCCCGCCATTCTTGTTTATCGTAATGACCACGCCCTCGGAAAGTTCCTTGTCCACGAACCGGGTTTGCGGCAGATCAATGTCTATGCCCGATTGCAAGAGCGGAGCCGAAATCATGAAGACAATCAGCAGCACCAGCACGACATCGACGAGATTGGTGACATTGATCTCCGCCATCATCCTGTAACTGCGACCTCTACGAATCAAAACTCGTTCTCCTTCTGTACGGCCGAAAGGAATTCGAGCGAGAAGTTGCTGAGATCATCGGCGATAAATTTGAGCTTGTTATTGCACCAGTTATACGCTATCACAGCGGGAATTGCGGCAGCGAGGCCCACGATTGTCGCGATGAGAGCCTCTGCGATACCGGGAGCCACGACTGCGAGTGACGCTGATCCACGGATTCCGATGTTCATGAACGCGCTCATCACGCCCCAGCAGGTGCCGAGAAGCCCGAAGAAAGGCGCCGAGTTGGCAGTTGTTGCCAGAAAGACCACATGCTTTTCCAACTTGGCGAGTTGCTCGCTTGATGATCTTTCCAGCGTTTTGCTGATTGCATCCAGATCATGTGAATTGAGCTCGATCAGCCCCGCCTGCAGATTACCCTGCCCCTTCCTCTTGGAGACAATCAACTGGAGGTCACTGAAGCCATCTTCCAAAACTTTGAACAGAGGGCTGCCTTTTCGGGGAGCGCATTTTGCCGGGGCATCCAGAAGCCTCCTGCGATTCCTGAAAAGCTGTATGAAGTCCCGATTATCTCGGGAGACGGCCCTGTACTGCCTGTATTTACCTATCACGATCGCCCATGATACGACAGACATGAAGACCAGGATGAGTAGAATCAGAACAGAAAAGAAGCTTGATCGTCCGACGAGATCCCAGAACCCTCCACTTGCGGCATCGGCAATCGATAGATAGAGCATCATTTACAGTTGTCCTTTCACTTTCACCCTCTAAACTTCTACCGAACGATCGGCGGGTTTGTTTCACAAAGCAAACCGATCCGATAATATCCCTGTAAAACCTCTCCAGCAAGCAAAATCGCTTTTCAATGTTTTTTTTGTTGACTCTACCCCGTTGTGTGATAAAACTTCACGCGACGATTAGATCAAGTCCGCCCTGCAACGGGAAGATTGGCATCATCGCAGTCACAACACTAACCGAACCGAGCGACATCAAGACTTCAGCGGCGTCCGGGCGGACCCTGCGACGCTACAACTTCGATACAGTAGTCGAGGATGAGTCGCCGGGAGGGTGGCAGATCGCCACTCTCCCCTTTTTTTGCGATACCGCTACTCCAAGCCACCCGGTGAAGAGCGCTGCATCAGGTTTAGGTTGACACCCCCTGAAGGCTGTCCTACATTTCGCCCATGACCAATCCCAAAAACGACGCTGAAGATCAGATCCTCGAATTGACCGCGCAGATCAATTACCATAATCACAGGTACTATGTCCTTGATGATCCGGCCATTACAGATGCGGAGTACGACGAGCTGTTCGATAAACTCGCGGAGCTGGAGAAGAAACACCCCGAACTCAGGCAACCCGATTCTCCCACACTTCGTGTAGGCGCTCCGCCATCGGAGAAGTTCCAGCAGGTCAAGCATTCTGTACCAATGTTGAGTCTCAACAAGTCGAATGTCGAATCCGAGTTCCGTGATTTTGTGAAGCGCGTGACACAGGATATCGGCAGCGATCGCGAAGCAGCGAAATTTGTGACGGAGCCGAAATTCGACGGCCTCGCGGTTGAGATCGTATACGAAGATGGTTTGTTGACTATAGCGTCCACTCGGGGAGATGGTGTCACCGGAGAAGTCATCACTGAAAATGTACGCACGATAAAGAACATCCCGTTACGACTAATGGGCGAGTCTCCGCCGAAGCTGATCGAAGTGCGGGGTGAAATAGTGATCAGGAAAGCTGACTTCGCGAAACTCAACAAGACGAGAGAAGAAAACGGCGAGGACACTTTTGCCAATCCCCGGAACGCCGCTGCCGGTTCTCTTCGCCAACTCGACCCGAGGATTACAGCATCAAGGCCGTTGATGATGTTCGGCTATGCGGTCGGATTAGTCGATGGGATCGAATTCGAGTGCCATTCGGAAACCCTCGAATATCTGAAGCAGGTCGGATTCAATGTCAGCGAGTTGGTTCGTGTGAACGGGTCACAGGAAGAGGTAATCGAGCAGTATTCGAAATTCCTCGAATCCAGATCGGAGCTGCCTTTCGATGTCGATGGCATGGTTGTTAAGATTGACTCATTCAGACATCAACGAAAGCTGGGCGAGCTGTCACGATCACCGAGGTGGGCAATCGCATGGAAGTTCCCGCCTGAGCAGGCAACGACGGTGATCGAAAACATCGAAGTTCAAGTGGGTCGAACGGGTATCCTCACCCCTGTCGCACATCTCAAACCGGTTCGAGTGGGCGGTGTCGAGGTCAAACGTGCAAGCCTTCACAACGAGGACGAGCTAAGGAGAAAGGGCGTACTCATCGGTGATACGGTGGTCGTGCAGAGAGCCGGTGATGTCATCCCCGAAGTCGTGCGGCCAATTCCCGAAAAGCGTACCGGCTCCGAAGTGGAATTTTCGATGCCGAAGACCTGCCCGGCGTGCGGGAGTGAAGTCGCCAAAGATGTGGACGGCGTTTATGTTCGCTGTAACAACCCGGCCTGTCCCGCGCAACTGGTAGAACGGATCTCGCATTTCGTTTCGAAGGCGGGACTCGATATCGATGGCCTCGGGAGCAAACTCATCGAGCAGATGATCAGCGGCGGTATCATCAAAGATGCCTCGGACATATTCCATATTACGAGGGAACAGCTTCTTACTCTTGAGCGGATGGGCGACAAGCTTGCCGACAACATTCTCGCCTCGATTGACAAGAGCCGAACACCCGAACTGCCCATGCTCATAAACGCACTCGGGATCAGAAACGTCGGTGAACATCTGGCGTCGGTACTCGCACGACACTTTCAGTCGATCGAAAACCTATCGAGAGCGTCGACCGATGAGTTGTCGGCCATCAACGAGATCGGCCCGATTGTCGCTGAGTCCATAGTAGCGTTCTTCCGCAGCCCTCGTGCTGCGCAACTGCTGACCA
>Ga0272443_10006471_pt1 | contig 11580 bp, 11 predicted proteins | sample SSMAcet12_FD_193581 | JGI IMG/M metagenome (GOLD analysis project Ga0272443, IMG submission 193581) | Marine sediment archaeal communities from Little Sippewissett salt marsh, Falmouth, MA, United States - SSM-Acet-12 | ecosystem: Environmental > Aquatic > Marine > Wetlands > Sediment ... | reverse complement strand
CGCAGAGGGTGGGGGCGAGTCAGCGACCGTCTACAGCCCTGGTGGGGCTTTCTGGTCGGTGAGCGTGCATCCGGCATCCGCTGACCCTGAGGATCTGTCCAAGGCAGCGGTTGAAGCGATGCGGGCGGAGTATCCGGAACTGGAGCAGGAATCGACTAATCAACTGGTTGATAGGCATAAGCTGCACGGCTTTGATCTGAACTTCTACTATTTGGATCTGACCAACTCGGCATTTGTACGGAGTTTCCGGACGCCGGTGGCGACGTATGTCATCTTCTATCAGGCAGAGGACCGCGAGTATCGGGAATTCGAACAGGTGTTTGCCGCGATCACCAAGAGCTTCTTCGATAGCCTTGACTGACGTGTCCCGGGGGGATGGATCGGGCCTGTTTCGGTTCCCAGTTACGTGTGGCGGCGATTCGAGGCTATCACCGCGGGGAATCCAGGCTCCCGTTGGTCGCCTTCCGCTAAACTCTCGTGAAGACCGTTCCAGTTTGTAGCATTTACAAGGTGGCTGGCGTGTTGGCAGAAGATCCTTCAATCTGTTCAGGGGGAAGACGTTCTTCGTAACTCGTTGCTTCTTGGTGGGTTGCGGGAATCTACTTGAAGCCTCGTGTGATTGGCACGCCAATTGCGGAATGTCTTGTCGATCGTCACGTACGACCCAGTTGGACTCGGGTTTCCCGCACCCGAGACCATCTGATCCCCCAACGGACGAGGCGACAACCCCTGGACCCTGTGGAGCACTTCGCTGCGAATCTTAGGCAAATTGGTCGCTCCCGCAAGCGACACCTTTTGAGCCCAGTTGTCGGGCCGAGCCAGTTTTTCGCGGCACAAAATGACACGCGTACCCCCCGAAAGATGCGGCCAGTCATGAAGGACCAGGCCGCATTTTTCGTTTTCTTGGGGCGATTGCCATGAGTGATCGTGCTAGTAAGTCGGTTTGTCTGTGATAAATCAGGGGATGGGTTCTGCTGTCTTGCTAACCGTCCTATACTTTGCATACGCGCGCCGGCACGTATTGAGTAACAGTTGTCGTACTTGGTACACTTGACCCAGATTGCCTGGGGTGCACAACGGCGTGTTTGGACACGGTTGCATTCCTCAAGTCATGCCGTGGGCGTCTCGGCTGGGAGCCTCGGTACGAGCAAGACAATCCATCAGGAGGAGATTCGATGGCCAAGGGTGACGCTCCCGTATCGTTTGCAGAACAGATCGGGAAGACGGCCGGCGCGATATGGCATCTCTTGGATCGTGAGGGTGCCATGAGCCTGACGCAGTTGGTGAAGAGCATCGACGCACCACGAGACACGGTGATGCAGGGGGTGGGATGGCTTGCCCGAGAAGGCAAGGTCCAGATGGAAGAAGTGGGACGGAAGCGAACAGTCTCGCTTTGCGGATAGTCTTTTCAGCTCCGCGCAAAACAAAAGACCACGGGTCGACGGTCCGTCGTCTTTCCCATGATCTTTTATCCTGAAACGGGACCTCAATGTCCCGCCCTCCCGGCAGGCCAGGCCTGTATTGTTAGTATCGGCGCAACGAAGATCTTGCTGAAGCCGATTCTCCGGATTCTCTGGGTTTCCTGGCTTAGCGGTGAAATGAGAGGTTATTTGATCGGTTCGCCGATTCTCCAGGCCGCCGGATTGAACACAGGAAAGGGCATTTCCGTGGTATCCGATGGGCTCTGAGAAGTGGGTTTATTGGAGGGTTCAAGGGCAGGCGGCGTGGGGGGGGCTGCTGGGAGTCTGGGAGCAGGTGTTGGCTGCGTCTCTGGTGCAGCGCTTGCAGGGGCGGGTAGTGGGTCGTTTTCTAGGGTGCTGTTTTGTGCGGTATCGCAACCATTTGAGCAGGCTGGCGCGTGCATCTGAGGGTAGCGGCATGGCATGGGACGGATGCAAGGAAGGCAGAAGCCGTGGTGCTTTTTCTGGCAGTAGCCTGCCCAGGCGTCGTTGCAGCAATTTGATTGGCATTGGGGGCAGCCAAGTTGAAGGCCGTATGCGCCGTACTCGGGAGCAGCACAAGCTCCTGCTCCGTAGATGCTTATGCCTCCAGATTGGAGGGGGGGATTTGCCAAAAGCGGCGCGGCGGCGATAAGGAGGAAGGCAAGAAGGGGGGCGATTCGCGCGAGACGCATTGGTATTCTCCCGTTCGATAGGGAATGGGATCGATTGATGTCTGCAGAATCATGCGGGCTGATTCACTGGAACGCAAACGGGAGCGTTGAGATTTCAGAGTTTTTGGGCGGTTTCGACAGACCGAAGGCGTTGTAGGAGCGTCAGAAATCGTCTTCTGCTCAAGCGATATGCTTTGCCAGGAGTTGGACTTTTTGCCAATCGGATCAACTTACCTATTCCTGGGAGTTGGTTTGGCCAGGAAGCGTTGAGTGATTCGGTTTCCCGAGGTGCGCGATTTGGCGTAGAATGGGGCTTTGTCACGCATTTTGTGGGTCAAGCTGATAGACTCCTTCCGGTCGCATGCCAGGCCTAAATGGCGATTGGAAATACCTGAAGCACCTCTGGAAGAAGAGCCAATTCGATGTCGCTGATTGAACTGGAAGAGGTCAAGAAGGTCTATCAACTCGACCAAACGGAAGTGGCAGCCCTGCGCGGCGTTTCGCTGTCGATTGACCGGGGGGAATTCGTGGCGGTAATGGGGCCTTCGGGATCGGGGAAGTCTACGTTGATGAATACGTTGGGATGTCTGGATCGCCCGACGTCGGGGAATTACCGGTTGGATGGCGAGGAAGTGACGGTCATGTCGGCCAATGGCCGGGCCGACTTGCGGAATCGGCGGATCGGATTCGTGTTTCAGAACTTCAATCTTCTGGCCAGGACGAGCGCGTTGGAGAATGTGGAACTCCCTTTGCTCTATTCGCGCCACATATCGGCGCGGCAGCGTCACCGGCGTGCGAAGGATCTGCTGGAGCGAGTCGGGCTGGGGGACCGAATGGACCACCATCCAGGGCAATTGTCTGGCGGCCAGCAGCAACGTGTGGCGATTGCGAGGTCACTTGTCAACGAACCGGCAATTCTGATGGCGGACGAGCCGACGGGGAATCTCGATTCGCGGACGAGCAACGAAGTCATGGAGTTGTTGTGCAAGCTCAACGGAGAGAGCGGAATTACCCTCATCATTGTGACGCATGAGCAAGAAGTGGCCCGGCACGCGAATCGAATCCTGGTACTCCGTGACGGGCTGGTGGAATGCGACACGAGTGACTTCACGAGCGCGTTGCGTGCATTACACGGTCACGAGAGTGTTGACTTCTAGAAACGAGATTTCGCAGCAGGAGAAGTTGACAGGGGATGTCATCGGTAGTTTGCCGGGTCTGGTGCAACATTTGCCTTGGGCTCACGATCACCACAAGTCAAGTCGCAAAGGCGGATGGCAGCCAGACGCGTGCGTGCTTCGTTGTTGACCTGATTGAGCAACTGTTCGAGTTTCTGCCGGCTTCCTTCACGGAGTCCTTCCGCGACGGGCAACGAGGAGACCATGGGGCCGTCCACTGCTTCGATGATATCGAGCAGTGAAACATCTGTCGCGTCTTGTCTTAAGGTGTAGCCCCCGTCCACTCCGCGAGTCGATTCCAGTACTCCATGTGCGACGAGGTTTCGGAGAATCTGGAGCAGGAATCGTTCGGGCATTTTGCCTTCCGATGCCAGCCTGCTGCACGGAACAGGGTGGTCAGATTCCGCTTCCGCCAACTGAAGAGTTGCCTGTAAGGCATACGATACGGTGCGCGAGAGTTTCATGGGATTCCCCCCTTGGATGGGGCTCAGTATACCATGGGAGCCGGGAATGTCAAGAAACTCCAGCGAGTTTGATTTTTTGGGGAAAGTAGCCCATGTTGGGGGGTGAATTAATGGTGTTGCCAAGCTCGCTGTCTCGCTTGGCTTCACCAGAGAGGAGCGAGCTATTCTGCAGGAACTTGTATGGTGCCGTCTTGTGTGGCCGAGTCGGCGGCCTCTTCATTCTTCTTAGGAGTATCGAACCAGATTACATGAATGATGATCAGCCCGGCACCGACCACGAGCATGGAGTCGGCGAGGTTGAAGGTGGGCCAGGGCCATGATCCGATCATGACGAGGATCCAGTCACGAACGGCGAAGACGGGGTCCCCCATCTCATGGAGGGGGGGATTGGCGTAATTCCATATGAGTCCCGGAAGCCCAAGTCGGTCGTAGAGATTCCCTAGGATTCCAGCACAAATGAATCCGCACGCGATTGTCAGCAGCCATTCTCTTGCAGCTCCGGCGACAAACAGCCAGAAGACGATGGAGATAGCGGCAATTACCGACATGACGCAGAAGAAAGTGACTCTTCCTTGGCCGATTCCAAACAGTGCGCCCTGATTCAGGCTGGTCTGGAAACCGAACATGTCTTGCCAGAGCCACCAGGTGTTGGGTTGGCCCGGAGTCGGCATCCCCAGGAGATCGAAGATCCACGACTTGGTGGCGAGATCGAGAAGGCAGCCGAGGAGGGCGAGGGCGAAGAAGGCGAAATAGCGATTGCGCGGGACCGGGATCATCGCGGCTCCTTCCGGCGATGGGTTGAGACGATCAGGGAGGTTGGTCGCCATGGGGTTGCTTAGTGCTTGCCGTGACCGCTCCTTTGGGAGAGGCTATAGGCGGGTCACGAAAAGATAGCGTACCGGTTTCTCAAGGTCGTGCCGATGCCAGTTTACAGGATCGGCACGAGACCTGGGGCACGACTACTCGGTCAACTGCGGTTTCGAATCAGAGGCTGTCTTCCAGACGAGATGCGCATTTGACACACATGGTGGCGTAAGGCAGCGCGTTCAGGCGTGTTTTGGGAATACGAGCACCGCATTCCTCGCACTGACCATACTCGCCATCCTCGATCCGCTCCAAGGCAGATTCGATCTGTTCGAGCGTTCCGCCTTCCGACTCCATCAAGCTAAGAGTGAACTCCTGCTCAAAGTTGTCGGAGCCGATATCCGCCATGTGAATCGGCATGCTGGAAAGATCGCCGTTTGCCTCGGATCGGCTCTTGTTGAGTGCAGCATCCGCCATCTGGCTGACGTCGCCCCGGAGTCGCGCCCGCAACGCGAGAAGCCTTTCCCGATAAACTTTCATCTCCGCCTTCTTCATACGCTTCTCCTCCGGGATACAAGCAACACATTCACCCCCCACAGGGGAGCTTGTAGAATTCCCATTTTAAAGGCGCGGCATCAGACTGTCAACGAAACACCGGGTTTGAATCAAACTGTGGTGCCCCCAGATTCAGGGACTGTTGCCTGCGTAACTTGTTATTGTCAAGAGGTTTGCGGAATATGCACCGAGTCTCGCGTCGTCGGGGCCTATGTGGGGGTAGTGATCGTGTTGGCTTGCAGCGGTCACGTATGCATGAGCAGTGGAGTCTGGCGGAAACGACGAACATCGTCGTTCGCGAATGTTGGGGCTGGGGGCCCAAAAGTCGGTTGTCGGTGTCATCTTGTAGGTCAGGTTGTGGGCGGGAGTTTTGGTACTGCCCTGGCGTGAGTGAGCGGTCGTCTTGATGGTTTTGTGCGGCTCCTTTACGATGGGGAATCTCCCGAATCGCGGGCGGCAGGGCAGCCAACGAATCCGAGTTGCCGCTCGGACTGAAATGACCTGTTCCCGATGGTCGCGAGTCTTCATGAAGGCTTTTACGATCTTCGAAACTAGTAGCACAGAGAGTACGGGAAAATTAGCCAGACAGAAAAGTCCTTCCAACGGTGTATCTCGCCAGACTGTGCAGCCTCCTTCGGGGTCGAGGAGGTGCTGGTTGCTTGTCCGAAATGCGGCAGTCTTCTGGATGTTGCCTACGATTGGGATCGCCTAGAAGTCCCGTCGTCTTTGCAGCAATTCGAACAGAAATGGGCTCGTCGTTTCGATCCTCATTGCTTTAGCGGTGTCTGGCGTTTTCACGAGCTGTTGCCCTTCGTGCCCGTTGAGACGTGCGTGACCGTGGGGGAAGGGCAGACGCTCCTCCAGTGCAGCGATGGAGTTGGAGAGTTTGTGGGAGTCGTTGGCGGCAATCTGTTCCTTCAATATGAGGGCATGAACCCGTCTGGCAGCTTCAAGGATAACGGGATGTCGGCGGCGTTCACGCATGCCCGATTTGTGGGGGCCAGTCGGGCGGCATGTGCGTCGACGGGGAACACGAGTGCGTCGCTGGCACTCTATTGTGCAGTGACGAAGCTGATGCGGGCGGTGATATTCGTGGGATCAGGCAAGATCGCATACGGGAAACTTTCGCAGGCCTTGGACTACGGGGCGTTGACGGTTCAGATCGCAGGCGATTTCGACGACGCGATGGCCCGGGTGAAGGATGTTTCGAAGAAACTGGGGATCTACCTGGTCAACAGCGTGAATCCGTTTCGGCTGGAGGGCCAGAAGACGATCATGCTGCGAGTGCTCGAAGCATTGCGTTGGGAGGTGCCGGATTGGATCGTGGTACCTGGCGGCAACCTGGGCAATTCGAGTGCGTTTGGCAAGGCATTCCTGGAATTGAAGGAACTTGGGCTAATCGATCGGGTTCCTCGGCTGGCAATCATCAACGCCGCGGGTGCGAATACGTTGCATCGTCTGGTCGACGAGGAGGGACTGGCGTGGAGCGCTGGTCGTCCGGACGAAGAGCTCATTGGGAAGTTCTACGACGAGATGAATGCTGAGGGACGCCGTGCCTCAACGATCGCGAGTGCGATTGAAATCAACCGACCAGTCAACCTGGAGAAGTGTCTGCGAGCTCTCGACGTGTGCGACGGGGTTGTTCGTGAAGTCACCGATCAAGAGATCCTGGATGCAAAAGCCAAGGTGGGTGCGGGGGGAATTGGGTGCGAGCCGGCCAGTGCGGCAAGCGTGGCGGGGACGAAGCAACTCGTAAACGAAGGTGTCATCGGGCGAGACGAACGAGTGGTGTGTATTCTCACGGGGCACCAGCTTAAGGACCCGATGGCGACTGTCGCTTATCACACGACCGATCAAGAGCTCTTCAACGAGGTTCTTGGCAAGCGAGGCGTGCGACGTGCGGCCTTTGCCAATCGCGCGGTGGTGGTTCCCAACGACCTTGACGAGATCATCAAGGCGATCCAACTCTACTCGTAGGCTGGCTCAGACGAGAACGGCCAGCAACAGGGCGATGAAGAGCGTGGGAAGGTAGATCAGTGACACGCGAAGAAGGGTCCGTGCGGTCTGATCGGAGGGGGCTCTGCGGAAGGCAATCGAGCTGGCCAAGTAGGCGATTCCGGCCACTGATGTGGCAAACGCGTAGCCCCAACTGGCACCGTCGCCAAGCAACGGCAGTAGGCTGACGGGGAGCAGAACGAGTGCGCCGACTATTGCGATCGTCGTGGCGGTTCTACCGGACGGATCGGTCACACTTGCAACTTTCAGGCCAGCCCTACCGAATTGATCTCGATAGAGCCAGGCGATCGCCATTGCGTGGGGAAATTGCCAGAAGTAAACGATGGCGAACAGGGCAAGGCCGTTGAGGCCAAAGGTCGCACCCGCAGCCGCGGAACCGAGCAGCGCGGGCATCGCTCCTGGGATAGCACCGATAGGAGTCTGCCAGGCAGTGAAGACCTTGAGTGGCGTGTAGATCCAAACGTAGATCAACCAACTCATCGCTGCCAGCAAGGTGATCGGCATGTTGACGGTTGTTGCCAGGTAGATGAGTCCGAAGGTTGTTACGGCAACTGCGTACCAAGTCACTTCCCGGTCGCTAAGTCGACCCGTGGGTAAGGGGCGTCGGGCGGTCCGGGGCATTTCGCAATCGCTGAGGTGTTCGATTCTCTGGTTGAGGGCGATGGCTCCCACGACAACGGCGGTTGAGCCGATCAAGGCGTTCAGCAGGGTGATCGCAGGTAGCGGTTGAATGGCTGATGCGAAGGCTCCCACGACAGTCGTGAGGGCAACCATGGCGACAATTCGAGGCCGACTGAGTTGCCAGAAGGCCTGAACCACGGTTGCAGGGCTGCGCTGCGAGATGCTGGAAGAGGAAGCTGTCGTAGTCGTTTCAATCGACATCGTTTGCACTCGGGCCGTAGGGGTGTGGCCTCATTGTCTTCGGTTGCGTTTCGATTGGCCGGTGGGGGTGTTTCGGTATTTGTCTGCTCTTGGAGGTGGTGAGGCAGAGGGGAATTTCAGGAGTCGTTGCGACCAGAGTGCGGCGCTGGTGGCCGTTGCGAGACACAACGACCCAACGCCGACATGGGCCGTCGTGCTCAATGCTTGCCAGAGACTCTCGGCCACCACGGTATATTCTACGGCGAGGATGTTCTCGGTGAACCAGAGGGGCCAACCATAGTTGGTGACCCAAGTGGTGACACCAAGGAGCAATTGGAATGCAAAAAGCCCTGCCAGCAGGGAGATACGGCGGCGAAGGAGGGGCTCGTTTGGTGTGTGACGTCGTGCGGTAACGAACAGCCAAAGGATCAGAAGGACAATCCCGCAGGCAACGATCACGTGCAACCAGATCCAGAGGGTGAACCACCAGGGGGCGGCATTTGGTGCGATATGGCGGAGGTTTGCCCCGAGGATGATCTGCAGGTAGATGGCTCCCGCGGCGAGGGTGGTAAGACACTGAAGTCTTGTTGCGAAGGGCGTCTCGGTTGGTTGCGAGCTTTCCACCCATCGGGGTGAGGTGGCGACGACTGTTCCAGCAGCAAGTGCGAAGAACGCTGGGGCGGTGCAGCCGTGGACTTTGGCCAAGAAGAGGCGATCCTCGACCGCCGCGATTCCGAACCAGGCCAGGGCAGCAAACAGACCCGAGACGATTGCGGCACGAATCCAGAAACCGAGCTTTCTGCGGCCTGCTGCACCAGGTGGGATTGCCTGCACGAGGAATACCAAGGCTGCGGCAGCGATGGTGAGAAACACGGGGGCAGGCATCCAAGCGATTTCCGTGTCGAAGATCTTGCTTCCGACGACTCGGAGTCCACCAAGCACACCTTGCAGGCAGACGCCTGCCAGTGCGATTCCTGCGACCCACCACATGGTTGGGCGTGTGTCACGTCGCCATAGCAGGATAGCCAAGACGATTGTGGCGATTCCTACGACCGAGCCCAGCAAGCGGTGGCCATGTTCGAGAAAGACATCCCAGACTTGGAGCCAGCTCTCTAGGGGATAGAGGAAGAGGTTGTAGCCGTACGTACTTGGCCAGTCGGGCACGGCCATGCCCGCCGCATACGTCGTCACCAATCCGCCCATCCAGATCAGGGGGAAGGTGGTACATGCCAGGATCCAGGCGGCATAGTGTGCGGCACGAGTTGTGCCCTGCGGCGTTGGCTTGGTGGTGTCGGGCATTGAGCGAAAACGTGGGGGCTTGTTCGGCGGTGGCTCGTGTCGGGTTGAGCTTGGGAGATGTGTCAATCCTCGCCGGACAACGAGAGGACATAATTGACGACATCCCAGATGTCTTGTGGAGTAAAGACTCCTTTTGCACCGGGTTGTGGGCCGGCCGCGGGCATGGGAGTTCCTTTGATACCGATGTGGACGCGTCTGTAGAGATCTTCAGGATTGCTCCCGCCTCGGAACGCCCCTTCACGGAAATCTCTTGCACGGAGTTTTTGGATCGGCAACGTGTAGAGTCGGGACAGTTTTGCTGTCTGTTCCGGTGTGACGCCTTTCTTGGGCTTGTTCCAATCGTCGTAGATTTCGTCGTCTTCCCCATCGCCAGCACCGTCGGGGCCGTGGCACTGGACGCACTGAGCATCCTTACTGGAATAGAGTCTTTTGCCTCGTGCTACGGATTCCGCGAACTGTGCATCCGAGGCATAGACGGGACGTGGGGGAACAGGAACGATGTACTCGTTCGGGTTCTGTTCGACGTCGGCCCACTGTTCGGCAACCCAGAGAGTTGCATCTTCGAGTATCATTTCTTTGGCGTCGGTCCCCAGGGGGAGGTATTCGCCTTCGTCGAGCACGAGTTGGATCAGGTACTGCTCTGTTTCGCCTCGTAGGCTCAGGTAGACCACGTACTCGACAAGCGCTTCGAGTTGTCCGGTCGGCAACTCGGAGAAGGAAGGCATACCGGTTCCTGGGATCCCGCGGAGAAGCGTACGTTGCAGGTCGCTTCGGAGCGGTTTGGCGTCGGCTCGCGTGGTCGTGTACTTGAAGGTGCCGCGTCGGAAGTCGCGAGGATAGGGATTGAAGGTTGTTGCGAGCGCGCCGGCACCATCTCCAGAGATTCCGTGGCAAGTAGCACAGTGTTGACGAAAGAGGCCCTGTTGGGTTCCGTCGGCATTTCCGGCGACGGGGCCGGCGGCCATCATGATCCGATCGAGGTCCAGTCCAGTGCCCTCGGGCAGGCGGGGTTTGTCGGGCGTACCGAAGAACTCCTCCATGGTCTGGTTGATGGCATCACGTTGGGTTTGGGAGACTTCTGCTGGGTGCCGTCCTTCGAGATTGATGCGGAAGGAAGGCGATTCGTTGGCGCTCTTGCATCCGGGGAAGGCAAGCGCAAGGCAGACGAGAAACGCCCGCTGGATCGTTCGGATCGCGTCGGGCATGCGGTGAATCTGGTTCGGCTTGCTGATGCAGGGATGAGAATCTGCGAAGGTCACGGGTGAGGCGGGGGTGCTATTTCTCGAGGACGGATGGTGCCAGCTTGATCGTACCCAAATCGTTGGTACCGGCTTGAATGGTAGTCTTCATGCGTCCTTTCGGCCAGTCCTGGGTGTTGAGGTAGCCGACCCGTTCATGCCAGATTTGGAACTCGAGTTCACCGACGGGCAGTTTGGGGATGGTGAACGAACCGTTCTCATCCGTGATTGCCACATAGGGATGATCAAGGGGCAGGATGTAGGCGCTCTCCCAGGGGTGGTAATTGCAGGCGATGGGGACGGGGACCCGCTGAGCTCGCCTGAACGTCCAGGTTGCGTCGCCGTCGACAGGGATGACGATGTTGGCAGGTTTGTCGAGGAGCGGATTGAAGGCAACGTTCTGGGCCACGGGATCGGAGTTGACGATGTGGTACTTCTGTTTCGAGGTCCAGATGCTCATACAGTGTGGTACGAAAATGCAATCGCGATTATCGAGCAGGACTTTATCCTCTGTTTCCTTGTCAAGGTCGGGGCAGATGTCGACGCGTTTGGAGCGGACGTAGATGTAGACGTTCTTGAGTCCTCCATCGTCACCGACCATGAGGGATTCGTCGCGGATGTCGAACTTGCCGCAGCATTCAACGTCTTTGTCGACGACGAGTTTCTTGCGTTCAGGGGCGACACCGTCGTAGACGAACTTGCCTGTAAGATCTCCCCACGCATCTTCGGCTGCACGAGCGATTCCGGGCATGGCGATGCCGGCTGCCAAGCTTCCGGCAGCGACGGTAGAGCCGCCTACGAACTGTCTTCTATTGAGCTTGTTCATGTTATCGGTATCTCTAACCATTGGTTGTACGCTGTTCTGCATTCTCACTTGCCAGTATACGTTCCGGCCCTAATAAATACCACGGTGGGGTCCTTCAGGCGAGGAGTGCTCTTGTAGTCCGGGTGGACTACTTCTCCACGCCAACGGCCGATTTGGTCGAATCGTTCCTGGAGCCGTCGATCATAGTACGGATGGACGTGCGATTCTGGAGATAGGAATCGTAGTGCAG
>Ga0272443_10006470_pt1 | contig 11580 bp, 12 predicted proteins | sample SSMAcet12_FD_193581 | JGI IMG/M metagenome (GOLD analysis project Ga0272443, IMG submission 193581) | Marine sediment archaeal communities from Little Sippewissett salt marsh, Falmouth, MA, United States - SSM-Acet-12 | ecosystem: Environmental > Aquatic > Marine > Wetlands > Sediment ... | reverse complement strand
GAAATAGATAGATAAAGATTTCGTCGGGGTTGTAGTTCAGTTTGGTTAGAACGCCTGCCTGTCACGCAGGAGGTCGCGAGTTCGAGTCTCGTCAACCCCGCCATTTATCACTCTCAGCAAACTCTGGGTGCTTTATCAGATATTCCAGAGGCTTCCCAGAATCTCCAAGCGGAAAAACAGATATCTTAAGGGTGTCTTCCCCCAAGACAACTTCTTGAACCATAAGCTGTAACAGGCGGGTTTGTTCATCCGGCGTCAGCTCGTTATAGACCGCCCGGAAGTCCCGTAGGGTCTTGGTCAGCAATTCAGAGTCAATCTGGTAGCCATTTAGCTTCCCAATCTCGAATTCCAACCGCTGAATATGCTCTTCAAGTTGTTCTTTTCGAATCTCCAACTCCGGCAACCTGTCGGCCATGGGTTTTGGCAGATCGGCGTGCTTCTCAACATAACGAACCATATTGGTGATGGATTCCTGAACTGGTCGCAATTCCCGTTTGAGTCCGTTCAATTCCTTGGTTTTAGTCTTAGCATTAGTCGCGGATGTTCTATTTGCCTTCCGTACCGCTTCTTTGATTACCGCTTCATCGGTTCCAATCTCGCAGAGTTTGTTTACAACAGCATCTTCAATAGCCCGTGCGCCAATCTTTCTGACTTTACACTCGTCTTTTGAATACTTTGAGACTTTGGTGCAGCGGTAATAAAGATACTTGCCACTCTTTGCAGGGCTCGGTGTCATCATTGAGCCGCAATCGCCACATTTCAAAATCCCCTTGAGGCGGAAATCGTACTTGTTCTGTGATGGGACAGTGCGAGTGCGTTTGTTCTTTGCCATCATCTTCTGGACGTGATTGAATCTATTGGCTGTAATAAGAGGTTTGTGTTGACCCTCGAATATCTGTCCCGCGAAAGTCGTTTTCCCGATGTAGAGTCGGTTCGATAGAATATAAGTGATCGACCACTTTGAAAACTTTGTTTTGCTCTTGCTCTTTGTCCGATATCCCATGCCATTGATTTCTTTGGCGACAGCAGCCGGTGATCCAAGTTTTACAAAAAGATCGAAGATCTTCTTAACAACTGTTGCTTCTGTCTTATGTGGGATGAGGAGGCATCTTTTTTCTTTGTGCCTTTCGTAACCGAATGGCGCTCTTCCACCATGCCATAGTCCTTCTTCAGCTTGGGATAGCATCTTTGCCCGGGTTCTTTCCCTAATCGTCTCCAGCTCGAACTCTGCAAAACTCATAAGGATGTTGATGAAAAACCGCCCATGAGCAGTGGTTGAGTTAAGTTCCTGTGTTGCACAGACAAACTGACAACCATGTTCCTGCATGATTTCATATAATATCCAGAAATCTTTAATGTTTCTGGTCAACCGGTCCATTTTGGTCGTAACGACTACATCGACCTTGTCTTGCTTGATGTTCTCGACGAGTTCGTTCAAACCAGGCCGATCGGTATTTCCACCCGAGCTTAGATCCTTGATAGAGGTGACATACTTCCAGCCGTTTGGTTCCTGGCTGGCAATGTAAGCCTTACAGACTTTCTCTTGGCTCTCCAGCGAAGAATATTCAGCTCTTCGGTGCTGATCTTCAGTCGAAAGCCGCACGTAAACGTAACAGCGTTTCTTCTCAACGGTGTTGGATTTCAAGAACGTTTCCCCCGACTAGCCTTCACATTGTCTTCAATTAGTCTCTCTACCCAATCCTGAATAGTAAGATTCTCATTGGCGACTTGTATCCGTAGTTTCTGATGTAGCTCTTCACTCAGTCGAATGTGAATCATCTTAGGTTTCGTATGAGTCGTTTTTTCTCGGGGCATATCCATTCGCCTCTATTATAAGGTTCAGCTATAAATATAGCTTGCCGGAGGACGTAAATCCAGTTATTTTCTACTTTGACTGGTTTAATGTGACGCAGATGTAGACATACTTACCCTTTCGAAGGAGGGGTCAGAAATATGCTGGATACAAACAATAAAAACAACTTGGTCGGTTTCCTGGAAGTGAACCTTGCCCGCCAGATTTCCTGGATTGGCGTGGCTGATTCCAAGATATCATTTGTTTTTGCAGTTAGTACGGCGATGCTCGGTGTATTAGCTGCGGTGTCGCCCAAGGCAGTAGAAGGCTGGGCAGTTGCCCCGGCGATATTTGCAGCGTTTGCAACTGTGTTTGGCTTGGCCAGCCTCCTACTCCTATCACTCGCTTCGTTTCCTAGGACTAAGGGACCGAAGAACTCATTAATTTACTTTGGCGGAATTGCCCAGCGTGATGCTGAGCAATTTAAACAGGCTGCTTCCCAAATGTCTACCGAGTCGTACATTGATGATTTGAGTGCACAATGCCATCGGAATGCGGAAATTGCTGAGCGAAAATTCGTTTGGGTTCAGCGTGCTCTGATCGTGCTATATCTTGCAGTAGCACCATGGTGTCTTGCAGTCTATCTTTTGTATAATTCTGGGAGCTAAAGAAGTATGTCGTTGAGCGAAGATCTCAGTAGTGAAATAGCAACTATTCTCAGGGAAACTTGGGATACCCGCGATGGACAGAAGGTTCCTGAGACTGACAACCTTAAGCTTTCCAATGATGCAGTCATACTTGACGCTACAGTTCTATACGCTGATCTAGCTGATTCTACTGGCCTTGTAGACACATACAAACCGCTTTTTGCAGCGGAGATCTATAAGTGCTACCTTCATGCTGCCGCTAAGCTCATTAGATCTGAAGGTGGGACCATCACAGCTTACGATGGAGACCGTATTATGGCTACGTTCTTAGGAGGTAGCAAAAATACATCTGCAGTTCGGACTGCACTGAAGATCAACTATGCTGTTAAGAAAATTGTCAATCCAGCGATTCAAGCCCAATACTCTAATACTGATTTCTCTTTGCGTCAGACTGTTGGAATTGATACAAGTTCCCTCCATGTGGCACGAACAGGCATTCGTGGCTCCAACGATCTTGTATGGGTTGGAAGAGCTGCGAATTATGCTGCCAAATTATGTGGATTGTCATCAGATTATCCCACGTGGATCACCTCTGCCGTCTACAACATGCTTCATGAAAGTGCAAAGTTCACTGACGGCAATTCAATGTGGGAAGCACGTAGTTGGACAGCTATGTCAGACCAAAGGATCTATCGCTCAAATTGGCGGTGGTCAATCTAAGACTATGTAGGAAGGCCATGATTCAAGCATGTGACGATAAACCGCCAAATGTAGTATCTCATGTATCATTCGGCATAGCCAATCTGGGAAGCTACCTAACCGATTATTAACCTCGGATTGACTCCTGGGCTTATCTGCTAATCTCAGCGCAATATTCATGAGCTTCATTAAGGTAATACCTAACCCAATCATCCCAGACTTAACCTATTTTTGGTTCGAACTGCCCATGGAGAGGGTCGGTCATCCATGTGGCGATCCGAGCTTCCACAACAGATCTTTCCTTCCCATATCGTAATTGCGAGAGTTGAGTCATAGCATCCCGACAACTTTCGTTAGTAGTTGATTCTGGTAATGTCCGAGCGCTGAAGGCGTCGGTTGTTTTCCCGTCGATTGAGAGCTTGACGTAAATGTCATATGCGGAAAGAGATTGTAGGTCTGTAGCCCTGAAAGTGGGCCAATACTCTCGCTCGAGATACTCTCCGTCCTCTGCGCCTATTCGAAATGCAATGGCAGTTCCAACGTTGCCGAAGACAGCCGATCTCAGTTGTAAAGGTAGCTGTGCCAGGTATTGGTGAGCCAAGACCAGATTAAGACCAAATTTGCGCATTTCAGAGAGCGTTTGAGCGAAATTGTCCGACGCAAAACTCTGAAATTCATCAATATACACGGTAAATGGCTTTCGATCTGTTGGAGATGTGTCCGATCTTGACATAGCAGTCAAGAACAGCTTGGACACTATTAGTGATCCGAGCAAGCTGGTGTTATCTTCGCCGAGCCGTCCTTTGGACAGATTGACAATCAAGATGCGACCGGAGTCCATTGCAGAGCGGAAGTTTACTTTGTTATTTGCCTGCCCCAGGATGTTTCGCATTACCGGAACCGATAGAAATTGCCCTACTTTGTTCTGAATAGGAGAAATAGTCTCAGTTCGGAAGACCTTGGGGTATAGCTCATACTCTACCTGCCAAAAGGTGCGAACAACAGGATCTTGCACTTTACTCAGCACCATTGATCTAAATCCCGGGTCAATGAGTAGTCGCGGGATGCTGAGAAGTGTATGTCCACCGCATTCCAGTAAGGCGAGAATCGTATTCCTCAGTATATACTCCAGCCGAGGTCCCCACGAATCAGCCCAAATCTTCTTGAAAATATCAACCAAGTGCGAGGCTATTAGATGGCGGCCAGCCGTCTCATTGCTATCAAACAGATTGATTCCTACTGGATATTCAGTATCAGCGGGGTTGATGTAGATGACATCGGTCATTCGTCGTTGGGGAACATAGTCCAATAGCTGTTCTGCCAGATCACCGTGAGGATCGATTAGGGCCACACCCTTGCCTCGCTGAATATCCTGGACTAGCATGTTTAGTAATAGGGTAGATTTGCCCATTCCAGTCTGTCCCACGACATATATGTGCCGCTGTCGGTCGTGGTCCTTAATTCCAAATCTTGTCCGCTGATTGCGGTAGTTTGTCTCACCTATAATCGTAATATCCTGATTTTCCATATCGCGACATCTTACCAGACAAACAAACAACAGTCGATACCCATCTTGTTGCCGACTACGGCAATTGAACGTTTTCCCAGACCTGCTACACTCCAGACTGATCACACAAAACAGTCCTTTTCACAATCACTCAAACCTAGGAGGTAGTTATGTCTGGAAACGGTAATCTCGTAAAGACGATCGAGATTAAGGATCGTCAGGGTCGAGTAATCGCGACCGAAGATGTTGTCACGTATGCCGGTCTGCTCAGTCTGGCACATGATCAGGGACTGAAGAAGATTGAAACTTCTTTAGTGCAAATTCCTGATCAATCCAACGGTCAGACGGCTGTATTCTATGCCATCGTAGAGACCGGAACCGGAGTTTACAAGGGTCACGGCGACGCTAATCCGGAGAATGTTTCGTCGAGGATCATTCCTCACATCATCCGAATGGCTGAAACGCGTGCGAAAGCACGAGCCTTACGAGACGCTGTTAACATTGGCGTTGTAGCTGTTGAAGAACTTAATCTGGAAGGAAATGGTAAGCCTGGTAACTGGACCCCGCCAAAGAATCCACAGGATCAAGCCAACAACAGCATGCCCGGAATCCGGAGCAGGTCCAGACCACAGGATGAGTCAAATCAGCCTATAGATAATGGTCAACCGATAACTGACGCTCAACGTAGGTACTTGTTCCGTTTACTTGCTGAACGCAAGATTGAAGGTGACGAGGCTCAGCAATACTTGCTCAACAAGGCAGATGTCGAATCGCTGGACCAAATCACGAAATCGAGAGCGAGCATCCTGATTGATGAGATGGTCAACGCGGCTAAGCCAGCCGAGGAGGTACCGTTTTGAATACCAATCGGAATGGTCATCCAACAGATCATGTCTCAGTATCACAGATCAACCTCTACCTGATGTGTCCACTCAAATATCGTTTCGTGTATGTTGACTGCTTGCCTCGACCTTTTAAACCGGTCGAACTAGCACTCGGTACAGCATTTCATGCCGCGGTTGAATGGTGGCACAAACACAGGAAGAACGGTTCATCACCCGATGCTGATGACGTGTCGCGTATCCTGACAGCTGACTTGCGAGCCCAGGCTGAAGAGACGCTAAGATTCAAGAATGGTGAATCACTTGATGATGTCATCACACTTGGAGGAAAGCTCGCTTCTACCTATATCAATGGCTATCGGGGCAACCCGGTGCAAGAGACGGAAGCTTCGTTTCGAGTACCGCTCGTTGACATGGAGACAGGTGAAGATCTGGATTTACCACTTGTTGGTTACTTTGATCTTCTCGAAGCCGACGACACTGTTGTAGAGACCAAAACGGCGGCTCGCGCTTATGACAGGCTGACCATTCTCAACCATCTTCAATTGACAGCTTACGGATACGCTTATTGTGTTCTGTATGACCGCGAGGCCAATCTACGTCTCGATGTTGTCACGAAGACAAAACAACCACGAATGCAGTCAGTTGAAGTCGTTCGGGACAAGTCGGATATGGTCAGGTTCTTTCACCTTGTCAAGTCGGTTTGCAAATCGATCAGCAATTTCTGTTTTCACCCGCATTATGGGTGGCAATGCGGCAATTGCGAGTTCGCCGAGCCATGCCGAAAATGGAGGGGGTGACATGGAACTCATGACCGATGAAATTCGAAAATCGTTACCTCCACTCTACTCAACCGAGTCCGAAACCAATCCGCTACTCCGAGTGAAGTTCTTCACACCGGATGCGAACTGGACCTGGTATGCCATCGAGTTTGATGGCAACGACCTGTTCTTTGGCCTCGTAATTGGATTAGAAACTGAACTGGGCTACTTCCGACTTTCTGAGCTTCAGGAAGTCCGCGGCCCACTCAAACTACCAATTGAGAGGGATTTGTATTTTACCCCCGTTCCTCTTTCGACTGTCCATCAAATGCGACCAGTGGAATGAGAAACACCCCCCGAGAGGGCTTAAGATTCGATCTTAAGTCCTCATTTTTTTTGGATATTTGGGCTGCAATTACAATAAGTATCACACTTTTAAAACACAGCTACGCTGGAAGTTTTTTTCCATATAAGCGCTTGACTTTTGACACGGTTTAGCGCAGTTTATACGAACTAAACCCGGTATATGGCGATAAAGGCCACTGGGATGGTCGTGTTTTCATCTTAATTCTCAGCCTAGAAAACGATCAACTGGGGCTGTTTATCACTGACTTAACGGAGCGAGTAATGGAAGAGAGATGGCTTTCTGTTGATGAGATAGCTGCTTATCTCGGCATTAAACGTGACACTGTATATAAGTGGATTGCGGAAAAAGACATGCCAGCACATCGAGTCGGACGTCTCTGGAAATTTAGAAAGGAAGACGTCGATGATTGGATCAGAGCTGGCGGTGGTGCGGAATCACAGAATGATGGTGGTCAGCAAAAATGAGTGAGAAGTACTTCGTAGATATAGCTATTCTCCGCTTGCTCGTCGGCTTTCTTGGGGAGCAAAATCAGTATGGATGGTGGAGTAGTTCCTTCCTGAACAGAGAGAGTGTAGCCTTTCTATCCCCTGTATTCAGTAGAAGTTGCCTCCTGGCCCAGATCCATGGTGTAACTGCCGCTGCTTGCGAAATTCATGATCAACGAATCGGAGTTGGGGATGTATTTCACTTATTTCGACTTCCCGAAGATATCGAAGTACGTCTTCAGAGGCTCTACAGTTCAGACGAACTTGATATTCATGCAAGGGAAGTCTTGCAATCTCGAGAAACTGCCTTAACACAACTTGATGAAATTTCCCAGAGTATCGGTAGTTCCGAAGTGGGACCTTTCTTGATGGCAGATAGGGATGCTGTGAGGGACTCGCACATTTGGTCAGTAAATGCCGCTCATTACTTGTCCGGGTTTAATCGTGGTTCTGAGGTATATCCCTATTTTGGTGGGCATCGATGAGTAATAAGGACTATACAACTCAACTTCAAGCTGGTCTTGGAATGATTGAGGAGACCATGACTCTGTTGGGTTTGTGGAAACCTAAGATGAACACTAGGGAACTTTTTCAAGTCGCCTTGGATTCAGGTCTCTTCCCTAGTTTGTCTGCCAGGCGTTTGAGAAATATAGTAGCCGAGTGCTTTGCACCCCGATATCTTACTAATAGCATTACTCCAGCATCGCTTCTGCAACCACTCTCTCTGATGCTCAATAAAACAGAACTCATTCAACTGCTCTTTTTATATACATGTCGCGCCAATTCTATTCTAGCTGATTTTATGCGTGTTGTATTTTGGCCGGCATACTCTTCTGGAAGAGAACAGATCTCGAATGATGAGGCGCGTGCGTTTGTCAAAGAATCAAATCAGACTGGGAAAATGGCATCACATTGGTCGGAGGGTACAATCAGGCGCGTTGGAGCTTATCTTACAGGAATTTGTTCTGACTTTGGCTTATTGGAGAGCGGTTCACGAAGTGTTCGAAGGATCATTTCCCAGTCCATACACAGGACAACAACTTCGTTTTTGGCTTATGATCTTCACTTTGCAGGCCTAGGCGATAATCAAATCATATCTCATTCAGATTGGCAGCTATACGGACTGGAAAGATCTGATATCATCCAAGAATTAAAAGGCATGTCTCTTGAGCGTCTTTTGATTGTCCAAGCAGCCGGTGAGGCAATTAGAATTAGTTGGTTCTGCAAAAATTGGGAGGAATATATCGATGCCATCTCTTAAGGATCGATTTGACGAACTGATAGAGAGAATTCGACATGGTCGTGACTTGAATCATGCAAGCTTCGAGCCTATCTACTATCTGGTTTTTCCTCCAGAAGAGCTGATTGATGTCAAAAGATCTATGCCCGCACTTAATGCAAAACTTAGAAATAGTGGTTGGACAGTCCATCGTTTCTCCGTGGCTGAACATATTCTCGATCTGTTACGTAGCGCACCCCTTCGTAAGATTTGGATGAAAGCCGATAAGAAGAATCCACTCGACTGGGCCAAGAGTAATCAATCTTTGGCCAATGCACTTGCTTCCGGAGCTCTTGGAGACCGTCTGAAATCGGAATTGGAGAAAGTCAAATCCGACAAGACAGCGATCATTCTTGTGACGGATTTAGAGGCGTTACACCCATACTTGAGAATTGGTGTTATCGAAAGTCAACTTTATGGCCAGTTCCACGTGCCAACGGTGTTCTTTTACCCTGGAACTAGAACTGGCAAGACTCGCCTAAAATTTCTCGGTTTCTACCCAGAAGATGGGAATTACAGATCCGTTCACGTTGGAGGATGACAGTTCATTGAAGGATAATGATTATGAAAATATCAGCTCTATTTGACCAGACCAAAGATATTCATCGACCGATAGAGAAGGTGATTACTTATGGCGCTTCTCAAGAAGCTCGCCTGGAATCTGAAATTGCCGAGTACATAGTAACTGAGAGCATAGAAGAGCAGTTTGAGTCACTGTTATCCAAAATGCAGACTGCAATGGAGTCCGGAGGGCAAAACGAGGTTGGTGTTTGGGTATCAGGTTTCTATGGATCGGGTAAGAGCTCCTTTACCAAGTACCTTGGATTTGCTTTAGATGATCGTATCCGGGTTGGCGATACCCCGTTTATAGATTTACTTCAAGAACGTCTGCATAAGCCGACAACGAAGGCACTCCTATCAACCCTGGCAAGCAAGTACCCAGCCGCCATCGTAATGCTTGATCTCGCCAGTGAGATGATTGCGGGGGCTACGATGAAGGAAGTCTCCACTGTTCTGTACTACAAGGTTTTGCAATGGGCAGGGTATTCAAGGAATCTCAAGGTGGCTGCTCTTGAGCGTAAGCTAAAAAAGGATGGTCGCTACGATGAGTTCTTGAAAATTATCACCGACAAATCAGGAGCTAGCTGGTCGGCCATTCAGAATGATCCTCTTGTCGTAGATAGTTTGGTACCTGAAGTTGCCCATGAAATGTACCCTGAGTTTTTCAGATCTGCTTCAACCTTTAATACTGATGCATCCGATATCATTACCTTTGAAGATGATCGGGTTGCCGAGATGCTTGACATCGTGAAAGATGCAACTGGCCGTGATTACGTCGTTTTTGTCATCGATGAGGTTGGTCAATATGTGGGTTCGAGAGACCACCTAATTACAAACTTAGATGGCCTAGCAAAAAACCTGAAGAACATAGGAGATGGTAAGGCTTGGATTATAGGCACCGCACAGCAGACCCTGACAGAGGATGACCCGCGTGCGGCTTTAAATGCACCTGAACTCTTTAAGCTCGAGGCACGATTTCCGATTAAAATTGATCTTGAGTCACGGGACATAAAGGAAATCTGCTATAGAAGACTGCTAGGAAAATCCACTAAAGGTGAAAAAGTCCTTAGTGAACTGTTTGACCAAAACGGACAAGCACTTAGACATCACACGAAGTTACTGGATGCGCGATTCTATGATACTGAATTGGACAAGGAAGCATTCGTCAACCTGTATCCTTTCTTGCCAGCTCACTTCGACATACTCCTTCATCTTCTTGGTGTGTTAGCCAAGCGGACAGGAGGTATTGGTCTCCGGTCAGCGATTAAAATTGTCCAGGATATTTTGATAGAGGGACCCGATGAATCCGATCCTGTCGCTGAGAAACCGCTCGGATGGCTAATATCAACGGTGACACTGTATGATGCCCTTGAGAGAGATATACGGAGCTCTACAGGAACGGTGAGATCAATCTATGAAGGAATCAATAAAGCCATCATTCGCTACCCGGATTCCACCATCCACCAGGCAGTTGCCAAAACTGTCGGACTCCTTCAGATTTTGGACAATTTGCCTATCACGGCGCACAATATTGCGAGCCTGATCCATCCAACCGTTGATGCTCCCTCTGGACGCGACCAGGTCGACGGTGCAATTCAAGACCTCATCAATGATACAATCGTTCCATTCGGTGAAAAGGATGGATTTCTGTGCTTCTTTAGTGAGAAGCTTAACGATATAGATCAAGAGCGCGGTCAGATCCCGCTGCGCGCCATGGAGACTCGAAGGATTTTCAATGAGAGCCTACGCGAAGCATTTGCCCCGCTGCCAACAGTTCGCTTGCACGGATCTCTTGCGGTTGAAACAGGCCTAAAGGCCATGTCAGGCTCATTGGTCTCAAGCCTAGCCGGTGAACGTAATTCTGTCCAAACCTTAGTGTCGTTTGTTGCGCCAACAAATTACGACATTGAACGCACTAAACTTGTTGAAGAATCACGACAGCGGAGCTCTCTAAGCACAGTCTACCTCCTCGGTCGCATCTCTCCAGAGATTGACGAAAAGGTCGCTGAAGTATATCGATGCCGCGAAATCAGCCAACGATATCGAAATGATCCTGATCAGGAGGTGAAGGAATACTGTGCAGGTCAAGCTGATCGGGCTACAAAACTCAGCACAGAAATCCAGCACAGTATCAGACAGCAACTTGTTCAGGGGTCATTCGTTTTTAGAGGTCAGACTACAGCCGTGGAAAGCCTCTCGACCGATGTGCTTGAATCGTGTAAGAAACAGTTGACCGATGTAGCCAATCAGGTTTTTGACCGTTATAGTGAGGCGCCAGCACGCGCAGACACTACACTTGCCGAGAAGTTCTTAAGAGCTGGTAACTTGAAAGCTATAACTTCTGCAATCGATCCCCTCGGACTTGTTCAGATTCAAGGTGGTACCCCCAGAGTTAACTGCGATCACAAGGCACTCGTCAGCATAAAGGACTATCTTGACCGGAACGGGACTGTTGAAGGACGACGGCTCACGGATCACTTTACAGGTGCACCGTTCGGTTGGTCCCAGGATACACTACGATACATGATTGCTGCTTTACTTGTAGCAGGTGAGGTTAAGCTCAAGGTCTCAGGTAGAGAAGTAACTGTCAATGGCCAGCAGGCTATCGAAGCACTCCGAACCAACAACGCTTTTAAACCT
>Ga0272443_10006469_pt1 | contig 11580 bp, 6 predicted proteins | sample SSMAcet12_FD_193581 | JGI IMG/M metagenome (GOLD analysis project Ga0272443, IMG submission 193581) | Marine sediment archaeal communities from Little Sippewissett salt marsh, Falmouth, MA, United States - SSM-Acet-12 | ecosystem: Environmental > Aquatic > Marine > Wetlands > Sediment ... | reverse complement strand
CTTAAGGCTCTGGCACTTGATTTGCGCTGAAGGCAAATCGCGCGCCATCGCCCCCAAAATTTCCTCATGTTAATGATTTTCAACCAGTATTTAGTATATGAATGGAATAAATTTCTTTGTTTTTCGCGCATATTCTTTATATATTCTGCCGTATTTCTTAATTAACCTTTTGTCTTTTTGAGGAATTATACCGAATATATATATTATTGCTGCATTTAAAGGAATCGCCATAGCATAGATATTCCTTGTGGGTATTACCCATCCTAAATAAATGATAAAGGTCCCAAAATGATCTATATTTCTTGAATAGCGGAATAGTCCACCTAAAAATAATCCGCTTTCATCTCCTTGACTCCGTCTATACTGATATTTTTCGTATTCAGCTCTTGTATTAAGATACGAACCTAACAGATACAGGGCTATTCCTAGATAATCTATTAAACCGATAGTAATTTCACATCCTATCGAAGAGATCACTATTACATAGCCGATCAAACCCGAGAAATACATATAGATAAGAGTATTGATCCAGTCCGGTTTTTTCCGGTTATTCTCAAATTCAAAGAAATGAACGACCAGCCTAACGATATAGATTATTGCAAAGCCGATAAGGATATATTTTCTGGCGGGATTAATTACCAATTTTCTTGGTATAAATGCAATGAAACTAATGACTATACCAGAAATCGATAAAAGGAAAAAAATAATCGATTTGATAATAGAGAAATATTTACTGAAATAGTACTTGAACATATTCCAAACAACTAATATTAAAGGTTATTATATTACTTGAAGCCAAATTATAACCATCCATAAGATCAGAGGATTCAATTTTTATCAGTATTCATCTTTTCCATGCTTCCCTGAAGTAAATACTTATCCAATGAATATGAATACGATTAAAAAAATAATAATAATTACTTCTTATTCTAAGTTATAGCTGGCTTATTTCCCTTTATTGTCAGTGTATTTTTCAGTTTGTAGCGCGGCTTCGGCGCCAGCGGTTGAAGCTGCAATTGAACCTCCATGGAGACTCTTTGTGGGATAGATAATTATTGTAGAGCTTTCCTCCTTGGATATTTCTAAAAGAGCTTGCAATTGCCTTAATTCCATAGTCTGTTCTTGAGATGCAAGTATTTTTGTCGCTTCCGACAAAGCAATAGCTACTTCCTTCTCTGCTTCTGCCTGGATTTTTTTGGCTTTCGCGCCACGTTCGGCTCTCGCTATAACCGCAAGTTCCTCGATAAGAGTTTCTGGTGCTGCAATATCGGTGATTCGTACAGCTCGAACATTAACACCGTAATCCTTTGCGGCCTCGTCGATCTCTTTTTTTAGAGCGGAAGCAATATTCTCCCTTTCACTGAGAAGGGATCTCAAGTCATTGCTTCCAATTGTGCTTTTAAGTGCTTCCATCGAGGCCCATTCGGTCGTTTTCCAGTAATTCTGGACATCGATAGCTGCTTTTTCGGGATCCTCCACCTGCATCTCTATCGCTGCGGTAACATCGACTGGAACATTATCATTAGTGAGGGTTCTAGTAGCTGTAACTTCATAGGTCATAATTCGGATATCGATAAACGCTGCAACCGAATAGATAAAGGGAGGAATCAGGAACAAACCCGGGCCTCTAACTCCTACCGATTTACCAAGTCGCAACAATACAAGCCTCTCCCATTCTGGCAGAACACAAAATATTCGGGCAATGATATTGGCAAACCATAAGATAATCAGGGAGATAAATATACCAAGTAGTAATGAACCTAAAACAGCTCCAGAGGTTATATCTATCCCAACTCCAGACAAAGCTCTTCGAAAATAGGGTTTGGCAAGCCAAAACCACAGTGGAATTGCCAATCCCCAACGAACTAAAAGCCTGATGAATCTCTCGACAATAATACCTTTACGGCTACTTCCCATTTTTAACTCCTGTATAATCTGAAATTTGATCCTTAGCTCAAAAACTCAATATCGAGTTTTTTATGATAAGAAATGATGTATTGGTTAACATCAAAATAATATCGAATTTTTTTTCTGTCAACCATATAAATATTGAGAGGGAAAAATCTTTGATTGATAGCAAAGATACCATGAAGTAAAGTTCAATTATTTAGGAGATGTTTTCTCTGGATATTTCAAACTTACAAGTTTTTAACTACAAAACGGAGTTCATTTACTACTCCTGATATCTATAGACTAATAATTATATGCGATCTCCACAAAGCAATTCTGATTAAGGAGACATTTATCTATTTAGATATCACTAAATCGAAGTTGAATTTCGATTATTTGGCTGTTTTGAAATTATAAGTTAACAACATCTGGTGAGAACCACTACTCACTTCTTTAACACCTGAATTAGCTAATATATAGTCATAATCTAGACGATAATTGCTATATTGTAATCCAATCCCGAAAATTACATTATTATTTGTAAAGTTAATTTTGGTTCCTAACATTTCATTCATGAACCATCCTTCTGCACCAACTAAGAAGTTGGAAGTATTATCGGAGTAGTAACTAAAATCGAAGTAAGGTTGGATTATTCCAATCCTCGAGGATACACCTAAAGTAAGTGATAGAGGTTCTTTAGATTCATCTTCTAAACCGAGATCTGGTTTGAAAATGTTATCTATTTTAAAACCCAGAAATGTATCATCAAAGATCATATATGTTCCACCCAAACCGAGAGTAAACGAGCCTTTACTGGCATCCTGAACTACTTCATCAGATAAATCGAAACCTTCAACATCATCCGTATTATACCCCCGCGTAATCAGACCTATTCCCATACCAACGCTTATCATCTGGTCGAGTTTATAAGAATATTGAATAACAAAGGAGTTTTGGGCGAAGTGATTTGCATTGAAGAATGATGTGCGAAAACCGACAGTCCCTAAAGTTTTCATAGGATATGAGAAATTTATAATACCAGATGATAAATTGTCGTGGTTCATCCCCAGATACAGCATTTCATATCCACCAGATAATCTTGGGCTATCAAGCCAGGATATAGTAGCTGGATTGCTGTAATTACTTTCTGGTGAATATGGATTTGAAATATCAGCGAAGTTACGAAAATTACTGTAATCCAAAGCCAATATGTTAATCGTAAAAACTAAAGTTAATAAAAAAATGGTTGAATATCTCTTCATCAATTTCACTTACCTCACCAGTGTTATAGTTCCATTATCAACAACTTCATCATTTACTTTCAGAACATACAGATAAACACCGGCAATAAGTTTCTTACCGTTGTTAGTTCCATCCCATTCGGTTGTTCTTAATTTTAGGATCTTCGCACCTGTTATATCGTAAATATCCATCTCACTCTGATCGCTTTCATCCAAACCCACTATTTCAACTACATCGTTTTTACCATCCCCATTGGGAGTAAAAACAACCGGTTGAATCGTAGGATCTGAAGAAATAGTATCTTGAGTAATGGTCGTGTCTTGTTCAGATGTTGTATCATCAGGGGATATCCTCACAACCCAGCAATCCATAATTCCCTGGTTGCCCGTAACATCTCCATCATCGGAACTCGTTCCCCCTGCTACAATATATCCATTATCGTTGGTCTTAGCAATCGACATGCTATAATCACAGCTACTTCCACCATAAGTGCGAGTCCACATTGTGTCACCCAAAGAGTTTGTCTTTACCACATAAATATTACCCTTATCTTCTTCAAAATTCCAATCATATGCACCCGCAACAATATATCCCTCATCAATTGTCTGCTCTACAGATCGACCAAAATCATAATTGTTTCCCCCAAAAGTGCGTGCCCAAATAGTATTTCCCCCTGAATCAGTTTTTATCAGATAGATATCAGCCTCTCTTGCTGAAAAAGAGGATGTATAACCTGCTATTATATAACCATCATCATAAGTTTGCTTAACAGAGTAACTATAATCATCATCGCTTCCTCCATATGTTTTTGTCCAAATCGTGTCCCCATCTGCATCACTTTTTACAAGATAAACATCATTCAATCCGGCTCCATAAGAGTTCGTATATCCAGCAATAATGTAGCCTCCATCCCTTGTTTGTTGAACAGAATAACCCTGATCGCTATTTGATCCGCCATAAGTACGAATCCATACTCTGTTTCCATATGAATCAATTTTTATAAGTATCACACTTTTATGGCCAATACCATATGATGAGGTTTCTCCCGTTACTAGATATCCTCCATCGTTGGTCTGTATAACCGAGTAACCCATATCATAGCTACTTCCACCATAAGTGCGAGTCCAAATGGTATCGCCTAATTCATCAGTCTTGATAAGATATACATCAGTGAAACCCGCACCAAAAGATTCTGTAGTTCCTGTTACTATATATCCACCATCTGATGTTTGTTTTACTGAATAACCATAATCATTGAAGCTTCCACCAAAGGTTCTAGTCCAAATTGTATCACCTTCGGAATCTATCTTTACAACATAAACATCATTCATCCCCTCTCCATAAGAATTAGTGAATCCTGTTAAAATGAAGCCTCCGTCGTTCGTCTGCTCAATTGAATATCCATAATCACTACCACCACTTCCAAAAGTTGATGACCACATTATTTCGCCATCATTATTCTCTTCAAATATCCTGGATTGCCTGGAGTTGTTATTGAAATATTGTTTTGCAGCAACAGTTTGAGCTATAAACAAACTTGATATAATTATTACAAGTATTAATATTGTTCTTTTCGTTTTTATCATCTTTTCCATTTTTTGATTAAGCACATTTTTCCGAAATTTACTTTTTATAATTCTTTTGTCAAGTATTAGTTTACATTCTTAACGAAGAGTTGTATTGAAATTGGCGTTAAGATCCTTTCAATTCAATTTAGCAGGATTTTTAGCAAATTCTGATCATATCTGCGAAATGTTATTTTTTCGCTGATATTTTTATTTGTTTTATTGAATACATTTATCTCGTTTATTTAATTATAACGACAGTTCCCTGACACAGAACTCTTTTTTGAGATGACACAATATAGATATATATACCTGGTTTAACTTTTTTACCGTTACCATCGTTACCATCCCAGGAACGAATATCGAAGCCAGCTCCTTCTTCTATAGGCCCGATTTCCTTTTCTAATACAAGGTCATTCCGCAAATTGAATATCTTTAGATTCGCCGGTTCTACAAACATCCTTGGATAATCGAAGATTACTCTTTCGTTCATACCATCACCATTCGGAGTAAATGGGTTTGGATGTATATGACATCCGGATGATGGCTCGAAACGAACTGAGTAAGTGTATTCCTGGCAATTTGGGCCACATGTATCAGGATCATCGCACAAATAAAGAATTATATCTATAGTATCACCGGGTATCCATTCTAATCCATGGGCCCCAGGATAGAATGTTGCAAAACAGCTTCTCTGATTATCTAAAATATTTAGATAAATATCATTAAAGATATATACTGAATCGTCTATTCTAATTGAGCATGAATCAATATCAAGATGAGAAACCGCATCGCTAATCTTAAATTCCAATGGAATTTCCAGATCTCTTATCCATTCTTCTTCAGATGGAGATATCAATTGAGAAACAGGTGCTGAAAAATCTGTGTAGAATATATAATTTAGTGGATAAATCATCTCTGCACCATAGACATCTTCAGCTTCCAGCAAGCTAACATAGATACTATCTTTATCTTGCCAGTAGTTATCCTGCGGAGTAAAGATAAGTATAGAATCCTGATATGACGACAATTCAGGGCTTGAAAAGTAGAATGTATCCTGATTTATTGCTATAACTACACTGGAAAAATCTATTCCCTGGCTATCGATGATGGCAATCCATATCTGTCCATCCTCACAAGCGGAGATCTGCTCTGGGCGAGGAATTATTGGATGAGCAATAGGTCCTTCACTAACCACGAAGAATCGATAGCATAATTCCATAAAATTATCCGGACAATAATCAGTTGAATCAGTTCCGTAAATGCAGTATGTCACCGTATCACCTGAATTTTGCGGGACTATCATATCCCAGCTAATCGCATAACAACTGTCGCATTCCTCTCTCTGATAATCAACTGTATCGCCATTAATCACAAGAACAACCGTTGAAGTATCCAGACCGGTTAGTGAATCGTATATACAAAGATTTATTTTGGGTAGCGAATCCAGTATTATCGTATCCAATGCAGGATAATTCCATTGGACAATTGGCGGCTGTAAATCCACAAAGAAATCCCAGCACAAAGGAAGGCTGTCAAAAATTTCGCCACATGTATCCGCAGCATTCGCAAGGCATACTTCGATTGAATCACCATTCATAAATGTATCAGGAGCTATTGGGGTAAAAACAATAAGAGTGTCATCAACAATATCGATATTCTCATCACCACCGCTATACATGTGATCATCTACATCCAAAACAACGGTTTCCAGATCTATTCCTCTACAACATATACTCTCCCAAAAAACGACAATATAAAAATCTAATCCTGCGGTAACTCCACTCAAATCGCATACGCGAATAGTAATCGTATCCTGGCCACCATTTAGATATGGCGCAATATTTAAGGTTTTATCGCGATACCAATAGGTTGAATGAGTAGTGTCGATATAATGACCGTTTGCATAAACTGTTCCCTGATTGTCAGCGTAAAGTGTAATCGAAGCTGAATCAGGTGAGATACCTTCTGGCAAATCCAAAATTACTCTGAAATCTATACACTCTCCATAATCGAAATGATCGTCCCATATCCAGGTTGTACCATCGAAAATATGACTACCCCATGCAGAAGACCAAACCGAATCGGGTTCTTCCCAACTCATACTTGTACTGTCAAAATATTCCACCGTGGATGGATGACTAAAAACTTTAAGCGAACCTATTTCGGTCGATGATCCACTGGAACAGAGAGCATTAATGATAATTTGTTGATCAGAACAGGAGGTCCAGGTACTAGGTAATGGCTCAACAATCTCAGGAATAAGAGGATTAACTGCAATTGCCTTTGCTTTAACATATAAATATATTAGCGAATAGCATGGAACATTTGTATATACAACCAAAATGTCTTCATATGTTCCCGGCGACGACGGATTGAAACTAACTCTAATTGGATTTGTTGAACCTGGTGGAGTGTAAGCATAATAATGAACTCCGAAATTTGCGCTATCGCTATGTACCAGAGTGGTAATCACCAGAGTTGTATCACCAATATTAGTAACATCGAAAACATCGATTGCCGATTCTCCGATTATGATTGTCCCAAGATCGAGAGTCTCCGCCGGAGTTATTTCCATAGCGGGATGCAATGTGCCGTTCCAGCCGGGCTCTATCTTAAGAATTCTCGGCGGAGGATTGCCATCGTAACCATCCGAAGGTGATTCCCAAACATCGCTGTACCAAATAGAGTCTGCAATAACTGCCATTCTTATGGATGAACCGATTGCCGCTCTGTCTAACCATATTTTTAATCTCACGGAATCGGGGAACATATCGAAACCCGCGTAATTAGCAGAAGCAAAATCACGAGTGCAACAGTTACGGATATGCATCCTCATAACTCCGTCAAGATAACCCCATCCTTCAGTTAAATTATTCGAACCACCTCGCATTCGAATAGCAGATTTTATCGGTGAAGTATAATGTAAATCGAATCCTCTTTCGGAAGTCCCCGTTACCAAACCGGCAGAATCTTCGCATAAAGCACACCAGGCGCTGTTTTCAATGAAATACCCAACTCCATAGGGGCCTTCAACAATCGGAATCCCGGTATACCAACATCCAGAATAAGTACCATCCGTTCTTCTGGTCAGTATTCTCGAAACAAGAGTCCAAATTGGCATGGATAAATTATTATAAAGGGAAAAACTAAGAAGATTGAATCCATAGAGATAAACTCCGGTGCTGTCTTCCGGGGCATCCAAACATAATCTATCTCTAATTACAGGCAAATCCCCCGATATTATATGCCCTCCACTGGTAATCATCTCGTATTGATGATGAATCAACTGTGCTAGAAGATTCTGACTATAATCTGGAGTGAAGAACGCTCCAGTGAGAATATCTTCCGGAGTCAATGGCCTCCCCCATGTAGTAACCGGTTTCAACTCACCATTACACAGTAGAAACAACGCGGAAGTTGTGTCGCCATAGACACCACAATAACAAAATCCATAGCGCCAAAGAACAAATTTGAAATGAAGCGAAGTATCGTAACCATCGAAAGTGTGCCCCGGTTCGCAACGATAGTCCCAATAACACGAATCTCCTAGAAAATAATTGAAATCACGTTCCCAGATAGCGAAATCACCGGTAATAGTAACATCCGGGAATGAATCATCCGCGGCTAGACCTTCTAGATCGATCTCCGAGCAAAGATTTACACTCTCCACTATTATCACCGAATCGCCCATAATGTCTATAGCTTCTATGTCTTGAGCGTACAAACCTAATGAAAGAAGTAATATAAAGAAAAATGTGGTTTTAAATAATTTCATAATCTTTTCTGACACTTCCAATCTTTTATCATTCATAAAATAATATCTAGCATTTCAGCGCAAAGTCAATCCTTTTTTGTAATTATTCTATGACATGGATATTGATATGGAATAATTCATAGGTATATTTAATAACGATTTTTCGAACCCAAAAAACTGAATTGGAATTTCAATATGAAAACCTTGTTTATAGCGCTTATTCTACTTACTTCTATTGCTTTAGCACAAACCGATATAGCTATATCTACTGCTACCGGCGGCCAACGAAGCCCAAATCTGGCAGCAGGAGATAGCTGCTTTTTTGTTGTATGGGAAGATTCCCGCTCTGGAACAACCAATTATAATGTTTTTGGCCAAACTGTTTTTGCTGATTCCTCTACGGGATTCGGCTATGCAGTGGGAATCGCACCCGGTAATCAGACTAAGCCTGTAATTGTGGCTTTGGATGAATCCAATTATCTTTCTATATGGTATGATCAGAGATCAGATTTTGAGTTCTACTCGAGGAACTGTAATTGTTCTGGAACCCCTGCTTTGGAGAGTTTTATCGGCGATGCCCCATCAAATATATCCAATCCACAGATTGCCATTTCGGACGATATCATCATTATGGTCTGGGCTACTCGAATCAGTGGAATTTTTCACACAGAATACATTGTTCTCGATGATTCGGGAACTCCCATAACATCGGCATCAGAGCTTGCCGGCGATGGTACTGTCAATCCAGATATCGCTTTCAACGGTACAGAATTTCTAGCCGTATGGCAGGATGATAGCTCGGATATCGGTTCTATCAAAGGCCGCAAGTTTGATACCTCGGGAAGTCCCATTGGAACAGAGTTTGTAATTACGGAAGACACGGTAGGACTTAAACCTTCGGTTTGTGCTATTCCTGGAAGTACACCTTCGGAATCCGATTTCGCTGTTGCATGGGAACATCGTGCATGGCTGGAAGACGGCCAGATCTGGGCTCAAAAACTCGAGGATCCTTCCGCAACTGTTATCACGGATAGTCCCTACGATAAATCCGCACCGGAAATCGGCTATCACGGAACCGGTTTCTTCCTGATCTGGGAACAGGAGAACGATTTTTCGGTTAACGATATCTATGGTGCTTACATCTCTGAATATCTGAGCCCTGTCGATACAGCATTTGTGGTTTGTGATGCAGATTTTAGCCAGGAGGATCCAGCTTTGGCTTACTCTCAAGCAATGAACCTCTATCTCGCTGTATGGACCGATTGGCGTTCTACTTCGTTTAGTGATTTATATGGAAATCTATTTCAACCCCCAGTACCGTTGATAGTAGTCAATGTTGATTTTGTTTATCCCGCTGATGAAGTCTTCTCGGCTTGCGATTCTTCTATTTACATCCGATTTAATTCAGATTTTCCTATCGATAGCACAACCTACGATTTGACCTTTAATGGAACCTCGATTCCTCCTCTTCCGAGTGGTTTTAGTATTGATTTTGAAGATTATGCTTTGATAATAAGTCCAGACTTTACTTCAACAATATCCGATAGTGTGGAAATCTGCCTCGAAGATATTCAGGATATTTCGGGAAATCATCTTGAAGCACCGTATTGCTGGGAATGGTATCGTGATGTTAACCCGCCGAGTATTACTCATATCGCTCCATCTCCAGGGACTATTCTTGATGATACATTCACTATTTCCATTGAATTTAGCGACGATCTCTCTGGTATCGATGCTTCACAATGCACGGTTCAAATCGACGACATCGAACTTGCAATTACCGATCCCAGAGTTGGATTTGACGGTTCCAATATCGAGATCGATATCTCCGGCTTTGGACTGGACATAATCGGCGGAGACAGCATCGATATCTGTCTTCATCTGACTGATTTAACTACATTATGCGGCCCCAATGTTTCCGATAGTTGCTGGCAAATACACATCGCCTCCGGAGGACCGATAGCATCCATTATCGAACCTTTTGATTCCGCGTTCAGCGCATGTTCCGATCAAAGCATTAGTGTGGAAATCACAGATATGACAGGAGTGGATGAATCGACTATCGAGCTTATGGTAAACGGAAGTTCCTATACAACATCTTCGCCCGAACTTCTTTGGGCCGATCCTATAATAACCTTGGAACCCGTTTCATTCTGGACCAGCGGTCCGGTTCATGTGCAACTTATCTCCGCCAGTGATATCCTCGGCAATGTGCTCGAAACCTCTCTTGAATGGACATTTTACATTGACATCGATCCCCCGGAAATATCAGATTGCTATCCCGATACAACGGTTTTCACCGATACCCCTCAAATTGGTATGGTCCTGACCGACACTCTCTCCGGAATCGATCTATCATCTCTATATTTAATCGTCGACGGAGTTTCTTATACATGCGGTTCTCCCGGCATCTCCTGGGATGGAACAAATCTATTATTTAATTCTTCTGATGTAGGATTAAGCTTTACTACAGGTGAAAGTATTTCTGTTGAGATCATTGTCTCTGATTATCCGGATTATTGTTCTGCTAATGTCTCTGATACTTCATGGTCATTTTTTGTTGAAAGCGACGATATTGATGAGACAACTTCCAAACCTGAAAATTTATTTATCCGAACTGTTCCAAATCCTTTCAATTCACAGGTTAAGATTATCACAAATATCGGCGCAACAGTTTTTATCTACGATATCCATGGCAATCGAGTTTGTAAGCCATTTACGATGGCAGATAATAACTTTATATGGCAACCACCTTCGCGATTAGGCTCTGGAGTTTATTTCCTTTGTGTTAATATCAATAATCAACAGGAGATTTCTCGTTTAATATATTTAAAGTGATCAGTTTTATTAAAAGAGCCATAATTATCTCTAATAATCGTTTTAATTAATACATCGATTTTCCCGTTGTCGGTGGGCTGTCACGATTTTTGCTACGGTCGTTAGGAATATTGAATATATTATTTCGGCCGCAAAAATCCTTTCCCCGCACCCGCCCCTCCGAACCCGCGCCAGCCCTTCGTATATCCACGTCTTCGTTTGCATTTGCCAGACCCCGCACCGCCCGCCCTTCCTCTCCGCGCTGTCACGATTTTTGCATTTGCTTCGCAAGCAAAAATCCCCGCACCG
>Ga0272443_10006468_pt1 | contig 11581 bp, 8 predicted proteins | sample SSMAcet12_FD_193581 | JGI IMG/M metagenome (GOLD analysis project Ga0272443, IMG submission 193581) | Marine sediment archaeal communities from Little Sippewissett salt marsh, Falmouth, MA, United States - SSM-Acet-12 | ecosystem: Environmental > Aquatic > Marine > Wetlands > Sediment ... | reverse complement strand
TATGGTTAGCAGATAAGTCATTATGGCGGCAAGCATCAGGATATTGGTGAAAAACATCAACAGCGTAACGGTCAGGAGATTCTGGACATTTTGAATGTCAGAAAGAACGCGTGACATCATCTCCCCTATTTCATGTTTTATATAGAAGGCGAGGGACTGCCGCTCCAGATGAATAAACAGCCGGGAGCGCATATTTGCGATAATATTGGCTCCGACATACCCAACCAGGTAATCCCGTATCCAGGAAAATAATACCTGGGCAAGATAGATCCCGATCAGGAAGAGCCCGAAATATATGACCGGGGTCATATCTATTTTATCGGAGGGCTGGGCCACCATGCCGGGGATGAGGTCGTCGATCATGTATCTTATGGCGCCCGGCAGGGCGATCATCAATGCCGAAAGAACCATCATTGTCAAAAAGGTTGCCGCTTCAAGCTTCCAGTATGGCTTGAGATACCCCAGCAACCTTTTTGCTTTATTCCAGTTATCCGCCATTAATGTCCCAACTTCTGTATGCCAGCGAAAGAACTCGCTATTTTCCGACAGCCTGTTTCGGTTCCTGGAATTTCGCCATTAATTCGGCGAAGTAAGGATTGACATCCGCTTCGATCCCCTGGGCCCGTTCGATCCTGTAAATGCAATAGGGGTTATCGGCCCGTTTACCGGTAGCGGAAACGGAAGTGGTAGCGCATCCTCCGCGACAAAGCGGGAGATACTGGCATTCCCGGCAGAAACCCTCGGCGGTTTCGCGGGTAAATTTGCGGTTATAAGCGAAGCCATCGGGATTATTCCAGATTTCAGTGAAAGATGAATCCCGGATATTCCCTTCTATAAACTGCGGCTGCATAGACAGGCATCCTTTGACATTGCCGTTGGATTCTATTCCGGCGGCAAAGACTCCGGCGTAGCATCCGAGGTACGGGGCACCGTCGAGCAACTCCGGTCCCTTACAGCCGTAATAGCCGATATTTTCACCGACATCGATCTCGATACCATCCATCTTCTTGAATTCAAGAATCTTGTCGATGAGTTTCGGGAAATTATCGATGGTCATGACCAGGTCGGAGTGCTGCATCATGCGCCCGGTTGAAGTAGTCATCTGGATTCGCCACTGGGGGCATCCGCAGTCAATCAGGATTTGCCTGATTTGATCAAGTTCATTCAGATTAATATTGGAGACCTGGGTAACGGCGCAGAAATGGTATTTGCCGACCTCGGCCATAGTTTCAAGAGCGTTGGCGGCTCCCCTGAAACTGTCATCGCGCTGGCGGATAAAATTATGGGTTTTCTCGGTTCCGTCGAAGCTGACCCCGATATTCCGGAATCCGATTTCGGCGAAATCCTCCGCGATTTCGCGATTAACATGGTAGCCGTTAGTAATTAGATACGGCTTTAATCCATTCTGCTTGGTTCTTCTGCCCAGTTCTCTCCAGTCACTTCTCAGAAGCGGTTCACCTCCGGACAAAGTTATTTCCTGGCAACCGAGAGCGGCGAGTTCATCGATAAGGGCCAGGGCCTCATCGGTAGTCAGTTCATCCGGCCGCTTCTTTCCGGCCGAGGTTCCGCAATGCAGGCAACGCATGTTGCAGGCATAGGTAATTTCCCAAATTACTGCCTTAGGATAGAACTTAAAATCGCTCATTTAGTCTCCTTCGCCGCGGCGGCGGCCTTTTGCTTCTCTTGTTGTCTGGCTACGGCAATTATATCCAGCATAGAACTGAGATTATGCTTCCAGGTATCGCAGAGCTCTTCCCCCTGGAGTTTCCTGTCGACTCTCCGGGCAGGGCACCCGCCCATACAAAGTGGAAGGACCTCGCAGGATCGACAGGACTCCTCCCGGAAGGGATCGAACCTGAAGAAATCCCGGAATATGGGGTGCTGATAATTTATTTCATCGGTAATGTTTCCAACAGACTTTTCTTTATTTCCGGCATGGTTATAACAGCGGTACATATCGCCGTCGGGATCGATCAGAAGCGCCCCGACACTCTGGGCCATGCAATATACGCTAATCGGGGTGGGAGCCTTATGAACCAGGAAACCGTGATTCAGCAGTAACCGATAGTACTTTACTTCGGCCTGCGAAAATTCATTGGCGTTATAGCAATTCTCGGCGATATTGGCGCAAATCTCCGAAGCCGGCTCGAGCTGACCGAAATAAACCCCGACTTTTTCCCTGAGCCCTTCAGCCTTCAATTCTTCGAGCATTTCGACAATGATATCTTCGGTGAAATCTTTGTCGACATTGACACGGATGCCGATTCCGACATAGTCGGAAGCATCTTTTATATTGTTCAGAATTTTCCCATAGCTTCCTTTGCCGTTTTTCAGTGGCCTGCGGCGGTCATGGATTCTCTGCGGTCCGTCGAGGGTCACCTGGACCAGGTATATGCCAAGATCGCGCAATTTCTTTGCTACCTTTTCGGTCAGCAAATACCCATTGCTAATCATCGATGCGGAGTATTTGAACTTCTTCCCATCGGCTATTTCACGAAACCTGTTGGTCAATTCCTCAATGGTATCAAGGGCCAAAAGGGGCTCGCCGCCGTACCAGTTGACATCAAGGCTCTTCATGCTGTCGGCACGGTCGTCCACCGCCTTGACGATGGCATCGATTACTTCGGGAGACATTTTCCCCTTTTTGTTATCTTCGAAGCAGTATTCGCAACCCATATTACAATTCATGGTCGGGGCGATCGTGAGGCCATAGGAAGTCTGGTCGTAGCGGTGCAGATTATGGACAAATTCGAGCCCGTCGATTTCGTCGCTATCGTCGGCAATAACGAATTTTCCGTACTTCAACTGATCGAGAAGTGTTTTTTCTTCATCGTTCAGGACGTTCAAATCGTCGCTTTTCATTCTCAGGGCGAGATTATTATAAAGCTCGAAATTCTCACGAGTCATGAGCGCCACCGCGCCCGATTTGGCGTTGAAGGCAATCAGAGAGCCGTTCTGCCAGGCCTGAAAGTGATTATAGTTCGATATTTTATACATGGTGCAATTCTCGCTAAAGCCCATCTCATATTTGCCGGGAGGAGGTTTTTGGCCTCCCCCCGTTCAGCAATTATTCGGTTGGGAAAATGCCGTAAAGCGGCTTAATCCCGCAGAACGTGGAACAACCCTTAATAGTACAAGTATAGGGTCTGCACGGCGGAGCAATCACATCCGTTGGGTCAATCAGATAGATCACTTAAGTACCTCCTTCGGAAGTCCTCCGGTTTGGGGTTAATCCTTCCGAGGTCTCGACCTTACAGTCCGCACCCCGGTCCGACAATTGCTCTCCGGGATACGGTATCCCGGCAAAATTTCGTTGAAAGGTGCAATATCCGCAAATGAATTCGAATAATTTTCGTTAATATTGCAGGAAGGGGCCGGGCCCCTTCCCGATTGATTCGCATTAGATCGGATCGATTCCGTACAGCGGTTTAACCCAGCATGAGAATTTCGTATCACAGAAATAGGTCTTGCAGGGTTTTACCGTGAGTTCACTGGGGTCAATCAGATAGATCACTCTGTCACCTCCTCTGGTGGTCAGCGGTAAAGGTTAAGTGTTATCGCAGGAGCATCGTTGTTGGATACAATACTCCACTTGTGCTCAACTTTAGATATTCACCTTTTTATAAAGGGCGGCTAAGTAATCATCAATCGGGCATCCAAATAATCCATCACATTCCGGGCTGATAACCGGGTCCGATAATAGAATTTTCTAAAGATGCTATTCCAAGAATGACAGCGCTGATTAATAATATCTATTCTCTGTCGGGGTGTCAAGGTTTTTTGGATTAGCAGCTTAACAATAAGGGATTTAGCAGTTAAATTGGTCCTCATGTCAATCGGGATAATGACATTTAAGGAGAGGATTCCGCCGGAAAATAAAAAAATGGAGCCGAGGGGAGTCGAACCCCTGACCTCTTGACTGCCAGTCAAGCGTTCTCCCAACTGAACTACGGCCCCATTGGAATTACCTAATATATATTTGGGTTATTTCAAGTCAAGGGATTTATTCGTTCCAGGTCAGAACGCCCTTTCTCAATCTCGATTTCCGATCTGAGTCGCCTCTTTCGAAATCAATCATTCTCCCAGACGGGGTCTGCCGGTATTTAAGCATTTCCAGTTCGGTTAAATTGATAAGGACTTCCTGAATCCGCAGTGCGGCATTGGATACGGTATTGAGTTTATCGATAACTTCGTCCGGAAGATAATCGAATCTTGCCAGGAGTATTTCTATATTGGCGCTGATAGACATCAGCGGATTGTTTATCTCATGCCCGAGGGTCGCGGCGGTGGTAATAATGGTCTCGATCAGATCGGGGTCCTCGAGCTTTTCGGCTTTTCGTTTAAACTGGAGAATTCCGCTCTTATTGGTCAACCCCGGGTTTTCTTCCGCAAATGATGTATTGAAGAGACCGTTGATGCTTTCCGTGATTATCAGAGGCGTTCTCTGATTAACGCTGTTTGAAATATGGGAGCAAAGTCGGGTTATTTCGAACATATTCGAAATTTCGGAGAAGATGATCAGTCCATATCTCGATTCGCTGATTTTTCCGATCGCAGAGCGTGAGTCGGTCACCATTTCAAAACCGGATTCGGTAAGAATCGACCGCAGTTCTTCATCCCGGATTGCCTGACTATCGTGAGTCGTATAAATGAGTATTTGATTGCCCCTGCCCATTGCCGTCCTATCAGGAGAATGTAAGCTTTATCGTGTAACCATTCTGCTCGCGATTTACGACCATCTTCCCGCCCTGCGGCTTCAACAGCCTGGTTATAATAGCATATTCCAGACCGGGGGCCGCGTCATCGAAGCCATTGGTCCTTTCATAAAACGGCAGGACCGGCTTAACGGCGGGATCGCTTATGTTCAATCGACAATTTACAGCAATCTCGAAACCGTTCTCAGTTTTTGAAGATGAAATCTTTAGCGGCGGATCGTCCTTACCGAAACCGGCCGAGGCGATATTCGCGAATACCGACCGGAGAGTTTCGGATAATACTTCGCCGTCGGAATGGATATCCACAAACTGGCCAAATTCATAAAGCGGGGTTTCTCTTCCAGAAATACCGGCTGACAAAGAGCATTTTTCAATCATTTTCACGAAATCGATATCGCTCTTTTCGGCATTTCTATTTATAAGCCGTGCCTGCGCTTTAATTCTTTTCAGGCTTTCGCTGTGGTCTTTGCATTTATCCTGAATCGCATTCAGTCGTCCGCGACCGTCTTTTCCGAGCTGACGGTAAGAATTGGCGGAGAGAAGTACGGCGTTTTTATTTATGGATTCGATAAATATCGAAGAAGCCGCGATAATCGAATCTATCAGTTCCAGATCCCCATCACTGACACTATCCGATTTCATCCCGGGGAACACCAATGCGATATATTCGAAGTCGATTTGAAATTCTTTCGGAACAGCGAGGATTTTCATATAGCGCGATTCGCCGCGATATTGCACGATTGCTTCTTTGGGAATTTCGAAACTTCCTCCCTCATAAGCGAAGAGCAGTTTGTCTTCACAAAGGACATCACTGATTTGAAATCCGGTATCGATTCCAAACACCTGATGGATCGAGTCGGAGACCGCGAGGGGACTGTCCTTCTCTGTAAATCGACCGAACTGATGTGACAGTTTCCCCTCCCTGTTAAAGGAAAAGAAGGTGCAGTTAAGATCGTTAATAAAGGAGCGGAACGAACCGAGCAGAAGCTCTTTCTGCCGTTTCTCTTCCCAGCGTTCGGCGACATAGGAAGAGAGGCTTTTGCCGATTATTCCGGAAATAATATTGTAATTATCGAAGACATCCTGACCGGACGATTCCGAAAAGATTCTCATGACGCCCCATACCCGCTCACCGCCGCTGAGCGGAAAGGCATATTCGAAACGGTCTCCCGGTGTATCGCCGGCGGGGATCAGCGGCTGTTTTTTCGCGGCGACATCGATAAGACGGTCATTAATGTCGGATGGTTCCATTCCGGGCTCGATTCCCTGCCGAGAGGCTTCTCCGAGCAGGGACAGGCGCCCTTCATCATACAAATATATCCCGGCCTGGACTATTTCGTCGCCCTTACAGATAAGATCGGATATGCTGTTCCAGTCAATCGGGCCATCAAGGTCATAAATATAACGGGAGATACGTTCGAGGCTGGATTCGCTTTCTTCCTCATCAAGCAACTCTCCGATCCGGGCCGGAAAGGCCGAAGTCAAAACGAACTGATAATTGGCGGGATTGCCGCCGATAAAATTCAACGATATAACGGCGCCGACCTCGTGCGGTGTCTCTTTGGAATCGATGAAAGTAAGGTTGACGGATTTGAAAAAGGTTTCGAAATGTCTTCCGGTGCAGAGGACGTCTTCGATAACGGCCCGGGAAGATTCATCGAGGAAATCGGATATATTCTTTCCGAAATAATATTCGGTCGGTTGACCGAAGAATTTTTCGGTCAGGTCGTCGACATTGACGAAGCGGCCTTTCAGATCGATCCTGAAAACCGGGCATCGCGCAAGTCTTTTCTTTTCAATGACAGTTTCGCCGGCTGAGTCGGTCATGCTCTACTATTTCTTAAATAACTTCAACGTCTCTTCCGCACTTTCAGTACGGATATACACCAGGTACACCCCTGAGGCGACTTTTTCTCCTTTGTTGTTAACACCCTGCCACACTATGGGGGATGTCCCATCATAGTTATCGGCAAATCTGTCCCAAATCTTTTCCCCATTTACCGCAAATATCGATATTTCAGCCGCTTGGCCGGCGCTTTGACTGATAAATATCGTCACGGAGTCGGTGAATGGATTGGGACCGGCGATGATTCTATTTTGAGACATTATCGTCATTCTGACATCCATGGTGTCGGCAATACCACCGGAGGCGGCAATAAAACGAAGAACCCAGGCCCCGATATCTTCTTCAACGGCCCGATATCGAAAATCTGCGGTTCGGTCGCCGTTATCGGTAAAAACGGCTGTGGGTGGAATATTCTCGGCCGTAAGTGTCGGAATGGAGTCAACCAACCCGCTTACTGTAATCAGCTGATCCAAGGAATCCCCCGCCGCGAGGAGAATTGAAGAAATGGGATCGAATCGTAGGTAGAATGCGGCTCCATAAGCATTGATAATACCATAACCATAATGATTATTGGGATTGTCGGAATTGTCGGCAGTTTCAATCAGGGCTTCCCGCATTTGGACAGGAGTCAGCGACGGGTTGCCTTCGAGCATCAGTGCCCCGGCACCGGCGGCAATCGGGGTGGAAGCGGACGTCCCGTTGACATAGGTAAAATCGTCGGTGCCAGGCAACACGCAGTAGACACTTATTCCCATTGCCATGATTTCCGGTTTGATACGGCCGTCATAGGTCGGACCATAAGAGGAAAAAGCGGCGATATTCCCGGCGTTATCGACAGCACCAACTGCGATAACCGAGTCACCGTCGGCGGGAGGAGTTACATAATGCCATGTTTTGTTTCCCTCATTACCGGCAGAAATAAAGACCGCAATGCCCCTTGAAACGGCCAGATCGGCGGCGATTGTGATCAGGGCGGTATTGCCGTCAAGGTCGCTGTAATCATACCATTTGATATACCCCAGCGATGAAGAAATAATATCGGCGCCGGCGGAATCGGCCCATTCGGCGGCGGCTACCCAGTTGTCTTCTTCCAGTTGGATTTCTGTACTTTCGATTTCAGTTCGGGCCAGAAGATAGTCCGCACCATAGGCCGGTCCGATTAAATCCCCGGGGGCGAAACCGCCAAGTATTGAAAGGACTTTGGTCCCGTGATCCATCTCTTCCGACAGAGGCGCAGTGACCGAAAAATCATCGTCGACATAGTCTCTTTCGCCAATAACAGTAATACTATCAAAGGCCGGGTGATCGAGATCGAACCCGGTATCGAACAGGGCAATGGTGACTCCATTACCCGATAGCCCAATGGCATGCAGGGGCAAAATATTCACCTGGGCGTATTGATAAATGGAAAGTCCGTAATCCTCGATCTCAAAATCAACATCCTGAGGAATTTGCGGCTTATATACTTCCGGAAATGGCTTCCGAGTGGCGCTTGCCACCGGACGGATTTCCGCCACAAACGACAGCTCCGCCAGATCATCGAGATTTTCCGGCAGGATGTATCCCGAGACAGCGTTCAGCCATCGTGATTGGCGAACGGCCGAGAAACCGAGTGATTCCAGGATTGAGATGTACTGCCGATTGACCGGGATATCATAAAAATCGAACGGCTGATCGGATGATTTGCGGAGGACTCGACGACGATATGATTTATCGGAGAACGCCGGATTTATTTTGTTAAGTGCGGCTCGATATGCCGAACGGCTGAAGATTCCCTTATCCGTAAAAAGGACCCAGATTTTGACAGAGTCCGCCGCCCCGGAAAGCTTTTGGAGGGAGTCATAAAATCGGGTTGATATTTTCGGGGATTTGGCTTCTGTAACAAGGGGAATATTTTCGGCAAAGAGACCGCCTGCCGCGAACAGCAATATGGCGAAGAGTATTTTAATCATATTGTGTTTTTTCATAGTACTTTTCTCAGGAATTCTCTGGTTCTTTTTCGTTCAGGGTTACTGAGTATTTTATCCGGGCTTCCTTCTTCTACGATTTTTCCATTTTCTATAAAGACGATTCGGTCGGCAATTTCACGGGCGAATCCGATTTCGTGCGTTGCCATCACCATGGTCATCCCTTTATCGGCAAGTCTTCGCATCACTTCGAGGACCTCGCCCACCATTTCCGGGTCAAGGGCCGAAGTAACTTCGTCGAACAGCATGATCATCGGGTCCATCGCGAGGGCCCGGGCAATGGCGGCCCGCTGTTTCTGGCCGCCCGAAAGCTCTGCCGGGAAAGATTTCATTTTATCCTTCAGGCCGACCAGCGCGAGGAGTTCTTCGGCCTTGATGCGCGCTTCATTTTTGCTTCTTTTGCGGACCACCCTCTGGGCCAGCATTACATTATTTATAACGTCCAAATGGGGAAAAAGGTTGAATTGCTGGAAAACCATCCCGACTTCAAGGCGGATTTCGTGAATATTTTTCTGCTTTTTGTCGATTTTGATGCCGTCGATTACAACTTCACCCGACTGGAAACTCTCGAGGGCGTTCAGGCAGCGCAAAAGGGTCGATTTCCCGGACCCGGAGGGACCGATTATCACCACCTTCTCCCCTTTGGCGATATCGAGCGAGACGCCATCGAGGGCGGCTGTTTCGCCGAAGCGGCAGACCAGATCTTTGATATGAATTATCATGCCCGAGCGCTGCCGTATCCCCTGACCGCAAAGAGCCTCTCGAGGTACTTTACGACTCTGGAAAGGGTCAGTGTCATCAGGAGGTAAATCAGCCCGACAATTAGCCAGGTTTGGAAATCGACGAAGAACTGGGCGTAATATTCTCTCCCGGCCCGGGTGATTTCCTGTAGTCCGATAATCGAAACCAGCGAGGAATCTTTAAGCGAAGCGATGAACTCATTGGCAATAGGAGGAATTACGATGCGCCAGGATTGCGGAAGAATGACATGCCGAAGAGTCTGGAAGCGGGTCATCCCGAGGGCCTGGGCCGCCTCATGCTGACCATAAGAGATGGCGTCTATTCCGGATCGAAAGATTTCGGCAAGATAAGCCGAATAGCAGATTCCGACCGCAAGGACCCCAGCAGTAAAACGATCGAGGCTGAGGATTTTGCCGAGGCCGAAATAGATGAAGAAGATCTGGACAAGGAGCGGGACACCTCTCAGGACATTAATATAAAGCCCGGCCAGTTTGGCAACGATTCCGACTCGCGAGATACGCATTACCCCTACCAGCAGGCCGAGAATCATGGCCAGGGTAAAAGAGGTGATTGTTATCAGGAGGGTAACCGGGACTGCCGGAAGGATATATATTACGATGTCATAAATCAGCGTCAGTTGATTGCCGAGCCATTCGAGCATTTTTCACCCCGTATCTTGATTAAAGAAAGTAAGATTATTGAAAGCTTAAGGCAATATGTAACTTAACAAAAAACGACGGGGTTCTTCATGGAAAGATTGATTGACTTTGCGGTATAATATTGATATAATTTCGTCTGCTAAAGATATAAATCGACACGATTTTGCCCCCGTGGTGTAAAGGATAACGCATCGGCCTCCGGAGCCGGTAATCCAGGTTCGATTCCTGGCGGGGGTATTTTTTATTAGGCAGGACGGAGGAATCTAATGGAAGATCATGACATTGAAATCACGATGGAGCAGATTGAGAATTATCAATTCAAAATCGATTTCGGAGTGGGGGCGGAACTCCTTGCCGATGAACCGGAACCGCTCGGCGAAGGAAAGGGCCCAAGCGCCTCACGGATTCTATCAGCCGCGGTCGGCAATTGTCTTTCCGCCAGCCTTTTATTCTGTCTACAGAAGGCCAGGGTCGATTCCAAAGTCCTAAAAACCAGGGTTACGACCAGAATCGAACGAAATGAAAGCAAGCGCCTGCGCATCGGCGGGGCCAAAGTATCGATCAATGTGGAACTTGACGATGCCGAAAGCAATCAGAATAAAATCAATAAATGCATCGAGTTATTCGAAGATTTCTGTATCGTCACGAAATCGGTCAGAGACGGAATCGATATTGATGTCGAGGTGATCGATCAGCATGGCAAAAAGATATACGAAAATGAAAACGATTAGTCGTTTTTGAGATCGTGATCGTCGTTGACACCGTTATTGCGATGATTTTTAAAATAATTTATCGGATGACTGATCAGATAGCGCAAGCCCCCGGCCGTTGAGAAATTTCTCAGCGGCCGTTTCATGTACGCAAAAAACTCATGGCGCAGGACGCTTTCGTCGACTTCTCCCTCTTCTTTGACAAGGGCCAGGCGATGGATCGAATAGAGGCCAAGAACAAAGGCCAAAAAGAAGAAAAAGTCCCAGCTCTGGAAATTCAGGGTCTGGAAAACTATTTCACCTTCGGGGCTTCGCCAGGTCATATCCCAGGTAAATTGACGATGTGCGAAGAAGTCGGCGAACTGGCCTCCGAGGATCGGAGCAATACCGGCCGAGAGAGAGTTGACCAGGCTGGCGGCGGCCATGTATGCGGTTGCTTCACCCTTGGGGGCAAGTTTCAGGGCGATATTCGCGGATGCCAGCAATACTCCGGCCAGAGTGATTCCCATAATTATATGTATCATGACGAGCAGAAACATGGTCAGGTTGTGACGTTCCGGGAAGGTTGTAAAAGTCCAGGCCAAAATCGACAGCATGAAGATCGGTCCGGAAACGGCCAGAACAGACTTGTTGCTGAAACGATCCGAAAAACGACCCCAAAGGCGGAGGAAGAGGACGTTCATGACCTGGCTTATTACAGTCAGCCCGATGACGTATGACATGCTCAGTTCAAGCAATTTAAGCATGTAAACGGTAAAAAACGGGGCCGCGAGATTGACCGCAAAGTTCCATGAGCCGAGGAAGTGAATCAGGTGGCGAAAATTTTTATCTTTCAGCGGCTCGGATATAATTTTCAGAAAGCTTTTCGGTGATGACTCGGGATTCATCGGGGGTTCCGGAATCCGCGCAATCAAGAATGTCCCGATTACACCGAATAACCATG
>Ga0272443_10006467_pt1 | contig 11584 bp, 9 predicted proteins | sample SSMAcet12_FD_193581 | JGI IMG/M metagenome (GOLD analysis project Ga0272443, IMG submission 193581) | Marine sediment archaeal communities from Little Sippewissett salt marsh, Falmouth, MA, United States - SSM-Acet-12 | ecosystem: Environmental > Aquatic > Marine > Wetlands > Sediment ... | reverse complement strand
CCGGGTCTATTAGGATCATACCCGCTCAAAGTTGCCGAATCGAGAGTAATGGGAAAACCGTCGAACTTCTGATGAGCCGCATTATGATTAAAGTAAAATTCTCCGAGACTTCCATCGGCAAGCATCTCTCCCCATATTATATTAAAACCTTTAGAAAAATGAATAGGCTCGTAAATATCCGCGTCAGTGTAAACAATCTCCCCAAGTTTAACGCTAACAACACCTCTCTTCGAAGTTATGCCTACTCCCCAATAAGGCAATTGAAGCGTATCGGTAAAGGAGACATTACCGCCAACAAAACTCGCAGTAGAAGTAACTTCCATATCTTCAAACGGAGGGCTGATCTCACAGGTATCTTTTACAGTCGAATAAAAACCACATTCCATCGGTATTTTAAATTGTCCGCCTATATCGGAATCGAATGCCGAATTTCCCGCAAATTTAAACTCTATATTCATAAAATTAACACTATCCTGTTTTTCCATATATCTACCTAATTTTGCAATAAAGGGTCTCTTAGCTATATACTGAGGAAGGTTCTTATTCCCCAACAAAACGCTGTCTCTCGGTCTTGAATCACCAAATGGTTGAAGTATACCGGAAACTCCAAAAGCCTGGATGTTAAAATATCCTATAAGAATCCCGCCCGAAATTTTAATTGTATCCTCCGTATCTATAGAATATATACTGAAAATATAGTGGTCTTTATCATATTTAATCGTTAACCCGGAAAGAGAATCCAGCTCCACAGAAGAATAAATTTTGAATGAATCACTTTTAACAGGGGAGATAAACTCCGCCGGTCTACTTCTCAACCTGAACTGTCCGATATCCCAGGTCGCACCAAATCCTCCCCATCGCATTTCCTCACTATTTAATACAGAACCATAAATATTTAATTTTGAATCGACTAAAAGAGAATCATAAGAAACAGAGAATTCGGTCCCGTCCGACTTATAAACACCTCTTTCGCTTTTACGAACGGTTATAATACCATTTGAGAACTTCCCCTTCTTAACCTTACAGCTATCGATTTGCAAACAACCCGAAGCCAACGATACTTTGAAACCCATTGGATTAATCGAAGAAAAATCAAAAGGTGTGGTTAGCTGAAATGTCGCGCTAAAACCACTCGAATTAAGTTTTCCGTCCGTAAATGTATATTTACCGTAAAGAAAACCGGTGTTAGAATTATACATCCGTGGTTGTTCTATTGTTTCTCCCTGATTAAAGGAAATTCCCACATTTGACGGAGTAATCGTTCTGCTCAGGTCCACTACCACCTTACCGGTAGATTTAATTAAAATACCGGTTTCACCGAGAACAAAAGGCCCTCTTTCCTGAGCAGGAAGTTCCTTGTATAAATCTATGGCGGGAGAAACTCTTGAAGAAAAAGATTCAAGTACGAGAGACTCGCAACTAAGAGTATCACAAAGACAGGTAACCTTAACAGCAAGCTCAGAAATTGCGGAATCCGCCGACATATTAATATCGTTAACAAAAACAGAAGAACCTTCAACTTCAACCTCTAACGGAGAAGTAAAATCTTTCGCGACCTTACCAACTATAACATCTGCCGTATCCCCTGTTTCCCATTCTGCTTTAAGATTTTCAAATTCCACCGGGAAGTTCACTTCAATCCATGTAAAAGCCGGCCCGCCGAAATGTTCCGGTATGTTTTTTTGCAGAAAAAAAGATTCCCCTTGACCTGAAAGAGAATCAAGAGTAGAACCTTCATTATATGTGATATTTTTAAGCACAAAATCTCCGATTTTTAAAACATCGGGCAGCAAAGAACGAACTATATCATCTCTATATATATCCTTAGGATTAAACTGCCATATCTCACTCATTCCCTGCCGTTCGCCAAAGGGTCTGCCGACTTCATCGATCGCCTGAACCTGCCATGCATAATTTTTATCCATATCAAGAGATTTTGCCTTAACAGGATACTGGAAAGAAGTACTTTTAACCCCATCCTGTTCAAAAACAGGTACATTCGTTCTGATAGCCTCTTCTTTGGTCTGACCCTCATAAACCTCTACAATTTTGACTTTATAACTAATTCTCATATTGGCGGGAACAGGAGCAGGTCTCGTCCATGTAAAAACAGGCCTTTTTATTTCTGTCTTCAAATCTCCCCTCGGAGATATCAACCTTGGGGCTTTTGCAGAAACAATTGAAATTCTTATACACTCTCTACCAAACTCCCGGCTCGTCTTTGCATCTTTAACGGAAACGCAAACGTTATAATCTCCTGCCGGAACACTGCCAACCCGCATCAGATATTCTTTATACTCAGATTTATACCATGTATCTCGAAGATTTTTTATGTCGCGTGAACGTATTCTTTTAGTACCTCGAGACAAAGAAAATTTATTGGTACTACCTCTGAAAATCAATTCCCCCTCTCTCCTGATTTCACCGTAAAGATATACATCTTTAGAAACTTCACTGCTTAAATCTACTGCCCACAAATCCTCAACTTTCAACTGATTTTGAGGTGGTCTGCGAATCTTAACATTGACTTGAGCAAGGGCACAAAATGGTATAAACATAACAAAAAAATAACGGATAAACAACTTTCTCGACAATCTCATAAAACCCCCTTAGACTGGATTTTAAAAAATTATTTGTTTTCTTATAAAAGTCAATAGCGATTTTACATAGAAAACAAAAACAAAGCACATATTATTCACATCTTGACTTATTGCATAATTAACGTATTATAAAGTTTAGAAAATGTGGTTTAGAACCCTCAAGATCTTTAGGAATCTATCTGTGGTTTTTTCCGTTGTTGTTTCCCTTATGGTTTTGCCGGTTATTGTCAGAGATACTCTCTTTACAATTTAAGAGTATTTTAATCTGATAGCATTTTCAAAATGTTTAAATATTCTAACCTAAGGAGGTAAAATGAATATATATGTAGGAAATATTTCGTGGGACATGACAGAGGACGACCTTAAAAGTGCCTTTGAGCCTCACGGGCAGGTATCTTCGGTTAAAATAATCACGGATAAATTCACGGGCAGATCGAGAGGATTCGCTTTCGTAGAAATGCCGGAGAAAGCCGAAGCAGAGGCTGCAATTAGTGGGCTAAACGGTAAAGAACTGAAAGGCAGAGAAATTGTGGTAAATGAAGCCAGGCCACGCCAGGAAGGTTCAAGAGGTGGAAGAGGAAGCAAACCCTCTCGCGGCGGCCGCTCCAGATGGTAAATAAGAAATTAACGAATAAAGAGTATTGATATCTAAGGGGGCAGTGCTAATAAATCTGAGGTACATAATTATTGCCCCCAATCAAATTTTGAGAACTATATTGTCTTGCAAACACTAGCTTGTAAAGAAAAAAATCCTTTAAATTTTAAAAAACGTTCTTTTATTGACTTTACTTTTGCCGGTTTTATGTTATACTTACATAAACACATTCATCTGAGATCATATATATAATCAAATGTTATAGAAATCGAGGGAAGCTTTCCTTGTATTTGTATGCATCTTAAGAGGGATAAATAAAAGGAGTTAAGAATGTTTGTTAAACTAATCTCACCCAGGTCACCAGTACAATTTGTCAGTAAGAGGGAAAAAGCGATAAATTTCTCTCGTCTCAGTCTCGCGACTGTCGCGGCTCTATTCCCTAAGGGTACCAGAATCGAAATAATAAACGACAGCATCGAAGACATAGATTATAACGGAAAAGTCGATCTCGTGGGAATAACGTCTATAACTTCTACTGCGCCCAGAGCCTACGAAATCGCCGATAAATTCAGAGAAAAAGGAATCCCTGTAATAATGGGAGGCATGCATCCGTCAGCCTTACCGGAAGAAGCTATAAAACACGCCAATTCGATTGTAATAGGAGAAGCCGAAGAACAGATAAAACCGCTGGTAGAGGATTTCAAAAACGGAAAATTAAAAAAGTTTTACCGTTGCCAAAAAAGGCCGGAGCTTAAACATATTCCTTTACCGAGAAGAGACTTATATGAAAAAAAGAACCCATATTATAAAGAAATGCATATGATACAGACAACCCGGGGATGTCCTTTTAACTGCGACTTTTGCACTGTGACGCATTTCTTCGGACAAACTTATAGGACGAGAGCTGTTGAAGACATCGTCAGAGAGATAAAAACCGTAAGCAGGCGTACTCTAATATTTTTTGTCGACGACAATATCGCGGGAAACCCTAAATACGCGAAAAAGCTTTTCAAAGCTTTAATTCCTTTAAATATTAAATGGTTCGGACAGGCATCTTTAGTTCTCGCCAAGAACAGAGAACTATTGAAACTCGCGGCAAGAAGCGGCTGCACATCTCTTTTTATGGGTATCGAATCCGTATCTCCAAGCAGCTTAAAAGAGGTAGGAAAGAGCATGAATAAAGTAGAAGATTACAAAGAATCCATAAAAATAATCCACGACCACGGTATCGGTATTGTTGGGGCTTTTATTTTTGGTTTCGATTCGGACGATAAAAGAGTCTTCGAGGAAACTGTTTCTTTTATTGACAGAAACCAGATAGAATTGCCGAGCCTGGCTATACTTACTCCACTGCCGGGAACACGCCTTTATGACAGAATGGAGGAACAGGGAAGAATAATAAGCCGCGATTGGTCGAAATATACGGTAGGAGAAGTCGTTTTTCAGCCCAAACAATTAACTCCGGAAGAACTTCAAGAGGGTTATTACTGGTCAAGAAAACAGCTTTCTTCTTTAAGCTCGATAGCGAAAAGAACTTTTCATTTAAGAAAATCCTCGCTACTATATATACCCGTGAACTTTATAATGAGAAAGGCGTCCCGCGCCACCCTGAAAAAAGCCTCCAACAACAATATCTACACAGGATTATTTTAAACTGGTTTTTTCCAATAGAAAAGCCCTGATAAAAAACCACTTTATTTTTACGCGTAAAATCAAGACTATCTTAACACTTTGCGGAAGATTAAGATAAGTCACCTGTAAAACTTTATCTTATACACAGATTGAACAAGATTACCTCAAAATTTTGTTTTTCTTAGACCCGACACAAAAAAATGGGTTTACAAATAATATAAAGATTATATCTTTATCGGAACCTAAATTAATATGAACGATAATATAACCGAAGGCGTAAAGAATTTATTGGGAGAACCCAAAAGGGCAATATTAAAACTGTCGACACCCATGATTATCGCCATGCTCGTTAACGCGTTCTACAATATAGCCGATGGATTCTGGGTGGCAGGTTTGGGAGCGGACGCCCTTGCTTCTGTAGGTTTATTCTTTCCTTTCTTCTTCATCATAATAGCTCTCGGCATGGGGATAGGGATAGGAGGCAGTTCTGCTATTTCAAGGAGAATAGGAGCTAATGATAAGAAAGAAGCGGACAATACTGCGGAACACACACTCATATTAGGATTCGTCGTTTCTGTTATTATAAGTGTATCGGCTTTCCCGTTTCTCGAGGAAATTATGAAAATTTTCAGCGGAGAAAACATGAAAGTAGCCGTAATGGCAATAAACTACTCAAAAATCTTTTTCCTTGGGACTCCGATATTAATATTTTCAAACATTGCAAGCTCCATACTCAGAGGAGAGGGAGATGCGAAAAGAGCCATGTACGGAATCCTTCTCGGTTCCATATTGAACATCATACTCGATCCTTTATTTATTTATACTTTTAAACTCGGAGTCAACGGAGCCGCAGTCGCCTCCGTTTTATCAATGGCAGTAAGTTCCCTACTATTCGTTTACTGGATGTTCAGCAAAAAAGACACATATCTCGACATATCGATACAAAATTTTAAGTATAACCGAAAAATTTTAGGTGAGATTTTATCTGTGGGTATTCCTTCAACACTCGCTCAATTATCCATGTCGATAAGCATGATTATACTTAATAAGATAGTGGTTTTTGTAGGTAACACAGACGGTATCGCTGTCTTTACAAGCGGATGGAGAATTGTTATGATAGCAACAACTCCAATCCTGGGGCTGGCGACGGGAGTTATCGCGGTTACAGGAGCTGCATACGGCGCAAAAAACAAAGAAAAGCTAAAAACCGCATATTTATATTCAATAAAGTTCGGTATTTTGCTGGAAATATTAATAGCTCTTCTGGTTTTTTTATTTACAGAAGAAATTTCGCACATTTTTACTTATTCAAAAGGAGCTGCGAGAATCTCGGAGGATCTGATTAGCTTCTTAAAAATCACCACCATATTTTATCTGGCGGTTCCTCCGGGGATTTTAACTTCCGCGATGTTCAGAGGAATCGATAAGGGATTTAATTCCCTGATCGTCACTCTTATCAGAACCTTTGTTTTTCAAATACCACTCGCATATATATTGGGGGCTTATCTTGACTTCGGACTTACGGGCGTATGGTGGGGAATAGTAGGAGGTAATCTAATCGCAACTGTTTTCACTTTTACCTGGGGTTTAAAAACAGTCAACCATATTCCTTTTAACACACAATAGTTTATTTTGAATTGATCGGTACGCGGTCTTTTTAACTTAAGTAGGAAAGACTACCGGAGTAAAAGACTTTCTCGGTGTCTTCATTTCTGATTTTTATACCACCGTCGGGTTGTATTTCCACAACTTTCCCGGTAAAAACCTCTTTCCCGTCGTTTATGGTAACTTTTTCGTTTATATCTCCACTAAGTTTCAGGTATTTTTTATGGACCCGGTCAAGGATATTTCTGTCTTCGGCTATCTTCTTTATTATTTCTTTCGCGACTTTTTCAATATCCAACTCGTTATGCAATACTTCTTTAGATGTTATTACAACATCTTTCAGCGGTATAGGGAAATCGGATTTACTTAGATTAAGATTCAACCCGATGCCGACAATAAATTTTTCCTGTACTTTTTCAATAAGAATACCGCCTAATTTTTTTCCTTTTAAGATTATATCATTGGGCCACTTAATATTGGCTAAAAGACTGTTTTCCTCCAGAACTTCACACACCGCTGTAGCACAGAGCAGAGAAAGAGCGCCATCATTACCCGGAAATTTTTCAATCAATACAGACATCCACAAACCACCTCTGGGAGAAAACCAGTTTTTAGAATTTCTTCCTTTACCGGAGTCCTGCGTTTCCGCAATCAAACTATCGAGATCTTTCAGTTTAGGCAGATTTTTCTTAATCCAATCGTTTGTCGAATCCACTTTTTTCGCTTTAATTAATCTTATCATTCTCTTAATAATATTATAGCAAACAATTAAAAATCCGCAATCTTTTAAAAAAAATCATTCTGCCTGCCAGAGACACCCGCCAGGATAAATTTATTCAACTAACGAAGGATTTTTTATAAAAAAGAACAATACCGACAGCGAAACAATCAGCATTCCGATAACAGACATAACAGAAGGGGTATCGTTTTTTAAAAGCATCCAGCTAATTAACGCTCCGAATATGGGAATAATAAATTTCCACATATTTAACTCTGAAACTTTTACCCGCTCTTTCTTTATTAAGTAAAACCAGATCGAAAAACCCGCCGACGATATAAAGGATAACCATAACAGAGCTAAAACGAACTGTTTGGTAATCGCGACCTGCGGATAACCTTCCAACACAAAAGAAAGTATTAAAAGCATAAAACCACCTAACCCGATTTGAGCAGAATTTAAAGCAATCGGGCTCATATCGCTCTTATCTACGGCAACAATCACATTCCCGATCGAACTGGCGAATGTAGCTGCCAACAAAATCAGTATTCCCAACAATTCTTTAAAGGACCCTGCAGAAGTAAACTGACTCTCAAACGAAATTAAGATTATCCCGAATATTCCCGAAAAAATACAAAACATCTTTCTTAAAGTGAGTTTATCATCTTTCAAAAATACATGCGCTGCAATCGCGGCGATTAGAGGCGATGAACCCGTGACTATCGCTCCGGTAGAACCCGACACCAGAGTCATTCCCCAGAAAAACAATGAATACAAAAGAAAAGTCTGAAAAAAACTCAATATTACAACCGCTTTAAAGTTTTTGCCCACGGATTTAAAATATTTTTTTGCTCCCCCGCAAAAAGGAAGCAACAATATCCCGGCAAGAATAAAACGTGTACCCGCGAAAAGGATGGGAGCGCAATAGTCAAGACCGATTTTAATAAACGCGAAAGCACTCGACCATAAAAGACAGGCAGTTATAGCCAGTAAAATAATCTTTGTTCTTTTTAAATTAAGCATAACCTAAGGAGAGTAAGTTTTTAACCTCGAATGTCAATGACGATTCTCGATTTTAGAGAAACAAGTCGAATGGCTGAAGGATGAAAATTGAGAATTTCAAATTATGAATTTTGGATTAAACCAAGAAATTCTCTGTGTCCTCTGTGGTTAAGGCAATTCAAACATCAAAAATAACCGATGCCTGGAATCCATCCCCTACCGCTTGTATCTCAAGCTGATGATAGGTTACGGCTTTTATCTCGATTCCGTTTTTTATTTTTTCTAAGGAAACGGTGTCGCCTTTAAGGAATACTTCATAAAACCCTTTTTCAATATTTATGGAACACACAGAGGGCAAGAATAAATCTTTTTCAAAAAAATATATCACCTCTTCCAGAATACCGACAAACGCCGTTTTTATATTTTCTTCTTTAGTTGAAAATTCTCTTTCGATTACCGGTTCAATTTTTATTCCGCCGGATAGTAAATCCACAGTAGCATGAATCGCTTTACAAAAAATTTCTCTAATAGATTCCCCGGATACTCTTATCCCGATATCAGCTGTATGTTCGATAACTTCGTAATCCTTATTCGATTCCAAAGACATGTTTCATTAAACGAGAAAACTCATAGTAGAGTTGTTTAATTAAAAATCCAAAAGGCATCTTTACTCCTAACACTTCAATTATCATGTCTCCCAGTATTTTTTTGGCAAGATACCTGGTACGGAAAACATGGCTCTGATCCGTAACTATCCATATTTTCCCCGAATTGTTAATAAGTTTTTTGGAATTTATAAGATTCTGAGGAGTAGTTGTAGACATGTCTTCCGGGATGGCTTTTAACCTGGAATATTTTTTCATCCATCCGATTTCTTCTTTTGTGCCCGAGAAAATCACCTTAAAATCATTAGAATTTTTTAATTTTGATTCCGCGAATTTGACTCTTTTTTTCGTGAGTTCTTTATCCTTACAGCCGAGGATTATTACTGCGTCTTTATTTCCTACCACTTCTCTAAAATCTTTGTTGTCTCTTTTTTTGACTTTTTCCCAACCGAGTACGCCGATAAAATACTTTCTTTTATGGGTTCTAAATCCTTTTTAGTATAAACAACTGCGAGGGGCTCATCTTTTTTTACTTCTTCGCCCTCCACTTTCAAAAGTTTTATACCCGCTTTCAGATCCACATTATCCTCTTTTTTTTCTCTTCCGGCTCCTGTCTTTAAAGCAGCAATTCCGATTTTGTAAGCGTCTATTCTTTCTATTACTCCTTCACAGGTACTCTTGATTTCAAACGCTTTTCTATAAGTTGAAAGTCCGGATAAATCGCCTCCTTGAAGAGCAACCATCTTTTTGAATCGTTCGAAAACCTGACCGCTTTCAAGTATTTCCAGTACATTCGCTTTTATCCCGGCAAGTGAACACATTTCCTCCGCAAGAACTTTTGTAATCTCAACGGTGTCAGGATAATCGGTTAAATTGCCTTTAAGTATTTCTATCGACTCGATTACTTCAGGAGCATTCCCGATATTTCTACCAATAGGAGAGGACTGATCGGTAAAAACAATCGTCATTTTAGTCCCGAGTTCTTCTCCTACTTTTTTCATCATCTCGCCCAGCTTTTTAGCGGAAGCTAAATCTTTCATAAAAGCCCCTTCTCCAACTTTCAGATCTATAACCAGTCCATCCAGATCTTCCGCGAGCTTCTTGGATAAAATGCTGGAAGTAATCAGCGGCACGGATTCCACAGTCTCCGTCGCGTCTCTCAGCGCGTACAGTTCTTTATCCGCAGGAGCGATTTCTCGTGTTTGGGAAATAATCGAACAGCCAACTTTTCTTAAAACCCTTTCAAATTGGCTGAAGGTAAGAGAAGTTTTGTAACCCGGGATCGCTTCCATCTTATCCGAAGTTCCTCCCGTATGTCCGAGACCCCTTCCGGTAATCATGGGAACAATTATACCCATTTCCGCGGCAAGTGGAGCAAGAATTAAACTTATTTTATCTCCCACTCCGCCTGTCGAGTGTTTGTCTATTTTAGGCCCCTTTATTTCAGACAAATCGAGTATTTTTCCAGAATTCAGCATGAAACGAGTAAGGTCTTTTGTTTCCTCGATATCCATTCCCTTATAAAATATTGCCATTAAAAAGGCACTTATCTGATAATTCGGAATTTCCTTAGAGGTAACACCACGCACAAAAAATTCTATGTCGGCTTTACTTAATTTTTCCCCGTCTCTTTTTTTTCTTATTATCTCCCGCATAATAAGGAAATTAATTTAAAAACATTTATTGTCAAGAATAATCCTCTCTTCCCCACCAACCGGAATCACGGGAGAGACCATACCAAAAGACATATTTTTATGTGTAGGGTAAACCTTTAGGTTTTCGGACTGGTTGCTTGCCAGTGTCTTGGCACGGCTAAAGCCGTGTTCTACAAGCGAAATTTCGGATTTTGGCACAGTCTCTGCGGTGCATTTCTCTTGTGCCAATCTGTGAAATCTTGTGGTTTCTGTTTGGGGTGCAAGGAGGGGCACCAAAGTTGACAAAGATCCGAACCTGTTTTATAATTAAACTATTATATGAAAAAAAACGAATCAAAGCCGATTAAAGATATTCAAACCCTCGTAACTCAGGCCCATAGGAAACGGCTTTCTCAATGGATAATTAATCAAACCATTCTTTCTCTTTCTTTATTCCTGATTGTTTATCTTTCCTGGGAAATCTATAATCAAATTTTTTACATGACTCCATTGGAATGGAAAATATTTCCGCTAACGTTGTTTTTCTCTTTTGTCCCTTTTCTGTTTGGGAAACCAAATCTTTCAGGTACAGTGGATTTACTTGAAAAACGCATAAAAGAATTAAAAGGAAGGCTTTATCTGGTAATGGAACCTTATCCAGCTGCCCTCGATTCTGAAACCTACACAAAAAAAGCTGTAAAAGAATGCGCTTCTATTCTAAAAAACAAAAACATAAAAATATTAACTCCCATAAAGTACAATTCCGCTAATTTAATTTTTTTTGGCTCAACCTTCTTATCCCTAATTGTTCTAAGTGTTTTATGGGGCGGAATAAAAATCGAAAAAATATCAGTAAACCCTGTTATAACTTATGCGAACCGGAGAATAAAAGAAAACGAAAAAGTGCTGATTCTTGCCGAAAGCTCGGGGCTGAGGAAAATGTTTCTCTTTAGCAATGAAAAGGCACAAGAAATGATTAATTTAGGAAATGATAAATTCGGAATAATGGCAAGGATAAAAGAAACTTCTTATATTCAGGTCGGGTACAGAACATGGAAAAGCAAGAAGGTAAAACTCAGAGTTACCCCTTCTTTATTTATAAGTAAACTTACACTCGATTACAAATTTCCGTACTACCTCGAAACCAAATCTTTTTCAGATACGTTGTACGACCTTGAAGATGAAATACTGGT
>Ga0272443_10006466_pt1 | contig 11584 bp, 6 predicted proteins | sample SSMAcet12_FD_193581 | JGI IMG/M metagenome (GOLD analysis project Ga0272443, IMG submission 193581) | Marine sediment archaeal communities from Little Sippewissett salt marsh, Falmouth, MA, United States - SSM-Acet-12 | ecosystem: Environmental > Aquatic > Marine > Wetlands > Sediment ... | reverse complement strand
GGTGGATGACGTGCTCGAGGAGGCTGTCCAGCACCGCCTCGGTCGCGGGCGCCTCGTGCGGCCCGCGGTTCACGTCCGTGTCTTGCCCCCGCATGATCATCCCTCCACCGGTAGCGAGTCGGAATCCCGGTCGCGATCCGGCGCCTCCACGGAGCCGGACGCGAGGGTGAAGCAGAAGGTCGAGCCGCGGCCCGCGCCCTCGGACTCGACCCACACGCGGCCGCCGTGCTTCTGGACGATGCGCTTGACCAGGGCGAGGCCAAGGCCCGAGCCCTCGCTGCTTTTGTCCAGCTGATCGAAGAGCTCGAAGATCTTGCCGTGGTAGCGCTCCTCGACGCCGATGCCGTTGTCGCGGACGGTCCAGACCGTCTCCCCGTCCTCGCGCCGCGCGCCGACCTCCACGCGCGGCCGCGGCTGGTCTCCCATGTACTTGGCCGCGTTGTCGAGGAGGTTCTGCAGCACCTCCAGCAGCCGCGTGCGGTCGCCCCAGGCCGGCGGCAGGTCCGGCGCCACGGTCACCGTGACGCCCCGCTCCCGGAGGCGCCCCGCCGCGCGCCGCTCGGCCTCGGCGACGAGTTCGTCCATGTCCAGCTCCTGGGGCCGGCTCGCCACGCGGCCCACCTGCGAGAGCTCGAGGACCTCGTCCAGGAGCCCCTGCATGCTGCGCACGGCGCCGTCGATGGTCGCGAAGTCGCTCTCCGCTCGCTCGGTGTCGCCCTCCGCGAGATCCTTGCCGAGGAGGCCCAGGTAGCCCTGGATGGTGATCAGCGGCGTCTTGAGGTCGTGCGACGCGGCGTAGAGGAAGCGCTCCAGCTCCGCGTTCTTCTCCTCGAGCTCGAGGACGAGGCGGTCCACCTCCGCCTCCATCCGTTTGCGCTCCGTGATGTCGCGCACGATGGCCTGCAGGTAGACGTCGTCGGCCAGGTCGAGACGGCTCAGGGACACCTCGATGTCGTAGAGGCTGCCGTCGGCGCGCTGGTGCCGCCACTCGAAGTACTGGGGCAGGCCCTGCATGGCCAGCTCGATCCGCTCCCGGTACTTGTCGCGCGAGACGCGGCCGTCCGGCTGGCGCTCCGGCGAGAAGTCCAGTGGGCCGAAGCGGCGCAGCTCGTTGATGTCGGTATCGTAGAGCAGGGCCGCGCGCGGATTGGCCGCCCAGAAGCGGTCGTTCTTGATGATGACGATGGCGTCGCTGGCCCTCTCGAAGAGGGCGCGGTAGCGGACCTCGCTCTCGCGCAGCGCCTCGGCGGCCTTCTCGCGCGCGACGATGTCGGCGATCTGCGTGACCAGCGCCGCCAGAGCGCGGCGCGTGCCGTCGGGGAAGCGGTCGTGGGTCCGCGAGGCCAGGATGAAGCCCGCCAGGACGCGCCCCTCCCAGGGCACCGGGATCAGGCCGACGGAGAGCAGCCCCTCGCCGCGGAAGACCGCCTCGCCGCCGGGCAGCAGCTCCGGCGACGTGCCGAAGCAGGCAACGCCGGCCAGCAGATCCTGCCCCGGCCGCGTCCTGGCCGGCAGGCGCTGGGCGCCGGCGAGGAACGCGTCGCTGACGCCGTGATGGGCGACCAGATCCAGATGACCGCCGCTCTCGTCCAGGAGGTAGACGCCGCCCGCGTCCACGCCCTCCACCCGGGCGACGTAGTCCAGCACCGTGGCCAGGGCCTCGGGCAGGCCGCCCGCCCCCTCGAGGCCGGGGCTCAGGTCGCGCTGGATGCGCAGCAGGTCCTCCGCCCGTTTCTGCTCCGTGATGTCCAGCAGGAAGCCCTCGAGGTGGCGCAGCGCGCCGCCCTCGAAGACCCCCGTGCCCAGCTCGGAGATCCAGCGCCACTCGCCGGAGCGGTGGCGCAGGCGGTAGCGCAGCCGGAAGGGAATCCGCGCGGCCAGGGCCTCGCCGATGAGGCGGCGCACCTCGTCCCGGTCGTCGGGGTGGATGAGATCGGCGTAATGGACGCGCGAGTCGAGAAAATCCGTCTTGTCGAGGCCCGTTACCTCCCGAACGGAGTCGTTCAGGTAGAACATGGTGTAGTGCTCGTCGTTGGCGCAGATGTAGACGGTGCCGGGCACGTTCTCGGCGAGGTGACGGAAGCGCCCCTCGCTCTCGCGCAGGACGCGCTCGGTGCGCTTCCGCTCGGTGACGTCCGTGGTGATGATGTAGCGGCTGACCCCCGTCTCGTCCCGGTGCAGGCTATAGCGGTTCTGGATCTCCCGCACCTCGCCGTCGGGACGCAGCACGCGCAGCTCCAGCTCGGGCAGCTCCAGGCCCTTCTCCTTCACCTCCTCGATGATCATCCGCAGGCGCTCCTTCTCCTCCGGCGCCGCCAGGGCGAGGGCGTCGAGCCGCCTCAGCTCCCCGCGGCTCCGGCCGAAGATCTCGCAGGCGCGGTCGTTGACGAAGACGACCTGGCCGTTCTCGATGATCGTCAGCCCGTCCTCGATGTGGCTGGCCATGGTGCGGAAGCGGCGCTCGCTCTCGCCCAGGGCCGCCTGCGCGCGCATCTGCCCGCGCACCGCGCGCAGGCGCCCCCAGATGGTCCAGCCCGTCACCACGATGACCACGGCCAGCAGCACGAGTCCCGTGAGCGTCAGCTCGCGCGTCAGTTCGCCGATCTCGGCGCGGACGTCCTCGATGTAGGCGCCCGTGCCGATGATCCAGCCCCAGGGCGTGAACTCGGTCACGTAGGACACCTTGGGCACCACGCGCGTGGAATCGTCCTTCCACTGCCAGAGGTAGTCGACGTAGCCGCCTCCGTCGCTCTCGACCACGCGGACGAACTCCACGAAGAGGCGCGTACCCTCGGGATCGGCGTAGTCGCGGAGATCCTGACCCTCCAGGTCGCTCCGGTAGGGATGCATGACCATGCGGGGCGCGAAGTCGTTGATCCAGAAGTAGTCCTTGCCCTCGTCGCCGTAGCGCAGGCTGCGCAGGTGGGAGATGGCCCGGGCCTGGGCCTCCTCTCGGGTGAGCAACCCATCGAGCTCGAGGCGGTGGAAATCCGCGAGGTCGCTGTGCCCCGAGTTGACCAGCTCCCGGATCATGGCGCGCTTCTGCTCCATGAGCCCGTCCTCGACCCGCGGCACGATGAGGAAGAAGAGGATGAGCAGGATGGCGGTCAGCATGAGGAAGGCGGGCAGGAAGATGCTGGCGACGTTGCGCAGCAGGTAGCCGCGCATCCTCGGCGCGCCCGGAGCGGCGTCCCGCCGGTCTTCGCTGGAAGGCCCGTGGTGCATCAAGGTCCTCGATTCGGCGCCCGGTCCGCCGACGCGCGGCGGGGAGGCCGGCGTGTGGCGCCGCGCCCCCTCTGCGATATCGACGCGCCGCGCGGGCACCTTGATGCGAATGTGTCCCGGCCGCGGCCGGGCTGGCAAGGCCTATCTGGCGGCGCCTGAACCGCTTTCGGCGGCGGTCACTCCAGTTCCACCAGCAGCTCGCCCTTGGCCACCTTCTGCGGCGCGGCCACGGCCACGCGCCGAACGACGCCGTCCGCCGTGGCGGCGATCTGGTTCTGCATCTTCATGGCCTCGAGGACCAGCAGGCCGTCGCCGCGCCGCACGCGCTGCCCCGGCTCGACGAGGATCCGCCGCACCTCGCCGGGGATGAAGGCGCGCACGAGGCGCGGATCGCGCCGCTGGTAGCGCGGGCGCTGGGCGTACTTGCGGGTGAGGCGCGTCCGGTAGTCCGCCCCGTCCACGTGGAAGGTGGCCAGTTCCGCCTCGTCCAGGCGGGTCTCCTTGACGCTGCCGTTCTCGATCTTGGCCATGAACGCTCCCGTTCGCGCTAGAAGGGCGGCACGCCGTGCTTGCGCCGCGGCCGCACCTCGTCCTTCTGCTGGGAGACCTCGATGGCGTGGACGAGGTACTCCCGGGTCTCGGCGGGCTGGATCACGGCGTCCACGTGCCCCTCGGCCGCGGCGATGTAGGGATTGGCGAACTTCTCCTGGTACTCGCGCACCTTCTCGCGCCGGACGGCGTCCGGGTCCGCGGCGGCCGCGATCTCCCGGCGGAAGATGATGTTGGCCGCGCCCTCGGGGCCCATGACCGCGATCTCGGCGTTGGGCCAGGCGAAGACGAAGTCGGCCCCGAGGTGGCGCGAGCACATGGCGATGTAGCCGCCGCCGTAGGCCTTGCGGAGAATCACCGTGATCTTGGGCACGGTGGCCTCGCTGTAGGCATAGAGGATCTTCGCCCCGTGGCGGATGACGCCCGCGTGCTCCTGGTCCACGCCCGGCAGGTAGCCGGGCAGGTCCACCAGGGTCACCAGCGGGATGTTGAAGGCGTCGCAGAAGCGGATGAAGCGGGCGGCCTTGTCGGCGGCGTCCACGTCGAGCACGCCCGCCAGCACCTGGGGCTGGTTGCCGACGACGCCCACGCTGCGGCCCTTGAGCCGCGCGAAGCCCACGACGATGTTGGCGGCCCAGTGCTCCTGGACCTCGAAGAAGTCGGAGTCGTCGCAGACGGCGCGGATCACGTCGCGGACGTCGAAGGGCTCGTGGGCCGAGGGCGGCACCACGCCCTCCACGGGCCGGTCCGGCCGCGGCGGCTTGGGCTGGAAGGCGTCGGCCTGCTTGCGGTTGTTCCAGGGGATGTAGGTGATGAGGCGCTTGATCTGCTCGAAGCACTGCGTCTCGTTCTCGGAGAAGAAGTGGGCGTTGCCCGAGATCTCGGCCTGGACGCGGGCGCCGCCCAGCTCCTCCATGCTGATCTCCTCGCCCAGCACCGTCTTGATGACCTCCGGCCCGGTGATGAACATCTTGGAGATGTTGTCGACGACGAAGACGAAGTCGGTCAGGGCCGGCGAATAGACGGCCCCGCCGGCGCAGGGGCCGAGGATCACCGAGATCTGGGGGATGACGCCGGAGGCGAGGGTGTTGCGGTAGAAGATCTCGCCGTAGCCGGCCAGGCTGTTGACGCCCTCCTGGATGCGGGCGCCGCCGGAGTCGTTGATGCCGATCAGGGGCACGCCCAGCTTCAGGGCGTGGTCCATGATCTTGGTGATCTTGCGGGCGTGGGCCAGCCCCAGGGAACCGCCGGCCACCGTGAAGTCCTGGGCGTAGACGCAGACCGGAAAGCCGCTGATGGTGCCGGTGCCGGTGATGACACCGTCGCCGGGCAGCTCCTTGCCCTCCATGCCGAAGTCGCGGCTCTTGTGCTCCACGAAGAGATCGTACTCGTGGAAGGAGTCGGGATCGAGGAGGGTCCGGATGCGGTCGCGCGCCGTCAGCTTGCCGCTGGCCACCTGCTTCTCGACGGCCTTCACGCCGCCGCCGGCGCGGAGTCGCGCCACGCGCGTCACGAGCTCCTGGATCTTCTGCCTGATGCTCATTCCCCGCTCCCTTCGCCCCGGCGCGGCGGGCGCCGCGCAGACGAAGAAGTCTAGTCAATCCCGCCGGACAACGGTAGCCCCCGAATGGTGTTCAGCGCAAGGGCGGCGACGGGTTTCGCGGCGCTAATTGTTCTTTTGCAAGAGATTAACGGGAAATATTCGAGTGTTTTCCGAGCATGGAAGCATCCCGTCACCCCTCCCTTTCCGCCGGCGGCCGGACACGGGCCAGCAGGAGGGTGAAATCGTCGCGCAGCGACCGGGCGCCGCAGAAGGACGAAACGGCGCGCTCCACGTCCGCCAGGAGCCGTTCCAGGGAGCGCGCGCGGTCGCGGTCCAGGACATCCACCACCGACTCCTCGCCGAACTCCTCGTCGGCCTCGTTGGCCGCCTCGCTCACGCCGTCGGTGAAGGCCAGCAGGAGTTCGCCGGGAGCCAGATCCAGCGCGCCCTCCTCGTAGCGCTTCCCCGGGAAGACGCCCAGGAGGGGGCCGCCCACGTCCAGCTGGCGGCAGGTGCCGTCGGGCGACAGCAGGCGCGGGACGTTGTGGCCGGCGTTGACGTAGCGCAGGCGCCGGACGGCTGGATCGTAGACCGCAGCGAAGAAGGTGACGAACTGCTCGGGGCGCGTGTTCTGGTGGATGATGTCGTTGATGCCCGAGACCATCTCGGCCAGCGGCGCGTCCAGGCGGGCCATGCTGCGCAGGGAGGCCTGCAGGTTGGCCATGATCATGGCCGCGCCGGCCCCCTTGCCCGAGACGTCCCCCACCGCCAGGAGGGTGCGGCCGTCCGGGAGAGCCAGCACATCGTAGTAGTCGCCGGCCACCTCGAGGCTGGGCACGAAGCGCGTGGCCACCTCCAGGCCGGGCGTGGGCGGCAGCGTGGCGGGCAGGAAGTTCTCCTGCACACGCCGCGCCATGGCCAGCTGCTCCTCCAGGCGCCGCTTGTCGTAGGTCTCCTCCAGCAGGCGCAGGTTCTCGCTCTCGAGGGCTGCCTGGCCGGCCAGCGAGCCCAGCATCACCAGGCTCTCGGCCCCCACGTCCAGGCGCCCCTCCTCGAAGGAGAGGGCCAGGAAGCCCACCAGCCGGTCCCGCGCCGCGACGGGCAGGAACAGGTCCACCTCGCGCTCCAGGGCCCAGGCCACCTCCACGGTGTCCAGGAAGACGCGCTCGCTGGCGGCCACCTCGTCCAGGGGCAGGGGGCGGCGCTCGCCCTGCAGCGCCGCAATGAGGCCGGCGCCCTGCTCGAAGGGCGCCGGGGAGCCGTCGGGCAGGCTGAAGCGTCCCGTCGTCTCGTCCCAGAGGACGGCCGTGACCTCGCGGATGCCCAGGCCCTCGACCAGGGTCTCGCGGAGGCGCATCCAGAGGGCGCGGCGGTCGGGCAGGGCGCCCATGGCGGCCTGGAAGTCCCGCAGCAGCTCGCGCAGCCGGCGCCGCTCGGGATAGAAGCGGCCCTCGACGAGGGCCTGCACGCGCCGCTGCACGGGCGTGAAGGCGATGGCGAAGACCAGGGCGACGAAGAGGGTCGGCGTGCGGCTGCGAATGGACAGGGCGCTGAGCATCAGCTCGCTGACCCCCAGGATCACCAGGAAGAAGACCAGCAGCAGCCCCGCCGTGACGAGCACGTAGCGCGTGCCCCGGCGCAGGCGGCCCTCGACCTCCAGCAGGCGGTAGCGGCCGAAGGCGTAGGCGAAGGAGACGGGCGAGATCAGCAGGGCGAGGAAGGTGAGCAGGGGCAGGATGAGCTGGAGGGCCTCGGGCAGGGCGAGCCAGAAGCCGGGGATCAGGTGCAGGACCACGATGAGGAAGAGGGCCGTCAGCCCCAGGCCGGAGCCGTAGAAGACCAGCGATAGCTGCCGCCGCTCCAGGAAGTTGCTCGCGCGCGCCCGTCGCCAGCCCAGCAGGATGAACCCGCCGGCCACCTGGAGTGAGATGGCGATCATGGCGAAGGCCGTGACGTTCCGCTGCGCTGCCGGCGGCAGCAGCGTGCTGGCGAGGACGATGAGGATCTGCGGCGCGTAGATCAGCAGGTGCACGGGCAGCGGGTGACGCCGCGCCCAGGTCAGGGGCCGGGGAAAGTAGAGCTGGAGGTTGAGCCAGAAGGCCCCGAAGGCGATGTCGAAGTAGGAGAGGCCGTGCAGCATGCCGGGCAGCCCCGGCAGGGCGAAGGTGGCGAACTTGTCCAGGCCCAGGCGCACGGAGACCACCATGAAGGTGGCCATGGCGAAGCAGAAGAGGGCCAGGGCGCGGACGCCGCCCGAATGGGGCCGCCGCAGCAGGGCCCATAGACCCACCAGTAGATAGCCCACGCCGATGAGGAAGCGCAGCATCTGGTAGCTGCCGAGGAAGAGGCGGCGGCCCACGCTGCGCGGCTGGTTGAGGGCTTCGGTCTCCAGGACCTCCCCCGCGTGCCGGAACTCCACGACGAGGCGCTCGCCGGCCGGCGCCACCTCCAGGGCCAGCCACTCGCCGAAGGGGACCGGCTCGCCACCGGCGCGCCGCACGGTGAGCAGGGTGTCCCCGCGCGCCGGGCGCGGCGGCAGGGGGAAGTCGGCGGGATCGGCCTCGGCGACCACCCAGGCGCCGGCCTCGCGGGGCGACAGCACCTCGCTGCGCAGGCCGCCCGAGCGCTGCCAGCCGGCAAAGGCCGAGAACTCCCGGGCGTGATAGACGAGCTGGAACAGGAGCAGCGCGATGCCCAGGGCCAGGATCAGGCGTCCGAAAATCCGTCTCAGCATCGGCGGGCCTCCCCCGCGGGCCGCGAGTCCGTCGCGCCACGCCGGGCAGCATAGCCGACGCGCCGGTCCGTTCCCAGTCCAAATGGCGGCGGCGCCAGCTCGTGCTTGCCGGCCGGGTCCGTCTCGCCTAAGCTGCCCTGTTGCCCAGGATGGATCCCGGCCGGGAGGCGGCGATGGAGACCCTGTCCGAGATGCTCGAGACCGTGCGCCTGCTCGTCACCCACGAGCTGGCCATCGGAGAACTCTACGAGGCCTACGCGCGGCGGTTTCCCGATCAGGCGGAGCTGTGGCGGGGCCTGGCGGCCGAGGAGCGCGAACACGCCGAGTGGCTCGACGCCATGGGCCACCGCGTGGAGGCCGGCGAGCTGGCCTTCGACGCGCGGCGCTTCAAGGCCCCGGCCGTCAGGAGCGCGTTGAAGTACCTCAAGCGGCGCCAGGAGGAGGCCGCCGCGGGCGGCGTGACCCGGCGCGAGGCCCTGGGCACGGCCCTGGACATCGAACAGGCCCTGCTGGAGAACGCCTACTACCGGGCCATCGCGGGCGATCCGGTCGACCTGCGGGTGGTGCTGGATACCCTGTCCGCGGGGACGCGCGAACACCTGGCGCGCGTGCGCGAGGCCCTGGACGCCGTCCGGGACGATTGACCCGCGACGACGCAGCGACGAGGAGCACGACGTGGAACTCAGCCTCGACATCGTCGACGAGGCCGCGGTGGCGAAGGCCGCCGCCCGCTGCCGCGAGCGCGGCATCATCATCCCCACCCTCGCCGAGCAGAAGGATCCGGAGCGGATACCGGACGCCGTGCGCGAGCGTCTGCGCGGCGTGGGGCTCTGGGACGTGGATCCCCTGAACCTGTTCCGCATCACCTGGAAGAACGATCCCGACACGGGGCTGTTCAACCGGGGCAACTGGCTGGAGTTCCCTCCGGAGCTGACGGGCGTGCCGGCGCGCATCATCGGCGTGGTGGGCAAGTGGTTCCCCACGGGCAGCCACAAGGTCGGCGCCGGCTTCGGCTGCCTCGTGCCGCGCCTGGTCACCGGGCGCTTCGATCCGACGGCGCACAAGGCCGTCTGGCCCAGCACGGGCAACTACTGCCGCGGCGGCGCCTTCGACTGCCGCCTGCTCGCCTGCGACGCCGTGGCCATCCTGCCCGAGGAGATGAGCCGCGAGCGCTTCGACTGGCTGGAGTCCATCGGCGCGGAGGTCATCGCCACGCCGGGCTGCGAGTCCAACGTCAAGGAGGTCTACGACAAGTGCTGGGAGATCCGGGCCACGCGCCCGGAGTGCGTCATCTTCAACCAGTTCGACGAGTTCGGCAACGCCATCTGGCACTACCACGCCACGGGCGCCATCGTGGAGGAGATCTTCGGCCAGGCGGCCCGCGAGGGCGACCGCCTCGCCGCCTGGGTCTCGGCCACGGGCTCGGCGGGCACCATCGCCGCCGGCGACTACCTGCGCAAGCGCTGGCCGAGCCTGGTGGTCGCCGCCACCGAGGCCCTCCAGTGCCCCACGCTGCTCAGCTGCGGCTTCGGCGGGCACCGCATCGAGGGCATCGGCGACAAGCACGTCCCCTGGATCCACAACGTGCGCAACACGGACATGGTGCTGGCCATCGACGACGCGCGGGTCATGGCCCTCATGCGCCTGTTCAACGAGGACGCGGGCCGCGAGCTGCTGGCCGCCGAGAGCGTGCCCGAGGCGCTGATCGCGCAGCTGGATCTGCTGGGCCTGTCCAGCATCTGCAACCTCGTCGCCGCCATCAAGGTGGCCCGCTACTACGAGCTGGACGGGCGCGACGTCATCGTCACCCCCCTGACCGACTCCATGGAGCTCTACACCTCGCGCCTGGCCGAGGCCCGCGAGGCCGGGGGCCCCTACACGCGCGAGCAGGCCCTGCTGGACCTGGGCCGGCACCTGCGCGCCATCACCACCGACCACCTCCAGGAGCTGGGCTTCCGCGACCGCAAGCGCCTCCACAACTTCAAGTACTTCACCTGGGTCGAGCAGCAGGCCAAGGACGTGGACGCCCTGCGCCGCCTCTGGGACCCTGATTTCTGGGAGGAGGTCTTCGGCGTCGCCGACCGCTGGGACGCCGAGATCCGCGCCTTCAACGAGCGCGTCGGCCTCCTCTGAGCGGCGCGGCCGGTCCCGTATTCCCCTATTGCCTGTTTCCGCGTCCGGGGGCTTCCCCCGGCGCGCGGCGGGCGCTATGCTGATGACCCTCGACGCGGGAGGCGCGATGCATCTGGATCTCGCCGCGAACCCGGCCCTGACCGTGGCCCTGGCCCTCGCCGCCGGCATGCTGGCCCAGGCGCTGGCCCGGCACCTGCGCATTCCCGGCATCGTCTTCCTGCTGGCCGCCGGCGCCCTGCTCGGCTCCGACCTGCTGGGCCTCGTCCAGCCGCGCTCCCTGGGCGGCGCCCTGGAGACCCTGACCGGCTTCGCCGTGGCCGTGATCCTCTTCGAGGGCGGCCTCAATCTGCACTGGCGCCGGCTGCGCGAGCAGGCGCGGCCCATCCGCCTCCTGCTGAGCGTGGGCGTCGTGGTCACGGCCCTGGGCGGGGCCCTGGCCGCCCGCCTCCTCCTGGGCTGGGACCTGCGCCTGGCCGTCCTCTTCGGAACCCTGGTCATCGTCACCGGCCCCACGGTCATCACGCCCCTGCTCCGGCGCATCAAGGTTTCCCGGCGGCTGGAGACCATCCTCGAGGCCGAGGGCGTTCTCATCGACGCCGTGGGCGCCGTGGTGGCCATCGTCGCCCTGGAGGTGGTGCTGGCGGCCGCCGGCGGCGGCCGGGCGCTGCCGGGCGTGGCCGGCCTGCCGGCACGCCTGCTGGTGGGCGCCCTGACCGGCGCGGCCGGCGGCGTCCTCATGGCCCTGCTCCTGCGCTGGCGCCGCCTGGTGCCCGCGGACCTGGAGAACGTCCTCGTGCTCTCGCTGGTCCTCGCCCTCTACCAGCTCAGCGACGCCATCCTCTCGGAGACGGGCATCGTCAGCGCCATCGTCGCCGGCATGGTGCTGGGCAACAGCCCGACGCGCGTCACGCGGGAGCTGCGCGAGTTCAAGGAGCAGCTCACGGTGCTGGCCATCGGCATGCTCTTCGTCCTGCTGGCGGCGGACGTGCGGCTGCGCGAGCTGCTCGACCTGGGGCGGCCCGGGCTCCTGGTGGCCCTGGCCCTGGTGCTGGTCGTGCGGCCTCTGAACATCCTGGCCTGCACGGGGAAGAGCGGCCTGAACTGGCGCGAGAAGACCTTCCTGGCCTGGGTCGCGCCGCGGGGCATCGTCGCGGCGGCGTTGGCCTCCCTCTTCAACGAGCGCCTGACCCACGCGGGCATCGCCGGCGGCGAGCAGCTCCGCGCCATGGTCTTCCTGGTCATCGGCGTCACGGTGCTCGTCCAGGGGGCCACGGCCGCGCCCCTGGCCCGCCGGCTGGGGCTGCGCCGCCCCAGCAACCAGGGCTACGCCATCCTCGGCGCCCAGCCCCTGCCCCGCCTGCTGGCCCGTCTGCTCAGGAGCGGTGGCGAGGAGGTGGTCC
>Ga0272443_10006465_pt1 | contig 11584 bp, 12 predicted proteins | sample SSMAcet12_FD_193581 | JGI IMG/M metagenome (GOLD analysis project Ga0272443, IMG submission 193581) | Marine sediment archaeal communities from Little Sippewissett salt marsh, Falmouth, MA, United States - SSM-Acet-12 | ecosystem: Environmental > Aquatic > Marine > Wetlands > Sediment ... | reverse complement strand
CGTTTTTTATCAAAGGGTTTGCAATCTTTATGGTCAGGTACACCATCTCTGTCTGAATCTAAATTGAATTTCACTCTTTTTGGGAACTTTAATTTCATATAACGATTCCAAGTAATCTCATCCTTAAAAATAGGTTTCTTTGCTGGGCGTATAATATTTTGTTTGAGAACAAACTTTGGTTTTCTTTGCTTCTTCACGTTAAAACACCTGCGATATAAATTTTTGCAACATGATAGGATGCACTTTTTCTGTTTGCATTGTTTGTGGTGGTGCTTGTCCTTTGATAGATGGCGATACACGCTCAAAGTATACAAAAGTTGGTATTGGCTCTGTTTGCATTGCCTTTGCAATAGCAAGTGCCTGTTCACGTGTAGGCTTCTTTACCATTTGCACATACATGCCGCGCCCTGGTGTTTTTCTAAAACGAATAGCACCTTCTCCTTCAAAAATACGATTGGCTGCTCTACCAGAAACACCTATTGCTTTTCCTACTTCCCAGTGTGCAATTTGATTGTCTGATGTTACTTGCTGGCGGCCAATTGGTTGATTGCCATATACATTTCCTATGTTGTCATCACTCATGTTCAAGAATTCACCTGATGGTAAAATCCAGCCTGCTTTGTGTGGGTTGCGTGTTGTGCCAAACATTTGCTTGGCTTTTTCTATTTGAGCACTGCTATGATATCGTGGGTCGAATGGCCGGCAGTCTTTGAAGTCTGGAACACCATCTCGGTCACTATCTAAATTAAAGTGTACTTTTGTGGCATGAAACTCCCTACTTTTTGGTTGAAAAGTAGGGTTCCTAAGCGTTTTCTTTTTTGTTTGTTTAGGAAGTGATACAGTAAATGTTTTTATTGGTTTTATTTTTATAATTTTTGGTTTTTTCATTTGCGCTCTACTATCCTGTTATTTTTACAGTATATCTTTTTATTGGTTTTTGTTCTTGGTAGCTTAGGTCATATTTTATTACATTACTTATTGCATCTTCAGCAACTTCTTTTAGGTCTGTTTTTGTCCACGTGTCTTCCAAGTACCCACTAGGGATAAGAAAATCTCCATCACCATATACTTTATTTCCATCCCACGTTGATGCTTTCACATGAAAATCTATATTGCCACTATATGTATCAGAAGCATGATAGCGCTGAAAATGGTCTATAAATCTTTCCTTTGCTACTCTATTCCATTGCTTGAATTGAGGGTCCATATACACTGTAAATTCAAAGTAAACTTTCTTGCTTTTATATGCTGTTCTTTTTCCAGTAATGGGGTCTATTATGGGCACTCTTTTCATAATTTATCTCCTAATTATGTTATATTTAAAATGTGAATCATTAAAGAACCTATCATCTTTAAGTCTTGCAATTGTTTTAGAGATATCTAAATCATTTTTATTTACTTCATGTACAGTTAATCCATATATATCATCAGTAGGATAAGGACTTAATGCTGATGAAAATATCACGCCTCTTGCTTTCTGCTCTTTTGTGAGCTTTCTATATACTTTTCTCATAATCGTATCCTCCTTATTGGTTTTATTTTAATAGGCTTGTATGACTGCTTATACATCTTGTCAGTCATCTTTGTGATGTTCTTGGCAGTGTGGGCTAGCATACCAATGCCTATTCCCATTCCTGCGATTCCAATAACTTGGCTTCCTAATCCTGCTGCATCGAATTTAACCATTTATTTCACCTCTACATATTTTGTATGCCCTAATGGACAGATATATCGCCACTTGTTTGCCTTAAGTCCCCATTTCTGTTGGCTATATCTGTGCATCTGCTTTCCACATATAGGGCATGTTTGTTTCATTGATATCTCATCTTTTTAATTCCATTCCATCGCGGAAGGGTATTACTTTTCCTTTGTAATCAACAAACCACTCGAAGTCCTTTTGGAATACAGTAAAGCCAAGCCCATATTGATGTGATGCTTGGTTCATACGAGTTTTCGTTGTTGGTGTAAACCACTTGCCTGAATCAAGAACAATTTTATTCCTGTTGAATTTCACAACAACTGTATTGTGAAACGCAACCTTTGTCCATCCACCTTCTGTAAACACAGAAGTCTTGTGTGTTCCAAGTTTATATGTCTGCGCCATATTCATACACTCCTATTTTTTAATTCCATATTATTTTTGTAGTACTTAATAATTTCTATTTTTTTAATATCTCCCTAATGATTCATTAGGTGGAAACTTTAATGTTTGACCCATATCTATGATGCTACCCTGCTCTTCCATTGCCTTTATCCAATTATCAACTGCCTTTGTTCTGCGTATATCACTTACTGATATGCCTGATACTCCTGGTTTGTTAACATTTACTTGATAGCGATGTTGCACTTGAAATAACGCTTTTCCGCCTTGCTTACTGCCTTGATGTGATATTCTCTTTTTCATATAATGAATTGCTTTTTCTTTAGGAAAACCAATGCTCGTATATTTTCTATACAGGTCTGGATATTGATAAATAAGCGTTTCATCTCTCATTAACTCTTTTTTTGTTTTCATTTTTTCCGGCTCCACAATTTGATGCTGTTGTCCATCCAATCCTTTTCTATATAAAGGTCAAACTCGTGCTTGCCAAAAATACGTCGCATATCATACTCCATCTCTTTTGGAACAGAGCCTTGATATTTGTATTTCTTGCCACGAATCATTTTGTAAAGATTTGAAGTGTTAAGCGTGAATGTTTTGGGTTGTTTTATTTTTTTCATGTTATTGCCTTTATTACTTTTCGATTGATTTGAAGTTTTTCCAACCAAGTTTTTTATATTTCTTTCGGAGTTCGGCATCTTTGTAAGAACCTTTACCACCATTATGTGTAGCAATTCGGATTCTTTTTTTTCTACCTTTTGGAACTCCATATAATTCAGTTATTGCCATTTATTTTTCACCTCCTTCATAACTATTTTTTTATTAAAGGTAAGAATGGAAAGGAGCGGTTAGACAGAACGTCTAACCACGGGTTACACTGACTTTCCACTTGCCTTTTGCTTTGTAAAGGGAAGCGCTAAAGCCTTTCTTTCGCATCTTGGTTGCAAAGTCCTTAGCGTTGCCTTTATTTTTGAAAGGTCCATGTTCTGCCAATTACTCACCTCCTTATCCTTTTACGCCATTCTTTCCATATTTCTTGCGTCGGGTTCTCCATGCCTTTTTTGCAGCTTTCTTGCGTGCTGCTTTGCTCATCTTCTTTTTCTTTGCCATAGTTTACCTCCTTTTCTTTCTTCTTTTTAGTTTCAAATTCTTTTTTACAATCGGTCTAGCTTTCTTTGCACGTATTTTTCTCATTTTTTCACCTTAATTCATCTTTTTATAAATTGTATCTCCAGCATGCACACATGAGAGTTTTGCCATTCTCATACTTCTTGCATAATCAACTACTTTTCCTTGTTTATCTACTATTATAAAGGGTTCTTTTCTCATTTATTCACTCTCCAATAGTCATCCATTTTTATTTTGGATGCTGTTTGTACTTTCTTTCTGCTTCTATAGCTCATAATCATATCAAGAGCTTCTTCCTTATCAATCCCTCCAAATATATATGATATAATAAGCGAAGCATCAAATGCATTTATTTTCTTGTGATGGTCCATATATTTACTGATGCCTACAATGGCGTTGTCGAGGGTTGATGCTGCGTGTAATCGTATCGTCATCGTATCACCTTATATACATGATGTTTGTTTCCTTCATGAATAACCCAATATCCCATTGCAGTAGAATATCGGTCATTCCATCTTCCATATTCATCTTCATATTCAGTTGTTACCCACTTTGCTTTTCCAGCAACAGTATTAATATAAGGTGGCGGTAATCTTTCGTGTGATATTTTAGCACCCATATCTTTTAACATTTCCATAGTTGCTTTATCTGGTTGGGGTTCTATTATTGGTTGCTTTTTTATTCTGATATTTCTATGTTGTTGTATTTTCTTTAGTTGTTTCTCCTTTTCTTGCCTATGTTGTATTTTTTTAAGCTGTTGTTCTTTTGTTTGTCTATCAGCAATTTTCTTTAATTCTGCTTGTCTTTTTCTAATATCAGGAACCTTCATATTCTTTCCCTCCTTTTCTCAGGATGTCTACAAGTGCTAGTTCTGTTCTTGCCTCTGCCACCTTGCTTTCTTCCAATCTGTGAACCATCTTTTCTTCCAAAGCCTCGTCTTGGTCTTATTCTCTCACTCTCCTTCCAAACTTCATAAATTGAATCCGAGCTATTGGCATCATGCCTCTAGGCCGGCTTGTACGCCTTAAAGGTCTTCCTACAGGTTTATACAGCACAAACGATTGATGCTTTGTTACAGGGCTATAACGCTTGGCTCCTGGAGGCACTTTACGCTGTTGCTGGATTGCTGGCTCCTGATAATAATCAATGTCTTGCATTGGCATCTGCTGTTGCATTACACGTTGCTGTTGCATTTGTCGCTGTTGGTCCATATTACCCCACCATCCAGTTGATGTTGGTGGTCTTGTTGATGGGCCTTCTTTGATTCGCTGCATAACTGGGCTTCTTGGTTGCTGGCTCATATTCTGTTGGGTGATGAGCTTCTGGTCCACAGCGAACTGTCTTCCTGCCTCGCCAACACGCTTTGCAGCTGAACCTACCTGCTCAACCATTTTAGCTCTGTTGCGCTTATCTGCCTCCTTGGGGTTGTCTGTGATAACTGCATCTACAATTGCTGGGTCAGCTTCAAGGGTTTTTACAAATTGCTGAATGATATCATTACTATAGGCACCAAGATTAATCCACTTGCCATCATTCATTAGGGCGATAACATAGGAATATGATTCTGCTTTCTTCTCATAGGCTTTCTTCTGTTGCTCTCGTTCCACTAGGAAATCACCAACTTTCTTTTTCACAGTGCTTCCTGCTTTTTTGATATCGCCTACAAGGTCTTGTTTCGTCGGGTCAAAAGGTTTGCAGTCCTTCCAGTTTGGCACACCATCTAGGTCAGCATCTCCGAAGGGATTGATGTTGTATTTCGTGGTTATCTTTTTTCTCATAGTTCACCTCTTGGGTTTGCAAGAAATGGGAGTGTGTGATTCAAGGAAGAGGAGAAAGAAAAAAGAAACACCCCCATCTCCTGCTCCACCAACCTACTCACCTGTTCCTTGCTGGATTCTGACGACATAGATAATCAGCAGTATTGCCCCGATTACTAATACCGCTGCCAGTATGTTAAATACTGAATCTCCGATATCTCCGACCTCTGTTAGGAATGTATCATAGATAATTCGTATTTGTGTTGTTCTCGCCCCCACAATAAGATATGATGTTTCGTTGTTATATGGGAAAGTTTCATTGGTTCGCGATGTTACATTATTCCAGTGATAAGAACTATTGATAAGGGGTGTTCCACCTGCGTATGATGTGTTGACTTCTATCAATAGGCTAAAGGCTTCTGATGGATTAAGGGTTGTGATGTTGAAGGTTTGATTGCTATTGCTTGGCGTGACGTTACTCCAGACATAGGTATAGTTGCCATCATATGTTTCATTGATTTGTAGCCAGTTGAGATAGAAATCACCAGTATTGGTTACGTTGATAGTGAAGTTGACTGATGTGGTGTTCCATTCAAGATATGTTACGTTGGCTTCTTTTGTGATTGTGTACCCTACAACAAGTGGTGTAATGGTTGAACTACCAGTTGCTCCTTCAGCGCTTTCTGCTGTAATAGTGTTTGTTATGGTTGTTCCATTTGCCACTGGCCAGCTTACATTCAGCCAGATAGTGATATTGTGTGTACAGTTCTCATAACCTGTTCTATTAAGGAAAGGTATTTTCCATGAAGTATTGTCTCCTGCAACATGTGGAGTTGAGCCTACATAATATACATCGCTATCATAGGTTTCGTTGAAGTATACGCTAGTAAGGTTGACTGCTCCTGTATTTGATATGTTCACATCCATTTGAATGGTGTTGTTTGTATGCACTGTAGCTGTCTTCTCAATTCTAATGCCTGGCTCCTCAGTATCAAACCAATATTCTGCGCTTCCAGCTGGGCCACGTCGTTGATTGCATCCATCGTCTATGATAACGTGCCAGAAGTATCTATCGCTATAGTTTAGTGATAGGCCTGGTGTAATTGATGCTGTTGCTCCTGATGCCACACCACTTACATTATCAATTTCAGTATCGTTGCCCCAATAGAAGTAGACTGTCATGGTGTCGCTGTCTGCATCAGTTACATCTACACTCATAAGGTTAAGTGATACTGTTACGTTCTGTTGGCTTGATGTTGGCACAAGATTTGATGGCGCTCCAGGTGTTGCTCCTCCACCATTCCCAGTTGTGAAGTTGTAGGAGGCGTTGGCACTATCACCATTACCATCGGCAACAGTTACATTCCACCAGTATTCTGTGTTATGCAAAAGGCCTGTCATTGTTCGCACTGGGGTTGATGTGTTGGCTGGGCGACCTACTCCATTCCAGCTTTGCCCATTGGTACAGTTTATCCACCATCTCCAAGTGTGTCCACCTGTATTGATAACTGTTACATTAACTGGAATGCTATAGGTACAGTTTGCTGTTGTACTTGCATCTGTTGGGGATTCGCCTGCGAAGGAGAAGTTGCTTCCGCATTCTGTAAATTCTCGGGTTTGTCTATAGGTAGTACTTACAAGACCTTCTGATACATTAAATGTCCACGCTCTGTACCAATATTCAGTACAGTTCGTTAAACTCGTATGGTTAAAGGTTGTATTTGTTCCATTGTATAGGAGGTTATCTGTTGGGCTTGTTGGATAACTGCCTGTCTTACCACAGAGAATGGTTGTATTACCACCTGCACCAGGAGTGAAGGTAACATTAATCACTGTACCATTATAATATGTAGCGCCTATCGCTGCTGGGTCTGCTGGGTGAACAGTTACTGATGTGTTGCTCCAACTATCGGCTGCACCAAGCCCAATATCAAGACCTGATTGCCCACTCCAAATAGTTGGTGGTATAGTGATGTTAAGGACACCACATTCAAGGGCTGTGAAGTTGAATACTGCTCCTGTCTTGTTTCCAGAAATCCCTGCCCCAAGTGTAAAGGATTGAGGCCCATATGTATGATTCCCTGCTGCGTTGTCAAGATTCCCATCATCAGTAGTAAATGTTCCACCTCCCCATGGACCAGGGAATGAACAGTTAAGGTCTACGTTTGGTGTTCCACCAGGATTCGTTGTTACGTTAGCTATACCTGCTCGGGTATCATTAAACAAGATTTGCCTCACAGCAAAACTTGTAACCGTGTCAGTGCCACTATTAATAAATAATGTGACATTGAAGGTATCCCCCACTTCCACATCACTTGTAGAAGCTACTAATGAGCCAGTGTGCGTATCTTGTGGGTCGTAGTCATCGGAAAGTGTAGGAATGGCTATACTAGATACTATTAGTAAGCCAAGAACCATGAATAGTCCAGCTTTCTTTATTTTCATTTGCCTTTTTCTATCTTTCATATATTTTCACTCCTTATGTTCTATTACTCCAAATTAATGATATGTCTGTCGCCACTATATCGGCTGAAGCATCCACATCGTAAATACCATAATATGGTGATTGTCCTGTTCTATGATTCCATGTTATTGTTACGTCAGTTGATACGATATCACCACTTGTGGTAACATCATATCGTGAATGGTCTGTTACAAATGAAAATGTTTCATTAACCCATATTAGACCATCTGTTAAGTTGACTGAAAAGTAATAGGTAGTGTTTCCCCATCGCCATCGGGTATTGTATGTATAACTATTGTTAAAGGTTTGATTGCATCTATAGGTTCCATTAGCAACTGATGTGTTTTGGCCTATTGGATTCCAAGTAGGTGTCCATCCATTTGTTTTATTGGTGAAGAAGTATACTGATAAGGTATCAGCATTATCATCTTCTATTGTAGCATTAATATTTGTTAATAATAATGTTGCAGGTGTAACAGGGAATGCATTGACTATTCTAGGAGCACTATTTGTTCCATATGAAATATAACAATATGTATAGTAATCATTTGTTTCATTTGTTGATACGTTGATATGATTAATTAAAGCGCTACCATTAGGTGCGCAGTGTGCTGTGATATTAACAGAAATATTAAATGATGTGCAGTTGCCTGGCTCAATGAGATTTGTTACATTGAATATCCATACATTATCAAAAGGATTATAATACTCTCCAAGAGGCAAAGAACAATTTAAGAACTCTATTCCTGCTGGCATCGTATCATTAACTGTTACATTTGTGATGTTAACTGCTCCTATATTACATATTCTAATGGTATAGTTTACTAAGGCGTCTACATCTACATCAGTTACTACTGATACGTTACTTGTTTTTGTTGCATTAATAATTGCTCTTATATCATCTAGTGTTCCTAATTCGTCTCCTATACGACCGTGTGCCCAAAGTGATATGTTATCATGTGTGGTTCCGTTCCAGACACCTGTTTCAAAGTTAAGAATTTCACCATAATTACTGCAATTCATATATAATGCCCAGATATCTTCTCCTCGGTTGTCATCTATAGTATACCAGCTTCCATTACTTTCATTCCAGTTTTCCCATACGACTGATTCTTCGTAGTCATCATTTATTGTCATAACAAGCAAACCAAAGGTATCATTAGCATTTAATTCAACACCGCTTCCAGCAAATCCTTTTTCTAATTCATATAATGGAATTTCTAAGGTGTACAGGTTGTGCTCGCTGAATCTATACATCATTGGGAAGTAACTATAATACATAATCTGCCATCCAATTGGCCCATCATCATACCATAAACCTAGTTCTATTTCCATTTCGTGTGGCTCAAAGTAATATCCTGAGTAACGCACATTTGTTCCATTATATACAACATAATGAATATCTTCTCCAAATGGAAAATTATCTATTCGTTGCCAGAACACACAAATATCGTTTTCATCCCATTCCATGTTATTGTCAACATCAATACAAACAAGAGCACCATCATAATTATCGTCTGTACCATCAGGACAATCTTCTATTTGAATATATAAAGAGTTGTTGTATGAATAGTCAAAGTCTATTTTTCCAGTGATGGTTGTTGTATAATAATAGATAGTATCATTTTGGTTATTAAATTGAGATGTATCTTCAGGGCCACCACCACCTTCATCATCAACTGTATAATTAAAATTAAATTGTCGGGATTCCATGCTGAAGTTATCTGATACATTTCTAAAGAAGCAGGTTGTGCAGTCGCCATATTCCTGAAGTGTGATATTCTCGTTAAGCCATTCAAGTAAACAATTGGTTTCCCAGTAATCATATGCTGAGTTCCATTCATCTACAGTATTAGCAGGGAAATACATAAGTGGTATTCCATCGCTTCCATACACTGAATGGTTTTCTAGTTGTGATGGTGTGGCATTTTCGTCGCGTGAATAATTCAGGCGGAAGTGGTTGATAGTATCAAAATCAGCAGTAAAGTTATAGGTAGAGTTACCCCACCATACGGCAAGTCCAAAGCAACTTCTTTCTTCCAACTCTGGTAGATATGTAAAGTTTATTTCTTCTATCCACCCTGCTGGCTCTTCTTCTAATGCAAAGGGGTTGGTTTCATTGATGTTCCATGCCTTTACTTGAACAGTATCAGTGAGTTCGTTATAAATGGTTTTAGCCCATACTCCCCAATATTCAGGATTTATAACATATGGTTCCAGTGTTGAGTTCTGTGGCCATGTACTATTATAATAATCGTAGGCATCGCTTTGATTTACAACAAGTGAGCCATCTATTGTATTATATAATCTGCCATTGTATTTTGTAAGGAGGAATGTATCATAATAACTATATAATACCATATGGAAATATGAATCATTCACATATGAATAGATAACACCTATTGCTGGCTCATCTTCTAATCCAGGCTCATAGTAAGGGCTAGTGATGTTGTAACGCATTCGTAGGAAGTTCATGGACCGGTTGGAACAACTATAGTTGGCAATGGTGTATGACATGCTGAGGTTATCTCCTCCTTGTGCATCATTATTATCATATCTATACACCCACTCCCAATCGCGTAATGGCTCGTGGTCGTAGGAAGTATCATATGGTGCCCAACGGCTAAAGTTTGTTTCATACTCAAACCATTCTTCATCATAGCATTCGCCAGTTGTGCAGTTTCGATGAATGTGCTCTGATACATCCCACTTACTATACTCAAGGGTTTCATTGCATGTAATATTGTGGTTGAATTGCTCGTTTACAAATATGGTGTCGTTGGCAGTACACCAACTATCCCACCACTCGAACCATGGGTCGCAGAGGGCTGTATCAACATGAACGCGTGAGTAATTTGTGCTGTTGACTGTCATATTAAAGGTAAGATAGATGTAGTGGCAGTAGGAGAAGTTACCAAGGTTGCTTTTTGATATGTTCCATTGATAGTGCCCATGTGGTGCATATTCGCAAGAACTTGCTTCCCAAGAGGAAGTATTTGGATTCATAGGTACAGGGGGTTCATTTGGATATTTTATTTTTCCTGTACCATCTATATAATGCCTAATGCTATCATAAGGTGTGATGCGTATTGTTAGGTTGTTGATAGTTTCGCCACAGTTGTGAACTGATACATTAAAGGATGCCACGTCGCCTTTTTCAAATACAGTATAATTCACCCACTGGCCAGTATCATTATTCCATACTTTGATTTCTGTATCAAGGCAACACTCTTCTCGTTCAAGTCCATTTTGCATTCGGCAAGTGAAGTTATCGTTGTCAAGTTGTTGTGAGTTATTCATTAAGGAAACATTCCAAGGCGTTTGATTGAAGTACATTCCATACTTTTCTGGTGGGCCTATAAGGTCGAGTGTTAGATTGCATCTAAAACGAAGATATAAGGAACAGTTTTCATTGATGTAGTGTTCATCCTGTGTTCCATGATACGCCCATGGGTTGCCAGGCATCATTGGAAATGTTGTACTATTAAGTACCATAGTGCTACTCCCATCAAGAAACACTCCAGGACCATTTCCTATATCATAGAAAAGAACATTCCATGTTATGTTATCGCCTGATACATACAAGGTTACATTGGAGGCATTGATAAGCCATCCATTCGTGTTGTTAAGGAGGTTATCTGCTCGTACATATATTTCCTCCACCCAATGGGTATCATTAATAGAGAGGTTAATTTCCATGGTTTCATTACGAATTCCAGAAGCGTTGCAGTATGTTTGCTCGGGCACAAAGAATGCAGCGTATGATGCGTTGCCAGACCATGTGATGTTCCAGTTATCTGTCAGGCCTTTGAGTGTGCAGTTTGTTGAAAAACCACAAGGAATATATTCTTCTGTATCAGTATAATTGTTGGGGTCGCTACCTGTTTGTGTTTCATTCCAATCTGTTTCTCCATCGTTGTCCGTATCTTTAAGAAATGGATTTGTAAATTTTACATATAATTCCTTCCAATCAGAAAGACCATCGCTATCGGTGTCAGCATGAGAGGCATTTAATGTTTCGTTATCTGGTACATTTAATATTACAAATGATGTAAATGAACGATTTGAAATAACTGATGGGCTTGCACTTTCTTGCATCTTAACATTAAATTCATAAATGCTATTATCTGTAAA
>Ga0272443_10006464_pt1 | contig 11585 bp, 11 predicted proteins | sample SSMAcet12_FD_193581 | JGI IMG/M metagenome (GOLD analysis project Ga0272443, IMG submission 193581) | Marine sediment archaeal communities from Little Sippewissett salt marsh, Falmouth, MA, United States - SSM-Acet-12 | ecosystem: Environmental > Aquatic > Marine > Wetlands > Sediment ... | reverse complement strand
TGATAATGAGCTAATGGTAGGGCCAATGAAGGCTAATTTAGTAGCTACATATAGGTCCATTAGTCCTGGATTTGCACCACTAATGGCAGAAACAACCTTTTGGATAGTACCATGGAAAATCCTTCTAGGTATTCTCCTAGCTATAGTCCTCCTCATATTGCTTCTTAAGAAGAAAAAGAAGTAGAATTCAATATATGAAAATATTAAAAACATTCAAAAAAATATTAATTACCCTACTCTTCATCTCTTTCTCTTTTTCCAATATATATGCAGATACCATAGAACCATTCATTAACACAGTAGATCTACAGACAGATGAAAGAACTAGAGAATCCATTACATACACCAGCGAGAATGGAGTTGAAAAAGAAATCCTTTTAGAAGTACACGGTTACAATATTAACACAGAGGAGATAGATGAAGACGTACCAATTCTACTAAGAGTAGATACAGATACTTTTAACATACTACCAGGGGAATCTAAAGACATACCATATGAGGTTGTTCTTCCAGAAAATATTGAAGTAGGTACATATCACAACCTCTTAGTTTTAGATCCAGTAAACAAAACAGAGGATTCAATAATTACGACACTACATTCTCTTTCTCAAGTAGTAAGAATTAATATATATCCAGCAGGTTCTGACAGTAATCTAATACCTGTAACCCCTGCAGATATATCCTTAGAAGTTGTAACAAAAGGAATTCCTTGGATTAAGGCTTCAGAAATTAAATATACCTATGAAAATACCTCTAATTACATACTCCAACCTGAAGGAGATTTACAAGTGTTTAACAGGAAACAGAATGAAGAACCAATATATTTAAAAATTAATGAAGAAGAAAAAATATTAAATCCAGGGGAAAAGATCTCTGAGACATTAAAAATTAATACTTGGAATATATATGACCTAATACAAGAAAGAGTTGTTTTAGGACGCTTCTACAACGGTGTAGATGGTCAATACCAAGGGGAACAGATATCCATAGAGTCTTTTAAGGATGAGGTTGTAATTGTAGGTGTTGTAATTGTATTCCTGTATATAATTCTTAGTGAATCTTCAAAATCTAAAGGTAGAAAACTACCAAAGGAATATGATGATGAGCATGAGGATGAAGAGGAATAATTAAACAATTGAAAGTACTTTCTTAGTAGTCTTAAAACCAACCTTAGCAACCCTTCTTAATTCATATTCTCCATATTTCTTAACAAACTCTTTTGCTGTATTAACAACATTAGATGAACCTTTAGGAAATTCAAAAGAATATTTATTATTCATCTTCTCCATCTCTTCAAGAAATATACCCCTTGCAATTATGGATGCTGCAGCAACAGCAATATCTGACTCCCCCTTATGATGCTGTTCTAACCTAATCTTTTTACCTAACTCTCCCATCTCATTAGCCACTCTACTCTTCAAAGAGGAGAATTGGTCAATCATGGCAAGATTACACTCTATATCTTTCTTTTTTAAATCTTTCAAACCCATTTCAATTACCTTAGAATGCTGTTTTGCTAAAACAATGGATACATTACCAATCTGGTTAACCAAGGTATTATATTCCTCTGGATGTACAACACTTGGGTAGTAATATGGATATTCTTTTACTTCTGCAAATAGTTCTTTAATTTTCCCATCTGAAAAGTTTTTAGAATCTCCAAAACCTAAGTAAGATATCTTTTCAGCAAATTCCTCATTAACAAAACAACCAACTACAACTAAAGGACCAAAGTAATCTCCTTTACCTACTTCATCTACACCAATATGGTCTACAATATCTTCCACCTCTTTTTCACCTCTTTTAATACTGGTTATCTCTTTAGTAAAATCTTCTGCACCTTGAAAGACAATTTTTCCACTGGTATATAGTGTGGCTACAGAACCTTTTGCATTCTTCATTCTTACATCTACATACTCATTGTTAATTTCTTCTTCATACCAATTATGTGACTGTAAAGCTTCTTCTACCGCTTCCATCTCAGCCTTATTCAGCTTTATTGAAAATGTTTTTTGCATATTACTTCTTTCTTAATTGTTGACCTTCTGGAGTATCTAAGACGTCATATCCCATATTGGATATTTCATCTCTTAATCTGTCAGATTCTTCAAAATTTTTCTCTTCTCTTGCAATTTTTCTTTTTTCTAAAAGTTTTTCAACATCTTCTCCTACCTTTTCATCTTCTTTTTCTAAAAGATTTAATCCTAGTACTTGGTCAAAATCTTTAACAGTAGATAGGATATTTTCTTTCTTTTCATTAGATTTAAGTAATTCGTTTAATATTGCTAGTCCTTCAGGAGTGTTAACATTGTTTTCTAATGCTTTAGCAAATCTCTCTTTGTATTGTGTTAATACCTTTCCTTCTATATCTCCTAACTCAGATATCTTTCTTATGGTATGTAACCTTGCATTTCTAGCACCATCTAAAGCTTCATCTGAAAGTTTCATTTGTACTCTGTATCCTGAGGAAAGTACCCAATATCTTAAATCCATTGGGTCATATCCTTGTTCTACTAATTCAGGCAATGTTATTCCACCTGTACTTTTAGAAAGTTTTCCACCATCTGCATTAACAAGCCATTCGTTGTGTACCCAATATTTAACAACAGGATGTCCAAAAGCACCTATATTTTGTGCTCTTTCATTGGGATGATGTATTGCCAGATGGTCTATACCACCTGTGTGAATGTCAAATTCATCTCCAAATTTAGCTGTCCCCATTGCAGAACATTCAATATGCCAACCTGGAAAACCATCTCCCCATGGAGAATTCCAGTGCATTATATGGTTTTCATATTTTCCAACCCTCTTCATCCAAAGTACAAAGTCTGCAGGATGTTTTTTATCTGGATCTATACCTACTTCTTCTCTAGCACCTACTTCTTTTTCCCTTAGGTCTTGTCCTGTAAATATTGTGTAGTCAGGAATTTTAGTAACGTCAAAGTACAATGCTTGTTCTGTCTCATATGTATATCCATTTGCTTCCATCTTTTGGATTATCTTAACCATTTCATCCACATATTTTGTTGCTCTTGTAAAACCCTTTTCATCTAGATTGTGTACATCCCAAGTAACATCTATATCCTCACCATTAGGAGCTAAGATATTTAAATTAGAAAAGTCTTCTAAAACAGTTTTAATATATCTATTAGATATATCTAAAGGATCTATTCCTTCTTTAGAAGCCATCTTTTCAACCTTATCTTCTCCAAAATCTTCATCACTACTCATATGTCCAACATCTGTAAGATTCATTACTCTCTCTACCTTAAATCCTAGGTAGTTTAGAGCTCTGTGTAATATATCCCAATTAAGATATGCACGAAGATTTCCAATTTGCATTCTACTGTAAACTGTAGGACCACAGTTATACATTCTAATCTCCCCTTCTTTTTTAGGCTGTATATCTACTATTTTTTTGTCTAGTGTTGAGTAAAGTTTCATTGTATTTAATTATAGCAGATTAGATAGTTAACCAATTTCTTGGCTTTCATTAATGTCTATTGAAGATACACAGTAAAAGCCAATCCCTATGACTTACAACAACAACTAGTTTTACTGTTAATAATCATGTCCATATTATACACTCCTTCTCCCCTCTAATGCTCTTTTTAAAGTTAACCTATCAGCATATTCTAAATCTGCACCAGTTGGTAATCCCATTGCTAATCTAGTTAATATTACTTTCTTTTCTTTAACTAAATCTTTTAACATATCTGCAATGTAATTAGATGTAGCCTCCCCTTCTAAACTTGGATTAGTAGCTACAATTACCTCTACCTTTTCTTGTTCTTCTAACAATTTCTTAAGAAGAGATTCTAATTCTTTAAACCTTAACTCTTCAGCACCAATACCATCTGCAGGAGAGATTACTCCTCCTAAAACAAAATATCTTCCAGTAAATACCCCAGACTTTTCAAAAGCAACTACATCTAAAGGTTCTTCTACAACACATACCTTACTCTTGTCCCTTAATTTACTAGAACATATGTCACATATTTCTTTGTCTGTAACATTAAAACATTCTTTACAGAAATGGATATTGTCATCCATTTCTTTAAGAACTTTAGATAGTTCGGTGGCATCTTTGTTAGGAGATCTTAAGTAATGGTATGCCATTCTAGCAGCAGATTTTGGACCAATGCCTGGTAATTTAGAAAACTCCTCTATTACTTTTTCAACAGTTTTAGGAAGTACAGACATATTACCCTAACATTCCTTTAAGTTGGCTAATATCCATGTCACTGATCATCTCCTTTTGTAATTTCTTTCTGTAATCTTTAAATGCTTGTTTAAAACATTTTTTAATATTTTCTAATTCAGATGGATCTAGTAGTTCATCATCTATCCATACATCTTCATATTCTTGAGCACCATTCATGAATATTTTTACTCTACCATCTTTAGATTCACCAGAGATCTTATTTTCTCTTAGTTTCTTTTGCATTTTTTTAGCTTCACTTTGCATTCTTAGTATTTCTTTTGGGTTTAACATGTGTTTAAAAAACAAAAATTAAGATATGTAGATTATAGCAGATGGGAGGAGGATGGTTATTCAGAAGAATCCCTTTGAGTTAATTCAATATTGTGTACAGTAAACCATTCTTCTTTAAGTTCGGTACTTACAGAGATTCCATGATCTGACAAATTGTCCACTAGCTCTTCTTTTTGCCTATCATCCTTTAAACTACGACAGTAAGCGGTAAGAACAATTTGAGGATTTGGGATATCTTCTTCTATCTCTTCCTTTTTAAGCATTTTGCCCCATACATTTATAGATTGATTCATAAATTCTCTCCCTTTTTCTGGAGGCATATTCTTAAATATCTCCTCTGTATATATTATTCTTTTCTTATAATCAATTTTCTCCATATTAGAATATTGCGTTATTAAGCTCCCCGCAGAGGAAATATCTTTATAAAGTTCTTTCATCCCTACTAATTCAATAATGTGCTTCTTTATATAATCACTATTTGGATTATTATTCTCTACTTCGAGAAGCTTTAAGGTTGTCTCCGCAATAATATGTGGATATCGAGAGTTATGCTTACAGAAGGAAAGTTTCTCTCTTATATCGTTCATTCGATCTGAAAATTCGAAATAGTTCTGATCACCACCTAGTTGAGATATAAGATCTCCTAAATTCTTTATATATTCTGTAACCTTTTCTCTATTCATTTGTCTTTTTATTTATAAATTATTCTTTATACCTAAATTTGTCTAAATATGGCTCGGTGTTCAATATCTCTAATCCCAAGCAATATATTATAACCTTATCCCAACCCGCCTCAGGATTTCCTCTATGATATTTACCTAATTCGGGAATGAAATTTTCTAGGAAACCTTCTTCTATTTGGCTCATTTTCCCTGTTTTTTTAACTTTTTGAATAATTTTCATTCCAAAGGATTGTGCAAACTCTGTCTTCTGGAAAAATGATTTCATGTGTGGGATACATCTCAAAGTTGGTAGTATCATATGTCCAGGATATCCATTATTCCCTTCCAACAAATCCTCAATAAATTGTTGATACGTTTCTTTATTCTCTCCTGTTTCTGTATCTATCTCATCTAAAATTGTTATTAGATCATCAAATATCCTTTGTAACTTTCTCTGACCCAAACTATAGTTCTCCATAATCCAATGCAATATCTTCCCTGATTCTCCTTTATATGAACTTATTTCTGGTATGAGTTGACTTGAAAGTATACTACTTGCCAAAGAACCACTTTCTTCAACAGTTAAATACATTGCTGTAGATTTATACATCAAGATTGTTCTTAGCATAGAAGAAAATTCTGCGGGGTTTAAATCTGTTCCCTCAATTTCTTTAAGATCTAACTCTTTGCCTAATTCCTTAATTATCAAACCAGCTACACCTTTACACTTTATTAGGTCTGGATCTCCCACTGTTCCTCCTCCTATAAGATTCCTATCATAGTACTTGACCAACTCATTCATAGTTAATTCTAATGGTTCAATTGTATTTTCCCCACACAAATCAAGAATTCCATCCTCTATAACTTGCCACTCATCGTCACCTATATCGCTTCTTCCCTCTTGAAATATTGCTTTCACTTTTTCTTCTAGGGATTGACCTTGTTGTACTTGTTGTGTTGATATACCTTCTCCTTCTATTCCTCCTGGCATATTATTTATACTAATAATTTAAATTTAAAAACCTCCTTTGCAAAATTATCTTAATTCTACAAATACAATGCCCTCTTCTTCTTTTTGAGGATCCTTTAAGTACTTCTTCGAACCTTCTTTTGCGACTTTCGCTATTTCTTTAATAACCTCTTCTTTCTTCCATTCTTCTGGTGTCATATTTGACTGAAGATATTCATGCAACTCTAAGAAACGTTGTTGCATGTCTATCATAAATTCGGCATTTTTATATGACTTTTTATTCTTAAAAAATTCTAATATTACAGGAACTACTTTTTCATACGGTCTTATACCCGATGGCTGTTCATATTCAGAAAGCCATTCTTTAAATATGTACTCTAAGATCTCAGGATTCTTCTTCTCATCATATACTTCATTCATTTTCTCTATGAAATACTTAGCCTTAGAAGATCCTTTTAAGAAAATAATGTATTGAACTAACCGAGTGTTTATATTCATTCTAGTTAATCCAATGCTTCCTGGATAAAAATACTTGTCTATCTTAAGAAATTCACAAGCCCATTCTATACCCCCTAAGAAATACCCTTTGTCTATAAATTTCTCCATCTGTGATTCAAAAAATCCTGGACTCTCAACTCTGTATTTTTCTAAATATTTTAAGTAAATTTCTTTTAGTTTTCCCTCTAAAGAGTTTTCTACTGGAATGTTTCCATCTACAGGACCTTTTTCTGATGGAGACATCTCCTTCTCCAGTTTTCTCCCTATCGCATTAAGAATTTCTCTAGGATTCTCTACTTCATTATCTCTGCAATATGATTGCTCTCTACCCATATATAATTGAATAATATTGAGTTTCTTCTCTTGATTTCCTCTCTCCCATTCCCCCAAGGCTTGCACGAAGTAAGATGCTAGATATTGCGTTTTTTCCCAGTAAGAAAAGATTCTCTCTAATAATAAATCTCTGCTTCTACTATCTATTGAGCGATTTATACACTTGGAGATAAATCCTGCCATAATAGGGTGTGCTCCTGCTCTGTTACCTTCTAATTTAAAATATTTATCATTTATTGAATCAATAAGCCCCAATAATTCATTTTGAAGATATTCATCTTCTTCTATCTTAGAAGAATCTATTTCATCACAAACCTCAAGAAATTTATCAAAACATTTTTCACTCTGTTCTAAAGAAGATATCTCTGTTTCAATATCTCGCATTGTGATAGCTTTTTGTACTTTATCTCTTAGAGTTAAAGTAGCTTCTTGTTCTCCTTCGTGTCCAGTTTCTTGATTCATAGATAAACCATCTATTATTTAAATTAAGCTTACACCTACTAATCTAAACGCTCTGGTATCTTTTTCTCTGCATTCTTACTCCATAAAGCATTTTTATCTAATGCATATTGTAAAAATCCTGCTTCTTTAAATGCCTCAACAACAGAATCCCACACTTTCGGATTAGTTTCTACATATCTCCCAAACATATCAACAAAATTTTCTAAGAAAATTATTTCTTCTGGATATAAATATTTTTCTTCCACAGCTTTCTTCAATAATATAAGCCCAAAATTTGAAGCGAATTCTTCATTTTTAACATAAAAATTATTAAGTGAAGGAAGCCCTTTCATCATAGATTCACGAACTTTTTGGGAATATCTATGTGATGAATTATAAAAATCTCCTATAAATAATCTAAAGTCCTCGGGGTTTGTTTTTTCAAGAATATTCATCATATCTCTATCTACTTCCGCAGTGAAACCAATTTGTTCTTCAACAATCTGGAAAGCCCTTTCCCCTTTGTTCTGATATAACAGATCTGCGTCGATCATAGCCCACAGACTTCTATTGGCATTCCCACCCCTACTCCCCGCTTTCTTGTACATAGAGTGTCTCTTATATTTCAATATTATTGAAATCATCCGATATAAATCTTCTTGATTAAGTTCTCCTTCTTTGTTTCCCTCAAAAAAACGATCCGCCATTTTAGATATTAAAGCATTTACAATATTTCTACATTCCGCTCCTTCTACAGAGCGCTCTCCCACGGCTTCATAGACAGATAGTGCTCCTTGCATTCCAGTCTCCCAAACATCTAATTCCTTTTCCCCTTGATAACCGGAGATAGTATTACCTATTAATCTAAGATTATTTACATCTATTTCCACAATCCCCTCAATCATCTCCTGAAATGCAACTTCGACTTTATCTGCCATAGAGGTTTCTGACCCTAGATCTTTTGCATTGTGTTCTCCCATATCACTTAATTAACAATTTAAATCCCCCTAAAGGGTTAAAAACCATTCCAAAATAAGGGAAAAAATATCTCTGAGGCAGTTTCTTGTTCTAGTACATTATTCATATTACAAGAAACAATATGTATTACCTATATAATAAATTATACCACCTACACCCCTTCAAATATAGCTTCAACATTAATACTAGGTTTACTCTCTTCTTTCTTCTCAACCTTCTTCTTTTTAGGAGTAATAGGTAAATTCTTTAAAACAACATCTGGAGAAACCTTCCTTCTCTTCTTCTTAACATTTTCATTAACATTACACACTACCCTACAACTCTCTCCAAAAAATTCTTCCATAATGTTTCTAATAGCTTCTTGACTCTTATGACTCTCTATCCTCTCTTTATGAAACTGAAAAGGAACATCCAATATTAATCTATCTTCTTTTAATTCAACCAAATTAGCACTATCTAAAAACGCAAACAAATGACCATTAGCAGGTTTAATAGCTTCTACAATCTTCTTCCAAGATTTTTCTAAAACCTTAAAACTAAGTTTAGAAGAAATCTTCTTTTTGACAATCTTCTTCTCTTCCTTTCCAACCTTTTTACTCTCTTTCTCCTTTTCAGGTTTAGGTGCAGTACTCTTAACAGGCTTCTCTTTAGGAGGAGCTTTCTTAGGTTTCTCTTCCTCATCAGAATTAATATTTACAGAAGGAATGATCATTTCTAATACCAGAGATTGGTTACTAGCCATCTTCATATTCCTCTCTGCTTGTACAAAAAGGTTAATTAAATGTAAAACCTCCTTATTACTAAGGTCATATGCAAATGAATATTCCTCTTCTTTGAGAGTACCCCTTAATTTCTTAACAAGAATATCTCTTAACATCTCTAAAACACTGGCTGTAAATTGTTGAAGGTTAATACCTTTAGAATCTAATTCAGAAATTAAATCTAAAGACTTAACAGCATCTCCTTTAACAAGATTCTCTAAAAGGTAGTAAACCATTGTTGAATCTGGAATACCCAATATCTTTCTAACTTCAACTGCTGTAACTTCAGATGGATCTTCAGACTGTCCACTAAGAATTACATCTAACAAAGACAAGGAATCTCTGTAACTACCCTTAGCATTTTGAACAATTAATTCTAATGCATCTTTTTCTAACTTAATCTTCTCCTTTTTACTAACACCCTTTACAACACTCCTAATCTCTTCTTCTGTACCCAACCTAAAGTCATATCTCTGACACCTTGAAAGAATTGTAGAAGGTAATTTATGTGGTTCTGTAGTAGCTAATATGAAGATTACATGCTCTGGAGGCTCTTCTAAGGTCTTTAACAAAGCATTAAATGCCTCTCTAGTAAGCATGTGTACCTCGTCAATGATATATACCTTGTACTTACCCTCAGATGGAGAGAATTCAATCTTTTCCTTTAACTCTCTAATCTGGTCAATTCCTCTGTTAGAAGCTGCATCTATTTCAATTAAATCTAAGAAATGTCCTTCTTCAATTGCTTTACATATTTCACATTTGGTACATGGATTACCATCTTTTTTAATATCTAAACAATTAACAGCTTTTGCTAATATTCTGGCTGCACTTGTTTTACCTGTACCTCTAGATCCTACAAAGAGATATGCATGTGAAAGGTTTTTACTTTTAACAGCATTTTTTAATATCTTCGTGATATGTTCTTGACCAACTAAGTGGTCAAAGTCTTGAGATCTATACTTTCTGTACAATACCTGGGACATATGGGTATATCATAGAGGGTTAGTATACCTTTTGCCAAGTGAAAAATTATTGTTCAAAGAAATACTTTTAGAGAAGGGTTTTAAGGTATGTATATTTTATTCTAGGATGTATAGACTTTGTAGTAAGAGTTGCTAAATATTTTTACTCGATATATATTACAAACATAAATTAAGAATGCTAAAAATGGAAGAACCCTACAAAGTATTAGTTTCAACAGTCTGTTTCAAAGACAACAAGGTTTTAATTATGAAAAGAAACTCAGAAAAGAAATTCGCACCTAACCTATGGGATAGTCCTGGAGGAAGATGGCAAGAAGGCGAATCTTTTGAAGAAACAGTTACTAGAGAGACCAAAGAAGAATCTGGTTACAACATTGAGATTATAGATATAATGACAACTTTTGCTGTTCCTACAAACAACGGAAAAATTCCAGGAGTAGTATTTCTATGTAGGATAATGGAAGATAAAGAACCCGAATTAACACCTGAACATACAGAATACAAATTCATTACCCTTGATGAAGTTGAAAACTACGATTTTGCGGGTAATGTAAAAAATGAAATAAAAATGGCATATGAAAAGATGGAGGAGAGAGACCTTATTTAGTCTCCTTCAACCTCCTTACCGCCTCTCTCAACATCTCTGTATACAACCCATACCCTACAGAATTAATAGCTCCCGACTGTTCTTTACCTAAAATATCCCCTGCCCCTCTAATCTCTAAATCTCTGTTTGAAAGAATAAAACCAGAACCTAAAGCCTGAGCTTCTTTAATTGCACTAAGCCTTAAAGCAAGATCTCCCTTTAATTGGTTGTAGAAAAACCAAGCATATGCCTGCTTACTCTCTCTACCAATCCTACCCCTAATCTGGTACATCTGAGCTAAACCTAAGGAAGTAGAGTCATCAATAATTAAGGTATTGGCAGACTGAATATCTAAACCATTTTCAATGATGGTAGTACATAAGAGAATATCTATATCTCCCTTAATAAATTTTGACATTGTATCCGACAATCTTTGAACACCCATCTGCCCATGAACAATACCAATACTACTTTGAGGAAAAAGCCTACTCAATCTGTCATATACACTCTCAATATTCTCCACCCTGTTATGTACGAAATATACTTGTCCCCCTCTCTTTAATTCTTGTTTAATAGCTTTAAAAACCATATCCCAAGAAAACTTCTCAACCATATTAACAACCTCTTTTCTACCCTCTGGGGGAGTAGCCAAAACACTAATATCCCTAACCCCAGACAAAGCCATATTCAATGTCCTAGGAATTGGAGTAGCAGTCATAGATAAAATATTTGTATTAACCCTAGCCTCCTTCAACCTCTCCTTCTGCTTAACCCCAAACTTCTGTTCCTCATCTATTACAAGTAACCCCAAATTCTTAAACTTAACCCTCCCAGAAATTAAACTATGTGTACCAATTACAATATCTACCTTCCCT
>Ga0272443_10006463_pt1 | contig 11589 bp, 5 predicted proteins | sample SSMAcet12_FD_193581 | JGI IMG/M metagenome (GOLD analysis project Ga0272443, IMG submission 193581) | Marine sediment archaeal communities from Little Sippewissett salt marsh, Falmouth, MA, United States - SSM-Acet-12 | ecosystem: Environmental > Aquatic > Marine > Wetlands > Sediment ... | reverse complement strand
TTACAACTCTTTGCCGACTCCCTGGTTGTCCTGTTTGGCGAGTTGGGGGTGCAGCTGCACCCGACCACCCTGAAGATAGTTCTCCCGGTTGGAATATCCTTCTATACCTTTCAGTCGATGAGCTACACCATCGACGTTTACCGGGGGCGGCTGCGGTCCACGGCCGACCTGGTCGATCTGCTGCTCTACGTCAGCCTCTTCACCCAGCTGGTGGCCGGACCCATCGAGCGCGGGACCCATCTGCTTCCGCAAATTCGCCATCCCCGCTTCCCCACCCTGGACGGTTTTTACGGCGGAGCGCAGTTGGCTTTCGTGGGCCTGTTCAAGAAACTGGTCATTGCCGACAATATGGCGCTCCTGGCCAACAGTGTCTATCAAACGGCAAATCCGGCCGGAGCGGAAGTTATCCTGGGAACCTACGCCTTTGCCCTCCAGATCTATTGCGACTTCTCCGGTTACACCGACATCGCACGGGGGACCGCCCGGATGCTGGGATTCGACATCTGTGTGAACTTCCGACTACCCTACCTGGCGGCGAATCCCAACGACTTCTGGCAGCGCTGGCACGTCAGTCTCTCTACCTGGCTCCGGGATTACCTCTACATTCCCCTCGGGGGCAGCCGGCGCGGGCGCCTGATGACCCTGCGCAACCTGATGATCACTATGCTCCTGGGAGGACTCTGGCACGGGGCCTCCTGGCACTTCGTCGCCTGGGGCGCCTACCACGGCGTTCTCCTCATAGTCTATCGCCTGTTTCTGGGCGCAAGGAGAGCAAGGGAGGTAACCTTCAGGACTTGCCGGGGAATGAGGTTCTGGCTTTCGGTTATGTTTTTCTTCCAGCTCACTTGCCTGGGCTGGCTTCTTTTCCGCGTCACAGATCTGGCCCAGGCAGGAGACCTGATTTCCTCCCTGGTCCGGGAGCCGTTCTGGCGGCCGAATTGCGCTTCCAGCTTTCTCCTGGTTGCCGCCGGGGGCCTACCCCTGCTGGCGTTTCAGGTTTATCAATACTACCGTCGCACCCCCGAACCCTGGACGGCTTGGCCCTGGTGGTTGCGGGCTTCATTCTACGTCACCCTCTTCTACGCCCTGGCCCTGGCTGGGGCACCCGGAAGCAATGAATTCATTTATTTCCAATTTTAAGAGACTTGCCCGTGACCTTAAGCTTCCCGGGGCGGCGATCGCGGCCGGGGCGGCGATCGCGGCAATCGAGATACTCCTGGCGGCGCTGCCGGCTTCTTCTCGCCGGGACCTGGTCCGGCATAGGTTTTATCATCCCCACGTCAGCCCGGGAGTGGCCGAAAGCGTGGTGCAGTGGCAGTTGGCCCACATTCAGCTCCTGCCGGAGCGGCAGGAGCTTGTCCTCCTGGGCGACAGCGCCTGCCTATGCAACCTTGACGCCGAACAACTCACGAGAGAGACCGGACTCAGGACCTGGAACCTGGGAACCTTCGGTTTCATCCACACCGCCGGACACGCTGAAATCCTCCGACATTTCATCGAGAGGAGGGGCTCCCCGCGCTTCTTGGTCTATCACATCTCCCACGAACCCCTGACCGAGGATCCCGGCCAGCGCCAGATCCGCAGTTGGATCGGGCGACTGAGAAATTGGCTTTCTCCCCCGACAAAAGAAACCTTCCTGCTGCCCAGCCTCAACCGAAGGCGGGAATTGCGGTCTCTCCTCCTTTCCCTGATCCCGGGCAAAGCCCCCTATGTCGGACTGGACCACCCGCGCGGCGATTTTCCCTCGGACGAAGGGATCCGTCGCGAGCTATGGGAAAAACGGGGAACCCTTCTTCCCCGACCCGACGATCCCGATTCGACCGAGAAATACCCGAATGAAGTCATCTGGTCCCCCCGCTTCAACCCCGGTTGCCTGGAAGGTCTTCGGCAAATCTTTGGGTTGGCCCGACAGTACGAATTCCCGGTACTGGTTCTCCTTAACCCCTTGCCCCAACAGGCCGATAACGAGTTGGTCCGCAAGGCCATCGGGGAAATCGAGTCAAGCCTGGTCCGGGTAGTTGAGCCTTATCCTCTGGTCAGTCTCCACCAGCCGTTTCTCCGCTTCTACCCCCCCGATCATTGCAGCGACCTTCGGCACCTGACCCTGCGGGGGACCCTCCGGCAGACTGAGGAAATGGGCGAGTGGCTCAAGGCTCACTGGTTGGCTGAAACCGATTGAACCGGGACGTTTCTCTCCCGGCATAAGGCTGTACCGCGGGTGGTGGCGAGGAACGTTACTTAGCTTCGCTTAAGACATCAATCTTCTCTTCCAGGAGATTCAGGCGCTCGGCCTGGGCTTCGAGCAGAGCCTGCTGGCGGCGGGCCAGCCGGGACAGGGAGATGAGCTGGAGCTGGAGGTTCTCCGCCGTCTCCACCGTCTCGAACGCCATCCGGGTCATATCGATCGAGGCATCATCCTCGTCCGCGGAGGCCGTGATCCAGGGGAGATGCCCTTCTTTTTCGAGATAGGCCTCCACCTCGCCGGTCTCCAGCGGCCGGTACCCGTCTTCGAAAACGTAGTCCGGCTTGACATAGGCCGTTCCGTCCGGATTCCCTTCGGTTCCGCCGTAGAGGACGCTGCCGGTGGCCCGGATGCTGCCCTTGACGTCGAGGGCGTAGGCGGGGTTGTTGACCCCGATCCCCACGTCACCGTCGCTTTCCACCCTCAGGGCGGTGATGCCGTTATAGATCTGGACCAGGAAGGGATCGCCGGCTTCGGCCCGAACGATCAGGCCGTAGTCGTTGGCGGCATACCCGATGTTGTGGATCCCGGCCAGCCAGGTCCCGTGGCAGTTTTCCTTAACGTGAAGGGGATAGGCTGGATCGGACAACCCGATTCCGACGTTTCCCGCGTCATAGTATGCGTCGGCGCCGTCCTGGCTCCAGAGGCTCCGCCCGGCGGATATGCCCGGAAGCGGCTCGTCGGCCGAGCCCCCGAAGTAGACGCTGGTGAACCCCCGCACCTTCCACAGGCCATTAGAGGGCCGAAAGAACCCGGCATCCACCGTCCCGTCCCCATCGTAATCGGCGGGGGCCGGGGCGTCCGCGGAGGTCCCGAAATAAAACTTGGTTAATCCCTGGATCTTCCAGAATCCCGTGGCCCGGCGGACGAAGCCGAGATCGTTGGTCCCGTCGCCGTTGAAATCGGCGCCCGGGGCCGCGCAAGCCCAGCTCAGCAAGAATCCAAGAATTAATCCTCCCGTCGGTTTCAGGATCATCTTCCCCCCTCCGGGTTGGAAGTTCCGATAATTTTATTATTACACAATAATGTTAAAGTTAGCATAAACATCACAAATTTTCCAGACAGAAAGACCGGGGAAGAAGGTGTGGATTCCAAGTAGGCCGTAGGAGGTTGAGAAAAGCTAAGGTTCCGACCTTTGCCAAGACTTTTCTCTTAGGCCAAACGAAATGCCTGCTTAAGGCACGGTCGCTTCAACTCAGCGGAGTTGTGACTCCTACCACGGGTTAGTAACCTGGCTATCGTTGGAGAGTCCGAAGTAGACCCGGGTGATCCCCCTGGCCTTCCAGAGGATGATGGCCGGGCGCCGGTACCCGAAGTCCACCGTCGAGTCCCCATCGTAGTCGGCGGGAACCGGCTCATCAGCGATCCCCCCGAAGTAGATGCTGGTCAGGCCGCGAACCTTCCAGAGTCCGTTGGCTTTCCGGAACCAGGCGAAATCGGTGGTCCCGTTGCCGTCATAGTCGGCGGGAATGGGTTGGTCCACGGAGGTTCCGAAATACAGGACGGTATTGCCCCTCACCTTCCAGAGCGCGTTGGCGTCCCGGAACCAGGCGAAATCGGCGGACCCGTCCCCATCGTAATCGCCGCTTACCGGTTTGTCGTCCGAGGTTCCGAAATACAGCCTGGTCAGGCTGCGAACCTTCCAGAATCCATTGTTCGCTCGGAAATAAGCCAGGTCACAGGTGGCATCCCCGTCGTAATCGCCGGGAACGGGAGCATCGGCGGAGGTGCCGAAGTAGAGCCTGGTTATGCCTCTTACCTTCCAGAGTCCGCTCCCCGAGTGGTTGTACGCCAGGTCCCAGGTGCTGTCCCCATCATAGTCCTGCGGCACCGGCTCATCCTCGGAGGTTCCGAAGTAGACCGAGGTAATGCCCCGAACCTTCCAGAGCGCGTTGAACGGCCGAAACACGGCAATATCCGCCGTTCCGTCGCCGGTGTAGTCGCCAGACACTGCAGGTAGGCGGGGAGTTGGGGTGGGTGTCTTATAAGCATACGGCGTGGGAGTGGGCGTCGGGATTATGCCGCTCCATAGTGCGGTCGGCCGGTCTGCCCAAAATTCTCCCACGCCCGGCCAACCGGTGGTCTCGGCAAGGCGGAAACTGATTACGTTGGAGCTCATATCGTACAAGCCCGGAACATAGCTGGGAGCGTTGCCCCTGAAGTAAACTCCGCGCAAGGCGGGGCAACTCGCGAAGCTTTCAGATCCCACGCTGGTGACATCACCGGGGATGATGATGATGCTCAGGCTGGAACAACCGGAAAATGCGTACTCGTCCATCGTAGTCAAGCCGTTGGGAAGAGAAACGTCGGTTAGACCGGTGCAACCGAAAAACGTATTACTCCTGATGCGAGTGACTCCACTGGGAAGCGCTATGCTGCTTAGGCTGGTGCAATTCCAGAACGCACCGCTTCCAACGTAATTGACCGAACTGGGAAGGCTTATGCTGGCGAGAAGGGTGCAGTCATAAAATGCACCACCGCCTATGGAGATGACGCCAATGGGGATGTTTATGCTGGTCAGGGTGGAGCAACCGGAAAATAAGCCGCCTTCTATGGAAGTAACGTTGTTGGGAATGATGATGCTGCTCAGGCTGGAACAATCACCAAAAGCGCCACACCCTATGTAGGTAACGCTGTTGGGAATGGAGACGGCGGCCAAGCTGGAGCAACCAGAAAACGCATAATCAGCAATGGATGTGACGCCATTGGGAATGTCTATGCTGGTTAGGCTGGTACAAGAAAAAAATGCATTCTCTCCAATGGAAGTGAGTTCCGCGGAGAGAGTAATGCTGGTCAAGGCGTGGCAACGAGAAAATGCTATCGGGCCGAGCGAGGTAATGCTGCCGGGAAGAATGATGCTGACGAGACTGGAACAATCATAGAAGGCCCCAGTGCCGATGGAAACAACCGGCAAGCCTTCAATGAATTCCGGGATCTCGACGGCCCCACCGGAACCAACGTAGCCTATGATGGTCACCTCCCCGGAAGCAGTCATATACGTGAAGTCCGATTCGGGATCAGCGGCAAGGCTGGTCGCTGACCCGAGCAGGAAAAACGCCACGACAATTAGGCGGATATGCTTTATTTCATCCTCCTCAAGGGCTCGGCTTCTCTAAGGTTCCTGATGAGCTCGAACTATGGCGGTCCAACCTTTTAATCCACCATCCCTTCCTTCGTTGAAGCGACGAATTCTTACCACGGATTGGTGACCTGTTCACCCGCCTTCGCTAAAGCTACGGCGCGTTATCAAGGATTTGTTACCTGGCTATCGTCGGAGAGCCCGAAGTATACCCGGGTGATCCCCTTGGCCTTCCAGAGGATGCCGGCCGGCCGCCGGTACCCGAAGTCGGCCGTTGAGTCCCCGTCGTAATCGCCGGGAATCGGCTCGTCATCCGAGGTCCCGAAGTAAGCGCTGGTCAAGCCCCGCACCTTCCACAGCCCGTTAGTGCCGCGGAAGTAGGCCAGGTCGGCCGAGCCGTCCCCGTCGTAGTCCGCCGGCACCGGCGTATCCACCGAAGTCCCGAAGTAGACCGCCGTCGCGCTGCGCACCTTCCACAGCCCGTTGGAACTGCGGTGGTAGGCGAAGTCGGCCGCTCCGTCTCCCGTGAAGTCGCCCGGGATGGGTACGTCAACCGACGTCCCGAAGTAGAGGCCGGTAAAGCCCCGAACCTTCCAGAATCCGTTGGTGTCGCGGAAGTAGGCCGCCTCGGCCGAGCCGTCCCCGTCGTAGTCGCCGGGAACCGGAGCATCGGTCGAGGTCCCAAAGTAGAGGCTGGTGAAACCCCGAACCTTCCAAAATCCATTGGTGGATCGGAAATAGGCCAGGTCCCAGGCCCCGTCGCCGTCGTAATCCCGGGGAACCGGTTCGTCCAATGAAGTTCCAAAGTAAGCGGAGGTGATTCCCCTGACTTTCCATAGTGCGTTGGAAGGCCTGAAGATGGCGAGGTCCGATGTTCCGTCACCGTCGTAGTCGCCCGGGGCCGTCCCCAGGGCCGGGGCTCCCAGGGCATAGTCGCCGAACGCCATCACCGGCGCCTGGACGTAGTTCTCCTCGCGGTACACCGTCACCGAGGGGCTGGCCTGCCAGCCCTGCTCGCTCTCGTTGTACCCGAATATCTTCAGCCTCCCTTCCGGGATCCCCGTCCCGTCCACCACCCCGTCGTCGTCCTCGTCGGCGTAGGGGATCACCAGCTGGATCGGCTTGAGCAAGGTCTCCTCCTCCTCCAGGGACAGGCTCACGAAATCGAAGAGGTTCGCGGACGCGGCCCCCTTCCTCCCCTGATGCGGGTTGTCTCCGTACTGCTCGAAGACCACCGAGTTGGCCTGATCCAGCCCCCGATAAGGCATCCGGGCGCTTAACCCTCCCGCGATCTCCACCAGGACGGCCTGCTCCGGGGAAACAACCTGGGTCTTCAAACGGTCCCCGTACTCGTCCGTGTTCTCGTCTATCTCCGTCCCGGAATAGGCTACGGTCACCGACACCGGCTCGGAATGAACCGTCTCCTCGGAGGTGTCCTCGGCCTTGCCCCGAAGTTCGTACCCGCCGGGCGCCAGCAGCGTCGTATCCCAGCTGTAGTAGAAGCTGTAGGGCGGCGGAATGATCGGATCGCCCAGGTCCGTCCAGGTCTCTTCTCCCTGTGCCCGGTACTGGGGCTGGACCCAGCTGATCAGGCTGGCCGGGGCGGCGTTGAGCCTCACCGTGACCGAGTTGCCCGAGATCTCCGAACCATCCGACGGGTTGGAGACCCAAACCTTGAGCGTCTCGGGAGCCTCCACGGTTATTACCACCGTGTCCTTCGCGCTCAAGCCGGCATCCGTCGTGATCCGCAGAACCGAGGAGTAGCTCCCGGCCAGGTCGAAGGTGTGTTCGACATCGGCCCCGGTCTGGCAGCCCCAGTCGAACGCCCCGTCCCCGTCGAAGTCCCACTCGTACAGGACGATGTCCTCGGTCGGCGTCCCGCTCCCGCTGAAGTCAACCGCCAGCGGCACCGTCCCGGACTGTGGGTCGGCCTGCGCCTCCGCCTCCGGCGGGGAGGGATTGGCGCTCACCGTGACCGTTACCGCGTCGCTCACCACCAGGCTCCGCTCGTCGATGGCGCTGAGCCGGGCCTGATATTCCCCGGCCTCTCCGTAAGTATGCGTGACCGAGGCCCCGGTCAGGGAAAGGTAGTCGATTATGCCGTCGTCCTCGAAGTCCCAGAGATAGAAGACCACCCGCTCCGGCGGGGTGACGATCCCGCTCAGGTCCACTTCCAGCGGGGCCTCGCCCGAGTCCGGGTCGGCCTGGGCCTCGACCTGGAGCGGCTCGACGTCCTCGGTGACCTGGATGTCGTAGACCGAGTTGCGCGCCACCCGGGCCAGAGAGTCCTCGACCTCGCAGATGGCCTGGTAGGTCCCGGTCGAACTGTAGGTGTGCGAACTCTGGGCCGAATACGGGGAGATGTAGTCCCAGACCCCGTCCCCGTTGTAGTCCCAGCGGTAGTACTGGATCTCGCTCCCGTACAGCACCGTGGCCTCGAAATCTATGGTCAGGGGAACCCGCCCCCCCGTCGGGTCGGCGGTCAGGATCAGCTCCGGCGGCAGCGGGGTAGGCGCCGGCGGCACTATGGAGGGCGTTGGGAGTGGAGGTGTGGGTGGAACAATGACAGGAGAAGGCGTACAGGTGGGCGGCGGGACGGGGGTGATTGCTCCCGTCAAGCGGACATCATCGAAATAAATTAATCCATTTTCCAGCATAAAACGGAAGCGAATGCGGGAGGAAGAAGCCTGCACCCCATAAGGACCTTTTATCCGGCCGAACACCTCCAACTGCCCCACTTCTACAACCCTATTCCAGCCCGAGTCGTAGTATTCCTCGACCAGGATGGTCGAGGAAACATCCACCCCTTCCGCCCGAATCCAAAAATCGAGGGCTTCCTCCTGGCTTATGGTAAATGCTTCCGTCTCGATTACCCTTCCCGGACCCGATATGCGGATCGAGGGGAGTTCCCGGCCGAAGTTTCCTTCCGAGGTCTCGGCATCGCTGTTTTGGTCGCAACAACAGAAAGTCCAGCCGGAGGGGCGCACGCCGTTTTGAAAATCGTCGAACCCCTGATCTATGATGAGATGTGTGGGCGGAGTAGGAGACCCGGTAGGAGCGGGAGAGGCGGTGGGCGGAGCCGACGGAGAGGGGGTTGACGAAGGGCTGGTGCTTGGGGTTGGGGTTACCGAGGGAGTCGGGATGGGGGTCAGGGTGGGCAGGGACACGATCCCCACGTCATCAAAGGCCAGGTTCCCCTGACTTTGCAGGTAGGTAAACTTAAGCTCGGTTGTCGAATGGGACAGGGGGTAGGGACCGTAGACGACACCCTCCGTGGTGGGGAATGAGGCTACGGAAACAACCCCGTGCCAGGTTTCTTCATAAAATTCTTCAACCAGCAGGGAACTGCTGGGATTGGTTCCCACCCCCCACAGCCAGAAACTAACATCTTCCGGAGATAGGAAAGCATTGGTGGTAATGGAATCTCCGTCCGCATCAAACTTGATGGAGGGCTGTAGCTCTCCAAAGTATCCCGGCGGACCCGGATAGCAGTCGGAGTTGTCCCCGCATCCCAGGAACGTCCAGTCCGCGGGCCTGACCCCAATGTCGAAGTTGTCAAAGCCCTCGTGATGGCTGCTGACCAGGGGAGACCTGGCTGGCGCCCCATACTCGTAAGGCCCTATGTCAACCAAGGGGATTCCATCCCCGTTCCCGTCCCATATCCTTCGGTTATGGAGCAAGTCGGAGAGGAAGGATACCTCGACGTTGACCCCGGCATCTATGCAGGGACTGCCTGGAGTCAAGCCATAATCTCCCTCGGTGAAGTTCGCAAACAGGGGATCGAGCTGGATGTTATGATATATGTCGCAGGGATCTCCGTTGGCGTTGGTGGTGATGTTGGCCCCCAGACCTTCCGGCAGCTCTCCGCTGAAATTGGAACTGACATTATTGGCTGCCGCGCAATATTGAATTGAGGGCAGGGTCGTAGCTGACGTGCTTTGAAAACCGTCGCCGCCATTTCCAGCAATGATGCAGTTGATGAATTCCTGACCTAACCCGTACAAGCTAACTACTCCCGCCGAGCCCTGGTTATTGATCACCGAAACATTGACATATCTCCCTGAATCAGAATTGGTCATCAATCCGCCAGTCGATACTGTCCCAACATTCTCGGATATCTGCACGTTGTAAAAAAGCACCTGGTTCTCAGGCCCGTTCCAAACTCTCACCCCTCCGCCGTATCTGGCCTGGTTATCACTGATGATCGTGTGATGAACCAAGGCATCCGAACTGAGAATGAACATTCCGCCGCCATATCTGCCGTCACTAGCATTATGGCTAATCAGGCAATTGCTTATTTCCGGGTAGCTCCATCTGCAGAGAATGCCGCTGGTTGAACCGACGTCGAAGGAATCATCCGTGAAGGTGTTGAAACTTACCGTGACATTGTCCAGGAGAGAAGAAGACTCGGTTAAGCCTATCCCCGCTCCGGAAAACTCATTTGTAGTTGTGTTGCCGCTGACTTCAGAAAAAGACACGGTGGGGCTGCATCCATTGATGGTGATTCCCCCCTGCCCGCTGTACTCGACCAAGCAATGAGAAAGACTGCTCTGGGAATCGGCGTCGGAACTGAACTTGATTCCTCCCCAAAGAACGCCATCGGTAAAGCGGGTAAAAACAATCCGCTCCGCCTCGGTTCCAACCGCCTCCAGATATCCATTGATGGTGAAGGCACAGTCGGATTTGAAGCGCAGGGTCACCCCCGGTTCGATCACCAGGGAATCTCCCTGGGCCACTTCGATGTCCGCATCCACCTTGTAAGTTCCGGTTTCCAGGGTACCGGAAAGCGCGCCGCTCAGGCCTTCCTCCTCCAGAACCACGTCGGGGAGGGGAATGTCCCCGAAGTAGAAGGTTTGATCCGAGAACGATGCCGACAGGAAGCCGGTCTTGGAATAAGCGACATCATACATTCCCTCCTCCAGTTCCTGGCGGTAGTAGCCGGTCAGGGAACTGAAGGCGGAGTAAGACAGGGAGGAGGGATAGGTCCGGTCGAAGTCCACCTGGACCCCGCTATGTTCGGTCTCCCCCTCGAGGAAGACCGAACCGTCCACGGCGATGGTGGCCGCTCGGGCGCCGATCGGCGAACCCAGGCCGGTCAAGATCAGGAAACAGGAGAAGACGAACAGGAAAGGACTGCTTCTCATCTTCATCCTACCTACCCCCGTGCTCTGAAAGCTTATGCATACAGTCCTCCATTAAGTATTTTAACATTAATTGATTACGGAAAAAAGACGTTTCCCGAGGGACCTGTCGAGTCCCCTCTCCGGCCTCAAAGCCCAGGAGCAGCCGGCAGGATTTATAAGGAGCCAACCTTAGGAGGCAAACAGGAAGACTTTACTGAGCGCCGGACTATTCAACGTAAGGATTGGTCACTTGGTCGTCGTCGGAAAGCCCGAAGTAGACCCTGGTGATCCCCCTGACCTTCCAGAGGCTGCCGGCCGGGCGCCGGTAACCGAAGTCCGCCGAGCCGTCCCCGTCATAATCGCCGGGAATCGGCTTGTCATCCGAGGTTCCGAAGTAGACCCTGGTGAAGCCTCTCACCTTCCAGAGTCCGTTGGAACTCCGGAAGTAGGCCAGGTCCACCATCCCATCCCCGTCGTAGTCCGCCGCCACCGGCGAGTCCACCGAGGTCCCGAAGTAGACCGCCGTGAAGCTCCGCACCTTCCACAGCCGGTTGGGACTGCGGTGATAGGCGAAGTCATCCGAACCGTCGCCGTCGAAGTCGCCCGGGATGGGCGCATCAACCGAGGTCCCGAAATAGAGGCTGGTCAAGCCCCGAACCTTCCAGAACCCGTTGATGTCGCGATAGTAGGCCACCTCGGCCGTCCCGTCCCCGTCGTAGTCGCCCGGGACCGGGTCGTCGGCCGTGGTCCCGAAGTAGACCGTGGTGAAGCCCCTGACCTTCCACAGACCGTTGCTGTCCCGGTAGTAGGCCAGGTCCCAGGCCCCGTCGCCATCGTAGTCCTGCGGAACCGGCTCGTCATCCGAAGTCCCGAAATAGACGCTGCTGGCCCCGCGGATTCTCCATATCCCCGCCGAAGGGCGAAATATCGCCAAATCGCAGGTGCCGTCTCCGGTGAAGTCGCCAGGTGGGACCGGCTTACTGAGAAAAACCGTGGCGGTGGGAGTGGGGCTGGGGAATTTGAACCCGTAGGGGGTTGGAGTAGGAGAGGAGGATGGTGAAGGGGTTGGGGGAATTGGGCTGATGGTGGGTGATGGTGGCGGGATCGGGGAGGGGGTAGTTGAAGGACTCGGAGTCGGAGTCAGG
>Ga0272443_10006461_pt1 | contig 11593 bp, 12 predicted proteins | sample SSMAcet12_FD_193581 | JGI IMG/M metagenome (GOLD analysis project Ga0272443, IMG submission 193581) | Marine sediment archaeal communities from Little Sippewissett salt marsh, Falmouth, MA, United States - SSM-Acet-12 | ecosystem: Environmental > Aquatic > Marine > Wetlands > Sediment ... | reverse complement strand
CGGATCCATAAAGCGTAATTGTACCAACTTCTGGCTTCTTAATGTAAATACCATAATAATCACCATCGACTAATTTCCAATCATTACTGCTTGCTCCATATTGTAAATTAATGTCGACAATATGAGCTCCATTTACTGAAACTATTAAGTCTTCAACATCGAAGTTATTATCAAGAGTCTTAATGTCTCCAATTGTAGAAAAATCAGGATTTGTACCGAAATGAATTAAGGAAACTTCAGACGTAACTTTAGAGGTAATTGTATTTTTAACCATACCGAGATCATCAATATAATTTTCGTGCCAACAATCAGAAGCAACACAATAAAAGTCTATTTTAACAATTTGCGACCAGTCAATAACACCCGTATTATTGAAAATATCTTTCGCAAATTCTATATATTCCCAATTATATTTGTCTGTCGGACTGAATTCAGTATAAGCAATTTGATCGATATTGTCATAAATACGAATTCTCCAGCGATATCCAGAACCCTCTTTAGTTGCTCTCCAATTGAAATATAATGATTTCATTTGTTCCCAATCCTGAGGAGTATCAAATGCTTTATAGAATGAGGACCCTTCAGCATCTGATTGAGCAGTAATTTTCATACAATAATTACCGTTTAATTCATGATAATTATCAGAATAAATTGCTAATTCTTCATCCAAATCATCTTGAATGATTGGCCACGCTGTTCTTGCGTCTTCATGAGATGAATATTCAAAATCGTCGATTAAAATAACTTCATCAGTAACTGGGTGAGATGCTTTGGCGAGAACTTTCATTCCATTAAGATTATCACTGACATTTACTTGAAAGACTTGAATAATACCATTTTCTGTATCATCACTATTTAATGTAGCAACAACCGAATCTTCAATTACTTGAGACGTGTAATAATTTTTTGGTAGAATTTGATACCAAGAGTTAATACCTCGAGATGCAATAGTGAACTCAAAATGTTGATCAGTTACGTAATTATTTAAATTAGCTTGATCTTCAAAACTATCTTCGTTTGTTCTTAATACACCCATTATACAATCTCCGTAAATTCTACACCAGAAACAGTGATTGTTATATCACTGTCAGAGGCTGTTACATATACTCTATCCCCAGTTTCACATACTAAAGAAATACCCGTAAAAATATTACTTTCTTCGTCTAATGCTCTGCCATTTAAGAAGATATAATGTTCTGCTCCAAGCGTTTCGCCTTGAGGAACAATCGCCAAACTAGCATTATCATTAGTTGTATTTCTGTTTGCCAATAAAATTTCTTTGATAATTACTTTAGGTTGTGTGACAGTGTACACTAAGTTATCATCTTGATAATTAGCATTTGTGAAATAAAATTGGCATATTCTAATCGGAGTTGCTGTTAAAGCCATTATGTTAATCCCATCCAGTACAGAGTTTCAATCTTTTGTAAGTTCAGTGCGAAATCGCCAATATCTTCAAGCGTGTGGCCATGATCTATAAGCGCATAGCGAGCATCACCACGAGCATCAGTATGATATTGTGGATGATCATCATCTAATAATCCAACTAATTGATCATGATCTGTTATTCCACCAGAGCCACCACTACCGAGAACACCGATAGGAAGTCCCCATGTTCCACCAACTTTTTGATAATATTCGTTATTACCTGTATTTATGTAAATATCAGAGTCCTGACCAAGAGTATCTGATGGAGCTCCAAAGCCAGTATAGATTTGTGAACCATCAGCACCATCGACCCCGTCAACACCATCTGTTCCATTAGTACCAGCTGGTCCAGTAGCTCCAATTGGTCCAATTGGTCCTTGAGCACCAATAAGATTAATAGCTAATAATGATGATCCTTCTGGAACAGTTATTATAGTTGAAGTACCGCTTGCGCGATATGCTTGTATTCTCACTTTATCTCCAGCAGTAGCATTAAAGATGCATGAAACGTTAGCAGTGTTACCACCTTCTGAACTATTTCGATGATAGAGAATTCCAGTCGTACCCGAAATAGATGCCCATCCAGTACCAATGTCCTGCTCCAGATAAAATTGTGATTCACTTCTACTAGTGCCAGCAGTAATATCAGCAGTAACTCTTCCTAAAATGAAGTATAAGCCGTCTACTAAAAACTCAAGTTCACCACCAACGTAAGTGAAATTTGCGTTTGCTATGCGAGGTCCATTGAAGTTTATCGTAACTGGAGTAGCTGTTAGTTGTTGTCCACCAGTTAAATCTTGAAGTTCATAGGATTCAAGAGCAACTGCATCCCCACCGACTCCCCCAGTAGCTGTAATTGTAACATCACCAGTCCCAGGGTCTACTCCAGTCCAAGCAATGTTAATTCCACTTCCGGGAAGAACTTTTCTGATAAGAGCTTCACCGGAAGTGGAAATATTAAGATCACTTCGACCAATGTCAGAATCTAGTACTTCTCTTGCACCTATTCTCGTTTTAGCCATTTAATTACTCATTATTGTTTAAAGTACGTTACTGCCAATTTATCAACTTTACCACCAATATTACGAAGGCCGTCTTCAAATGAAATTAAACCACCAGAAGTAATAGTGTAGTCGTTACCAGCACCTGCTTCCATTAAAATACCATTAACAAAAACCATTTCAGTACCAGCAACTTGTGTATTTGCGAGTTGGAAATCGGTTTGGTTGTTAGTTGGAACGAATGTTTCACGAACGACATAATTAGCAGCAGTAAGAACAACACTTGGGTCGACCGCGATAGCAGTACCAGAACCGCCAGTTAAACCACTACCAAGAGCGGAAGAATTAATTTCAGTAGCAGTAATACCACCAGCTTTAACTCTTAATACATCAGCGTTGATTTCGATAGTTGTGTCATCAACATTAACATCGATTTCATCACCATCAGCAATTAAACCATCACCAGCAAGAACCCCTGTGATACCAGTCGTATTAACGGTAAGAGCACCACCAGTAATTTGAATAGTAGTACCATCAACGTTAACGTCGAGATCACCACCAACACTAGTAAGACCATCACCAGCAAGATCAGAAGCGATAGCAGAAGGGTCAACTTCGAGAGTATTACCATTAATGATGATAGAAGAACCATCAACAGAAACTTGAAGAGCACCACTAGCGGCTTGTGTTAAACCAGAACCAGCAACGTCGACATTAATCTTAGAAGCAGTTACTTCATCATCAAGAATTTTGTTTCTAGTAACAGCATCAGTAGCAAGCTGAATTGGGCCAATACCACCAGCAGCAACAGCAATTTTATCACTTGTGCCACCACCATCGTTGATAAGAGTAATGCCATCAACGTCAGCAGTTACAGTTGTACCAGAAACATTGATACCAAGACCACCAATGATAGCTCCACCACCAGCGAACTGTGTGAAGTTAATATCGTCAGTATCAGGTACAAGTGTTCCATCAGCAACAACGACCCAACCAGTACCAGCATTACTAGAACCAGCTTCAACGAATGTGAACATACCACCAGAAACTTCACCGGTAGAACCATCAGCATCTTCAGAACGAACCCAATTACCAGAATCTACTACAGTATAGATACCGTTTTCAGCTGGGTCAATTTGATTTTTAACGAGAACTCGATCTCCAGCTTGAAGACTAATTCCGTCAATTGTTTGTAAGTCTGTTAAAGTAATATTGCCAGTGGTAGCAACTCTAACAGATTCTTTCGGGTCGAGACCCGCAGAGATAGAATCAAGCTGAGATTTAATGACAACATCAGTTCCTTGTGTAGCTGGTGCCACACCGGTAATTTTATTGCCATCCATGTTGATTTCACCGCTAACCGGTGCACCAACTCGAACAATATCGTCAGCATATTGAATCTTTGCAAGTTCGATCGCTTCGCCACCATTATCTGCTGGATACATGATTTCGTTATTAGAAATCGACTCCGGCATTATTTGTGTATTACCGCGAACTAATGTACGTGCCATAATTTAAACTCCTAAATGTTTAGCTTTCTTTTACATATACAATATTTATAACATCATTGGTAAATAGCAACCAACCATTCATGAAATCAATAGTTGAACTATTTGCCACATAATCTCTTGATGCTCCGCTACTTAAGCGAATACCATTGAGATAAATTTCTTCACTTCCAATAATCATATCAGTTGGTGTTGGTATACTTGAGATTCCACCATTAGCACTAATGACTTCGTGTTCACTCTCAATAGTTGGAGCAGCAACAACACCTTCATTGATCATTTGTTCGATAATAGTATTAGCAATCTCAGTAACATCAGTTATAATGCTATTATTTACATCATTCGTGATATCTTCTACTATATTGCTAATTGCTGTTTCGACTACTTGTTGTGCAATACCTTGTGCTTCTTGTGGACCAACGCCCGAACCACCAGCTAGGATTGAATCTCCTCCACGTCCAGCCATATTTTTAACATAAAGCCATTCACCCCAAGTACCATCTGGATTTTTCCATCTTACTCCGTTAGTCTGAATTTCATGAGCTGGAGCAGTACCATCTTTACCGGCTTTGCCTTCAGGTCCGCGTTCACCCTTAGGCCCCTTAGCACCCTTTGGACCAACTTTACCTTGCTTTCCTTCAGGACCCGTGTCTCCCTTAGGCCCCTTTACGCCTTTTGGTCCGGTTTTGCCTTGAGGACCTGGTTCCCCCTGAGGACCACGCAAGCCTTCTAGACCACGTGGCCCAGTTTCACCTTGCGGACCGACCTCGCCTTGAGGTCCTGCTGGCCCAGTATCGCCCTTCTCTCCGGATGGGCCACGTTTACCCTCTGGACCAGCAGGACCAACTTCACCCTGAACGCCCCGAGGACCAACTTCACCCTGAGGGCCTTGATCACCTTTATCGCCTTTTTCACCTTTAGGGCCTGGAACGCCTGGCACACCTTGTGGCCCACGTTCTCCAGTTTCACCAGTTAAGCCACGTAAACCATCTGGTCCAATTTCACCTTGAGGACCTTGTTCTCCGCGCTCACCTTGATCACCTTTGTCTCCCTTTTCGCCTTTAGGGCCAGTTGGACCTTGGATACCAGCAGGACCAATTTTACCTTCTGGACCCGGAGGACCTTGTGAACCTTCTGGACCCGGAGGACCTTGCTCACCTTTTTCACCTTCAACGATTTGAACTTGCTTTATATCATCGTCTTTACGAATGATGACATTGAAACCTTCAAGATCTTTAGCGTCTACGGAAGGAATTTTCTCATTCACAAGGTTGAACTCATCCAAGTTGATCTTGGAGAATTCTTTTTCTCGCATGAGTTCTTTAAATGATTTTGTAGCCATTTATTTTTCCGTATAAGGAACAAGTTTACCGTTGCGTAAAATTAATTGTTCAGTGCCATTTGAGATGATATCGCCTTCCTTCAGATTCTTAATGAAGTCAGCTTTCTTTTTCTCAACTTCTAATTGGCGCAATCCCATGATTGCTTCTTGAACCTGCTGTTGAATGAAAGCACTCAATTCTTCTTTCATGTCAGCAGCCAAGTAAACTGGTTTATTTTCTTTTTCAATACCTTGCTGTGGAGCAGGTTGCGCTGGTGGTTGTCCATCAGTGGCTTGTGGTTGATCGAATGAAGAATAACCTCCCGTTCCATCATCGTCACCAGCAACATTACCATCGCCTTCTTTCTTTTCTTCTTCACGCTCTTTTTTGATCTTATCGATTTCTTCTTTCGTTTGAGACATAATCTCTTCTTTAACATATTGTTTAGAAAGAAGATCACTCTCGACAAGATTTAATGCGTTTTCAGCAATACCCATTCTCATTTCAAGAATCTGAAGCTTCTTAATGTCAGAATATGGGTTATTATTAACATAAATGAAGTTAATTTTTTCTTGAATCTGCTCCCAATCTTGAAGTTTAAGAATCTTCTTAGCAAGAAGATCTTTCTTCAATAGATCAATAAAGAGATTATTAAAACGACGGCGAAGTTTAAGAACAAATTTCCAGAACTTCAACTCGTCTTTTTCGATATCGAGTGAACTGTTGATAGCAATACGATTTTCTTCATCGCGTCGTGAACGAGGTACATTGAGTGCTTTGTAAATTTTATTCACGAAGTACTCAATATGAGTCATATTTTCCATACCCTCGGAAGAAGCAGAGAGTGTATCAATTTCAGTACCACGACCAGCAGCATTACGTGGAAGCCAGAAGTCTTCTAGAATTGAAATTGTATTTGAACGATTGTCGATCGTACCAGAATTAACATTATAAATTTTCTTTTGACGATATTTAGCGATCAGACGCTTAATATATTCTTCTGCTTTAGACTTTGGTAAGTTACCAGTGTCGATATAAAATACTCGTTTTTCAGGAGAGCGTGTGATATGCCAAATAACCACTGCGTCTTCTAATAAACTTAATTGATTAACTGGTTTAACTACTTTTTGAAGATAAGACATTGGTGTCTTATTATCAGTTGACCAAAGACCAGAAACGATTTGAGCAAGCTGCTCTGGTTCAAAAATTCTTTCAGCTTTTTTGATATTTGAAGCGAATGAACCATCCGGCTTCTCATCTTTCATGATGTACTTAATTTCACCAGTTTTTTAATTTCTGATTTTCCAAATATTAAATGGTGAAAGTACAATTAACTTTTGAATACCATCAGCGATTTTCTTATTGTCATAAACAACTTCTAAGTTTAGTTGACCATCGATGTACCATTTTTTGAAAAGATCTTCTCCCATGCGATTGAAGTCAAGCATGAAGAGAATGTTATTAAATGAATCAATAATTTTATCTTTAATCTTCTTTGAAATTTCAACTTCGTCAAGATCAACTTGAACTGGTGGATCTTGTTCATCGTACACAATTGCTTCTGACAAAATTTCAGTGATTGCTTCATCGACTTCAGCATTCCATGCACATTTGCGCCATTTAGCAATAATTTCTTTTCGGTTGATTGAAGAATTTGCTTGTTCTTGAAGAGAAGAACTTGAATAAGAGTTAAAAGGATCATATGGAATATAATCACTCTCATAATCTGTCTCTTGCGAAGTAGTAGACAATGATTTTTGTTGTGTCTGCTTCGCTTCTTCTGGACTATAGAACGGGCGTTTGAGTTCTTCAGTTAATGCGTTAAATATATTCATTTATTATTCCTTACCTAACTGGCTTTCTAAATGCTCTTGTGACATTTTTCTTCCAATCTGTGTATTTGAACTTAGCTCGATAGCTTCTAATATTTAAAACTTTAGGCCATTGATCTTGTGGAACTTCTTTAATTCCAGTGATTCGTGATAAATGATATCGACGAATCGCGACCATTGCCCATTTAATTTTTCCCGATTTCACGAAGTTATAATAAAGTCGAGTTCGTTTTAACCTTTTACCGCCGACTTTCCCTTGCTTAAAATATTGCATGAGATAATCAACGAAATCTTGTCGATACTTGCTAGGAATCCAGTGAAGATTAACAGCAAGTAATGATTTACTCGTAATATCAAGTGGGATAATTAATGGCGCAGTATCCCAAACTTCTAATCTTTTTTTCGTTGCCGGATTCTTATAGCGAAAAGCGTAAATAGAATTCGGTTTTAGTTGTCTAGCCATACTATATCCTAAAGTTATTTATATTGGTAAATCTTTCTCGGTGAGGACAACAAAATCAATGTCTTTTCCCATTTGACGTTGATGCTCACAAAACTGTCTAGCGGCATTCCATTTTGCTTGATTCTTTAGATATGAGAAGACTCGTTGATGATAACGTTTAGTCTCTCGTTTTGGTTTCGGTGGTGGCTGAGTTTCTTTCGATGGTTTAATTTCGATTAAATACTCTTTAATATTACCATTTTTATCTTTGATTTGCATCCAAAAATCTGTGAAATAACGATGCTTTCGAACTTGTCCTGTTTGTGGATTTAAGAAATCATATTTAATAACAATTGTTTCAGAGTTCCACTTTAAAACGCCTGTATTATTGTCAAGCCATTGTGCAAATTTAATTTCCCACCCACTTCTTAATTGAATAGGATAATCACCTTTATATTTCTTTGGATTCTTTAGATATTTTTCAAAGTTCGCTATTTGATAGTAACTCATTCTTCAAATTTATAGTAGTCGTATTGGATGTCCACTGGAAATGTTATAGGATCATCTTCTGTTGTAACGTGTGAAAATTGTAAATCACCAACTGTTTGAATCCAAGCATTATAGAAAGTGACAACATGTTGAAGATTATTCTTATTAGTGTAAATTAAAAGTTTAGCATCGAATGTTTCTTCATGTTGATTACCAAGTTCACCCGTTTCTGGGTCTTTTAATCTCATGCAATATTTGTGACATTCTTTAATTGCTTTAAGTTCTTCATCACAAAGTACGTTTGCTGAAAGTACATTCCATTGAATATGATCACCAGGGCGTTCATGATTTTGCGCCATCCAAGCCATTTGCATTTCACCGATTTGGTAGCCAGGTAGAATACAGTCTTGAACAAAAAACTCAACCGTGCGTTCTTCTCGTTCAAGAATAAGTTTAAATTGAGCAGACTTTAAATAATTTATGTCATTACAGAAGATGTCTTCACTCATTACTTATCCTTTTTCTAATAGATGTACGATATCATCGTAAAATCCATTGAAGTTAATTCCTTCCCAATTTCTAATTTTCACATGTTTAAACATTTTTCCAATTTCAATAATCTTTAAATAATGATCATGTGAAAGATGACATTGTACTAATTGATCATACATGCGATAATCGAAAACCCATTTGATTGCTTGTGGGTCTTTATGATATTTTGTAACTATCTCAAGTAATTTATCAACCCAAAACATATCATTGATAAAATCATTATTCATGATAATATAAACAGCTTCACCTCTTTCAAGAACACCTTCGTGAACTTTACATTTCATATCAGCATTGTGGTGAATACATTCTTCGCAATTTCCAGAGCAATTAGATGAAAATGAATCTGGTGGAACTCCGTTATCAGAAAGAAATTCTGTTTTAAATGATTGACAGTTAAATTGTGTTGAAAGAATAATATAAAGAAATAGTTCGTACCAAGCACGAATTTCATCATATAAATCATTCATTTCATTTTCTAATCCAACTTCTTTATCTTCTTTTACGTATTTTAAAATATTAATATATTTTTCTTGTATAATATCAAAGAATTTTTTGTCTTGATGTTGTTGAATTAATTGGAATGAAAGAATCATTTCATTTGAAACTAAATCATTATTATAAAGTGAATCGTAAACTTCTTTATTAAACCATTCGTAAATATCGCTAATGTCAGTACTCAATGCAAGATTATAATCATCTAAAAATTTTAAAGTTCTAGAACCGAATTTAATCAGCAGTTTTTCTACTGCGATCGTGAATTCCTCTAGAATTTTTTCACGACAGTAGCACATTCTATCTTCGAATGATTTATTACTACGAATTTTTTCAAATTGCGTATGAATGTGTTTAAGTAAAATGCTAATGTCAATAGGGAGCGTTCTCATTTTTAGTTCCTTACCAGCTGTGGTGGTGGTCGTGTAGTCTGGATATTTCTCCAGATCTTTTGTTAGTGGAATCGATAAAATAATTGCTCTTATGTAATTCATTAACTTTTTTAACAGCATTTTCAAGCTTTTCTTTAATACGAGCTAATTCTTGTATATCACGTTCATCAATAATATTACTATCTTTTTTGGCTAAGTTGCTAGCCAATGTCATAAGAAATTGAGTAGTATCAATTCTAGCTTCAGTAAGCGATTCTAAATATGTATAAGTCATATCTTCTGTACGCTCTATAAGTAAGAAATAATTAGTGATACCTTTTTTCAAATTATCAATTTCTTTTATAAAACTTTTCATTTTCATATCACAAACAACATCAAATTCGCCAGCAACAGATTTAACGAATTTTTCTTTATTTAGACGTTGAACTTCTTCTAAAAGTTCATCAATATCAGTATTTAACTTTGAATATGTTTGAGCGAAAATTGTATTTTCTCTATTTGATTTTTCAACTATTTCGATATATTTTTCAAATTGTTTAGAATTAGGAAGTCCATTAAGTTTTTCCATAACAACTTCATCTAATTTTGAAACACGCTTCATTAATGGTATAACAACCAAAAACATGCAAGCGATAACAATTATCCCAGCACCTATCGAAAAGAAGGTAGAAGAAGATAAGCTAAATAGTAATTCCCACATTTAGTCAACTCTCTTAATAAAAATTGTGTATTCTGGATTCTGTTCATCTAGGGAAATTTTAAATTTACCCTTATCATTAAAAGTATAGCATTCGACCCATTGGGAATTATCAATGCATATTTGTTCTGATTCATACGTGTTTAAAAAGATTTTTTCGTTATACTTTTCTTTTAAACTACCCGCAATATTTATACTTATTAACATTGTAATAAAAATAATTAATAATACAAACATGAAATAAGTAAAACCAAAAGAACCAAATGAGGTATTAGTTTCTTTTTTAACTATTTTTTCATCAATTATTTCATATGTCACATGGTATGAAATTTTTTCGAAAAAAGAATTTATAATTTCAATAAAAGAATTTTGCATAATTTACTCATAAATATCTACATAATCGTTTGTAATTTTCAATAATTCTTTTCCTCTGAAAATATCATACAATTTAGATTGATTAATCACAAATTTCACTTCATTAAATTCTACTTTATTTGTTATTTTTTTTGTTAAAAATTGTTCTAATAAAGGATGTGTTATTGAATATTTCTCACGTAAATTATGCGCATAAGATAATCCTAAAAACTCAGAAGCATCATGATTAATACTAAGTTCAATATGTTTTTTGTTTAAATTAGATATAACATCTAAAATATTATTTATAGTTATGTGACCTCCCTTATTGTCAGTAAGACTAAACATTAATGGGATTATGACACCTTGTTTTTCTGCGGTCTGTAATTTCAAAATTTCTGTTTTGAGCTGATGTTCAGTACGAACATGTTTCACGTGAATATTATAATCAAAACTAATATTTCTTAATTCATCTTTTAAATCATCAGCAATTTTTAAATTTTCAGAACAACCATCTCTAAAAATATAAAAATCTTTGAAATCTCGTGAATTCGCTTTAAAGAAATTAATAAATTCTCTAACATGAATTTTATAAGCACTTATAAAAATATTTGACATTTGATCACCAAAATCGATAACATCTTTAGCTAATTCATCATCGAAATACATATTAAATAAGCCAACTTTATTTACTTTAGCATATTCTAAAATATCATATTTAAAGTGTCGCCAAATAATATTATTATAAATGATTAAAATATCGGGTTTTTCTGCTTTAATTTTCTCCCAAATTCTTTTAAATTTTGTTCTGAGATTCGTTTCACCACAATCTGAGTGACAATTAAGAAAATATTTCTTACATTCAAATTTTTCATTATTTTTCTTTAATATTTTACTTACTTGAAAACCAAAGTGTTGTGTAACCATATTATCGTAACATAAATTACTTAATAAAACTACACTTAATGGTTTAGCTTGTGTAAAATTTCCACCAGCGGTTGGCATTAACACAAATAATAAAAAAATAATAGTTAAAAATAACCTTAGTTTCATACCTATTTCCTTATAATTATTAGTATTTATA
>Ga0272443_10006460_pt1 | contig 11593 bp, 12 predicted proteins | sample SSMAcet12_FD_193581 | JGI IMG/M metagenome (GOLD analysis project Ga0272443, IMG submission 193581) | Marine sediment archaeal communities from Little Sippewissett salt marsh, Falmouth, MA, United States - SSM-Acet-12 | ecosystem: Environmental > Aquatic > Marine > Wetlands > Sediment ... | reverse complement strand
GCCAGGCAGCCGAGCTGGTCATCGCTGGCCTCCTGGCTTCACCCCACTTCCAATGGCGTTGAACAAATAAGGAAAAAAATGAGCTCAGATATCTCTCCTCCTCAAAAACATCAATGGCTGTTCTGGCTGATCCTGGCCGCTTTTTCCACCTTCTTCGCCGAGGTCTTTTCAGGCTCGGATATGTTCCCCTACTTTTCAGCCTGGGGGCTGCTGGTGGTGGTGCCTCTGTACGGGCTGCATATCATCCTCCTGGCCAGCCTGGTCTACCGGGCTGACCAGCCCCGCTTCCCCAGCCTGGTTTTCGCTGGTATGGTATTTGGACTGTATGAGGCTTACCTGACCAAAGTCCTCTGGTCTCCTCCCTGGGGAGACCCGGTGATCATCGCCGGGTTCGCTCCGATTGAAACCCTGGTGCTGGTTTTCTGGTGGCACTGCTGGTTCTCATTCATCATCCCCCTGCTGGTAGCTGAAAAACTGCTCACAGGATCCAACAGTCTGGGATTGAGCCTGCCCGGGAGGCTTGGAAACTTCCTCAACAGCTGGGGGGGGCTGGCAGCCGTGATGATATTCGGCGGCTTGTTCCAGAGCATCAACTCCCCTTCAGTGGGACAGTCCCTGCTTTCCGGGATCTCCACCACCGGGGTCCTGATCGGGTTAACTGCCCTCTGGAAGCGAATCAGCAGGGAGCAAACCTACACGATGAAAGAACTGCTCCCAAATCAAAAGCAGTTCAATTGGCTGTTGATCCCTGTGGGGATCATGTATCTGGCCATGGGGATCTTGATCCGCCCGGATGCCACCCCTGACCTGATCGGCCACCTGATGATCTGGATCCTGTACGGAGCCTGTTTCTTTTTGTTCACGAAAAGCCAGAATAACCCTGCCCCCCAACCAGAATCCAGGGAGGTGAGAACCTGGGGATCGAGTAAATGGCTGCTCCTGGCGGGGATCTTTCCCCTGGCTGCCGTCACCGGCGAGATCATTTTTCAGGGATTATTCGAACCCCTGGCGCTGGCTTTCTGGTTTGTAGGGATCCTCTTCGGCGTAGTTGTATTCATCAAAGCCCTGAGGATGACCTTCCCAAGGGGAAAGGAGGTCCAGGATGAATAGACATTTACGAGTGATCATTATCCTGACTTCAGTGATCCTTACCTGCCTGGCTTGCGAGGGATCCGATCCAGACCCTCAAAGAGTGGAAAGCCAGGAACCCATCACTTCAGGGAATTCTGTGGATCCTCAGCCCAAAGGGAAAAGGATCCTGGAGCTGGATGTCAACACCCCGGAGGATGGGAATTATGACCGCGCTGCGGAACAAGCCCGCGAGCTTGGAGCGGAGTCTATCCGCCTATCTGTCTACTGGGATGAACTCGAGACCGCACCAGGTGTCTATCAGCCGGATCCCAACTGGCTGGCAATCGCCAACCAGTACTACAGCGCTGAGGGGTTTTCCATGTCCCTGGTGGTCTCCGTGCTCGACACCACTGAGGTCCGAGTGCCGGAAGACCTGGCGGGAAAGTCATTTTCCGATCCGGAGATGATCTCCCGGTTCCAAGGAATCCTGGAGTATATTCACACTCAGCTTCCGGATGTACAGCTGATCTCCCTGGCCATCGGCAATGAGATCGACAGCGTGCTGGGGGATGATCTGCAGGCATGGCGGGAATACAAAACCTTTTACGAGTCCAGCGCGGCGCATGCCCGGTCGCTGTGGCCGGGTCTGCCAGTAAGCACCAAGGTGACATTCGAGGGCTTGACCGGTCCATTGGCTGGAACCGCAGCGCTCATGTACAGCTCCTCAGAGGTGGTCATGACCACCTATTATCCACTCGAGGGAGATTTTTCAGTCCGGGACCCGGCGGTTATCCAGGAAGATTTCCAAACCTTGGCGGATCTGTTCCCCGATAAAAAGATCCACATCACAGAGATCGGCTATCCCAGCAGCCCGGCAAACGGGAGCAGCCAGGCAAAACAAGCCCAGTTCATCCAGGAAATGTTTCACGCCTGGGACCAGCACGCTGAAAGGATCCCCCTGCTGTCCTATTCCTGGCTGACCGACCTGCCAGAAAGCTCCGTGAACGAACTGGAAACCTATTACGGGCTGAGAGATGAGAGCTTCGGGGAATTCCTGCGGACGCTGGGCTTGCGGACCTGCTCCGGTGCCGGGGAAAACAAGCTGGGGTTTGAGGCATTCCTGCAAGAAGCCAGGTCGAGAGGGTGGTGATGAGGATGGCAGGATGGAATTCACGCGATTCGGGCGCCGCAGGTGCCGAAACGGCACCGCATGCCCCGCCTCCCCGCCGCGCCCATCTGGCGCAGCTCAGCTTCGTCCCGGCCGGCAGCTCCCCGGCAGGCGACACACTGGTGGTGGTCTTTCTGCGGGGCGCGGCAGATGGGCTCCATATGGTGGTCCCCCATGGGGAAGAGGAATATCACCGTCTGCGGCCCAGCCTGCGGCTGCCGCGGCCGGATGACCTGCGAGCGCCCAAGGACAGGCGGGTGATCGACCTGGATGGTTTTTTCGGCTTTCATCCCTCCCTCCGGCCGCTGCTGCCGGCCTGGGAGGCGGGGCAGCTGGCCTGCGTGCAGGCCTGCGGCGCCCCGGATGAGTCCCGGTCGCATTTTAAAGCCATGGAGGTGATGGAACGGGGAACCAGCCAGGAAAGCGGACCTACCACCGGCTGGATCGGCCGCCATCTGGCAAGCCTGGATACCAGCAGCTCCTCCCCTTTGCGAGCCATCAGCCTTGGGAATTCCGTCCCCCGAAGCCTTTACGGATCCGTCCCCGCCACTTCACTGCAGTCGATCACGGAGTACCATCTGGGAACCTCCAAGACCGCCCAACTCCTGGCCTCTGCCCTGTCTGTCCTCTACGGAAGCGAGGATATCCTTTCTACAAGAGGCCAGGAAACACTCCAAATCCTGAACACGCTCGAAAAACTGGATCCGGCAGCATACCGCTCAACCGGAACGGCATATCCGGATAACGATTTCGGCCGGGGGTTGGCTCAGATAGCCATGCTCATCAAAGCTGAGGTCGGTTTGGAAATAGGAGCCATTGACCTGGGAGGCTGGGATACCCACTTCGCTCAAGGTGTCCTTGATGGGCAAATGCCGAAACTGATGGAAGAACTGTCCTTCGGATTGGCGGCATTCCACAGCGACCTGGCAGACCAGCTGGGCCGGGTCTGCCTGGTGGTGATGACTGAATTTGGGCGCCGCGCGTATGAGAACGCCAGTCTGGGCACCGATCACGGCCACGGGGGGATGATGCTCGTGCTGGGCGGCGCCGTGAATGGCGGCAGGGTGTATACCGATTGGCCGGGACTTGAAGAAGAAAACCTGGTCGGACCTGGGGATCTGGCCATGACCACAGATTACCGCGACGTACTGGGAGAGATCGTTGCCAAAAGGCTGAACAACCCGAAGCAAGAAGAGGTATTTCCGGGGTATGAACCCCGGGAACTGGGGCTGTTCCAGGAACAGGTTTCGGATTAAACGGATGCTGATGAAACCAATCAAACACCTTGGACACCGCTTGCTTTTTGTCCTGCTGACAAGTACGGTGCTGGTTTTCTTCTCAGAAAAGGTTTTCTGGTACATCCAGGGCTACAGCATCGTGGAGCTTATCTTATTTTACGCGGTACCAGCCAGTGTTTGCCTGTGGGTTATCAATACCTTTCAGGTCCAGCGCCTGTCCAGCCTTGTGCTGGTGGGGGGATTATTCGGATTCCTTGTTGAAGGAATCCTCACTCCGGTGCTGTATGAAGGCGGGCTGTTGGATCCGGTCATGCCCGCCTATTTTATTAGCTGGCACGGGACCCTGAGCCTGGTGCTGGGATGGTACTTCATCCGCTTATGTCTAGTTGAAGGACATTGGAAACGCACCCTGCTGGCCAGCATGGCCATTGGCCTGTTCTGGGGCGCATGGTCGCTGGTTTACCGGCTTCCGGAAAGCATTAAGGAATTCCAAGGTCTGACTGAGGCTGGAGAGAGTTTTCTGCCTGGAGCATGGCCCGTGAGCGACTTTGCTTTGTACACACTCATATTCACCGGCATGCTGGCAGCCGCCCATTGGCTGCTCGGGAAAGGAATCTGGCAGAGGGCTTTTCCACTTAAGAAATGGGAAATCATCCTGCTGGGTGGGATCCTGATCCTTCTCTATCTGGCCCAGGTATTCCCGGTTGTTCCCCTGGGTTTTCTAAAACTTACCTGCGGTGTCATCCTCGTGTTGATACCGATGCGGATGGTCCAGATCCGAACAGAAAAAACCTCTATCCTGAAGCTGCTGGACAGCCACTTCCAGGCGATCCAGCTTGCTCCCCTGCTGACCCTCCCCCTATTTGCAAGCCTCGTATATCTGCTGGCTGATATCTTTCCCCCATCGGAAGAGTTGCTCCGGGGTGCATACATTGGCACCTATACCCTCCAGTCCTTTTTTGGAGGGGGCATTTTCATCTGGGCCTGGGCGGATAGCATAAAGATCTGGAGAGGAAAGACTCGCGTTTAAGGGTGATAGATAGAACTTGCGGTTTTCATTTGCCGGATCTTCAAACGCACATTCCATTTAGCGGCGCAACTTCCAGTCCCATTTTCCGTATATACCCCCAGAGAATATCCTTGAGGAGTCAAAAGTATGTCATTATTAGGAAATATCATCTGGTTGATCTTTGGCGGCTTCTTATCAGGGCTGGGATACATCCTGGGCGGGGTTGCGCTCTGCTTGACGATTGTGGGCATTCCCTTTGGCTTGCAGGCAATTAAGATCGGCATGGCGACATTTGCCCCCTTTGGCCGCGAGGTCAGGGAAGTGGAGAACGCGAACAGCGTCGGCAATGTGATCTTCAATATGATCTGGATCATCCTGTTCGGGTGGGAGATCGCCGTTGCCCACCTGATCCACGGGATCATCCTGGCAATTACAATTATCGGCCTGCCTTTCGCCCGTCAGCATTTCAAGCTCATCCCTCTCGCGCTGCTTCCGTTTGGGCGGGGCTATAACTAACCTCATGGCTTTATAAAGCTTTTCTCCTTGCACTCCCCGCCAGCTGCAGCTGGCGGGGTTTCCTCTTAAACGCAAAGGATGCGGGATCCTGACAGGATCCCGCATCCTACATGATCGCAGATACCTTGACTAGTCCAGACTGCCCTTTGCAAGCGCCTTTTTGATCTCTCCAATCGCCTGGGTCACCTGGATATCCCTTGGGCAGGCATCCGTGCAGTTGAAGATGGTATGGCAGCGGTACACACCGAATTGCTCATTAAGGATTTCCAACCTTTCGGCAGCGGCTTGGTCCCGGCTGTCAAAGATGAACCGGTGGGCGTTCACGATCGCGCAGGGTCCAACATAGCTTCCATTCACCCAGAAAGAGGGGCAGCTGGTCGTGCAGGCCGCACAGAGGATGCATTTAGTTGTATCGTCAAACCGCTCCCGCTCCTCAGGGCTTTGCAAGCGTTCTTTCGGGGGCGGGGGATCGTCATTCACAAAATATGGCATCACCGAGCGGTAGTGGTCAAAAAAGGGCTCCATATCCACAATCAGGTCCTTCTCGACCGGAAGGCCCAGAATTGGTTCGATCACCACCTGGCGAGTCTTCAGGTCCTGGACCAGCACCTTACATGCCAGCCGGTTGACCCCATTGATGCGGACCGCATCAGATCCGCAGACACCATGGGCGCAAGCCCTGCGGAATGCCAGGGTGCCATCCTGATTCCCCTTGATTCTTTCCAACAGATCCAGAACTCGGTCGGTCGGTTCGGCTTCCAGGGTGAAAGTATCGTAGTGTTTCTTACGGTCATCTTCCGGATTATAGCGAAAGATCTTCAACGTTACCTGCATCGGTATCCCTCCTAGTATGACCGGGCCTTGGGTTTATATTTGGTCATCGTCACTGGTTTATATCCCAGCCTGACCCCGCCATTTTCCATCCAGGCCAGGGTGTGTTTGAGCCATTTCTCATCATCCCGGTCTGGGAAATCATCCCGGGAATGCGCGCCTCGGCTTTCCTTCCTGGCAAGAGCCGATACCGCAGTGACCTCGGCAATATCGATCAAGTTGCTTAATTCCCAGGCTTCTATCAGGTTCATGTTGTACTTCTTCCCGTGATCATCAACCCGCACATCCTTGAAGCGCTCTTTGATCTCCCTGACCTTGTCAACCGCTTGCGCCATGCCTTCCTCAACCCGGAAGACACCCACATGCTCGGACATGACTGACTTCATCTCACTTGCCAGGGTGATCATGTTTTCCTTGCCGCTGCTTTCCTGAATGGCATTGAGCTGTTCCATCGCGTATGCTTCCGGATTTGGCGGAAGATCAACATATGGCTCGCTGTTGGCATACTCTGCAGCTTTGATACCAGAGTACTTGCCAAACACGATCAGATCTAGCAGGGCATTCGTGCCCAGCCGATTCGCGCCGTGCACAGAGACGCAAGCCACTTCCCCGGCAGCGTACATGCCGGGCAGGACGGTGTTCTTCTCATCAATGACCACCTCACCATATTTGTTGGTGGGTATACCTCCCATCGCATAGTGTGCAGTTGGCTGGACAGGCATAGGTTCAGAAACCGGGTTGACCCCGATATAGGTCTCACAGAAATCGATGATATCCGGCAGTTTAGACAGGATGTCGCTGGCCGTCACGCGGTAAGGAGATCCATCCGGGTTCTTCCTGCCGTCAATCTCAGCATAATGATTTACCACCTCGGGAGTGACATCCAGGTTGATAAAACCCTTCCCGTTGATTCCTCTTCCGGCTTTCATCTCCAAATACATGGCCCGGCTGATGACATCCCTCGAAGCCAGGTCTTTTACCGTCGGGGCATAGGTTTCCATGAAGCGGTCCCCTTCACCGTTGATCAGCACTCCCCCTTCACCGCGCACACCTTCAGTGATCAGGATGCCCATGCGGTAGATCCCGGTGGGATGGAACTGGTAGAACTCCATATCCTCCGCCGGGATGCCTTTTCGCAGAGTCAGCGCCAGACCATCACCGGTATAGGAATAGGCATTCGAAGTGGTTTCCCAGACCCGCCCATGACCGCCTGTGGCAATAATCACCGTTTTAGCCTGGAAGATGTGCATCTCACCATTTGCCAGCTCCATGGCCACCACGCCGGCTGTTTTTCCATCCTTGATGAGCAGATCCAGCACATAAAACTCATCAAAGAACTTTACCTTGTTCTTGATGCTCTGCTGGTACAGGGTTTGCAGGATCATATGGCCGGTCCGGTCAGCCGCGTAGCAAGCGCGGCGGACCGGCAGACCTGTATCGTTATTGGTATGCCCCCCAAAAGGCCGCTGGGCAATCGTGCCGTCCGGGTTGCGGCTGAAGGGCAAACCCATATGCTCAAGTTCGTAAACCGCATCCACGGCTTCAGCTGCCATGAAATCGATCGCATCCTGGTCGCCCAGGTAATCGCTGCCTTTGACGGTATCAAACGCATGCCATTCTGGGTGGTCTTCCTCTGTATTTCCCAGGGCCGCACCGATTCCCCCTTGCGCCGCACCGGTATGGGAGCGAGTTGGGTACAATTTGCTGATCACGGCTGTGCTGGCGCTCCGGGAAGCATACAGGGCAGCGGTTAACCCTGCTCCTCCGGCTCCAACAACCACAACTTCATATTGATGTTTTTGCATAGCTGTTCTCCTCGCAGCCCCTCAGGAGCCTAGAATGACATAAATGGCTATCAAGCCGGAAAAGATCCACAGCAGGAAGATGAAAAATCGCAGGGCTGCCTGCCAGAATCCAGGTGAGGTGTAATCCTCCAGGACCACGCGGAGTCCGTTAAACCCATGGGTGGCAGCAAAGAACACCACCAGGATCTGGGCAATTTGCCAGAAACCGTTCGCCCAGAGATAAATATCAGGAATCTCGCTGTCCAGGACATGATTCGAATTTGGAAAAAACGCCCAGCGTGCCAGTGTTCCCATGTCCATCTGAGTCCTCGCGCCCATCACCAATCCGAGAGAGATGGCCAGGACTGCCAGCAGGATCAAGGATAATCCTGAGAGGCGGGTGAAGATCCACATCAGGAATTCCAGATTCCAGCTGGGTTTTGGCATTGCTCTTGATCGCATACCTGACTCCTTAACTGGTTAACCCGCCAGAAAACGCCGGATCATGATAAATGCAGTGAGTAGATAAAGAGGTAAAATCACGAACCATTCCAGCCAGGTGGATTCCTTCTGGTATCGGATCAACCTGGGCCAAACATCCAGCACGATGATCCTGAAGCCGTTCACACCGTGGAAGATCGCGCAGAAGACGATGAATAACTGGAAGTAGATCGATTCATAGATGATGTTAATCGAAATTCCCAAATCGCTTCCAAGCTGCTGGGTTAGGAAAGAGGCGATCACATGGAGTGCTACAAAGATAATGATCGCCAAACCAGAAATCCGGTGGAGAGCCCAGGCCAGCATCGGACCGCCCCCTTTATATTTCGCTCCCGCGATTAAACCCACTTTGCGGTTTAACGCCATACTATCCTCCTTGTACCTGGGTATATAAAAGAAGACATCCTGGCAGCATCCAGGATTGGAATTATCCATTCATTATGTCATTTCAAGGTCATTTTATGAAAGTGACATATCTCACAGTTTGTTAGTCTCAGATATCATCAGCCTTGAAGGGTGTTCTGGTCTATAATGAGTGAATAATTTCACGCGAAACCCTGAGTCCCATATCAATTTAGGTGGGAAACCACCCATGTTTAGTTTGGAGTGATTTATGCCAAAGAAATATCGCTCTCCCGTTTTGGACCGGCGCAATTTTGTAAAAATCGTCACCTCTGCTCTAGGATCCATTATGGCTGCCATAGTTGGGCTGCCTGTCATCCAGTATTTCATTTCCCCGGCGTTTGGAAAAGATACTAGCGATGACTGGATCTCTCTTGGACCGCTGGAAAACTATCCTTTCGATATTCCTACCCTGTTCAATTTTACACTCACAAAAGTGAATGGCTGGGAAAAAAGCAGCCAGAGCTACGGCGTATTCGTGCTTCGCGAAGAAGGGAAAGACGTGGCTGTCTTTTCTGATGTATGCACACATCTCAGCTGTCGCGTAAACTGGGATCCTGAAAAGGATGGGTTCTTCTGCCCATGCCATGCCGCCCTTTTCGACAAACATGGCGAGGTGCTCTCCGGCCCGCCGCCCCGCCCCATGGACCGCTTTGAAACCAAAATGGATGGTGGGCAGTTATTCATCCACCTCAGGGAAGGTTAATATGTCTGAAAACATATTCAGCTGGTTAGATGAACGCCTCGGTCTAAATGCTATTTACGACACGATCCTGGACCGCAAGGTCCCGAAAGTGAACTGGTGGTTCACCCTGGGCAGCGCCAGCCTGTTCCTGGGCGCGATGCAGGGCATCACGGGTATCTTTCTATCTGTTTATTATGTTCCCACACCGGACCATGCCTACGACAGCATCTCATATATCATGACCGGTGTAAAGTTCGGCTGGTTGATCCGCGGAATGCATCATTGGGGGGCATCACTGCTGATCCTAACCGCTTTCATCCATATGCTGCGGGTATTTTTCTACGGGGCATATAAATATCCCCGGGAGTTCACCTGGATCACAGGTGTAGTGCTGTTGATTGGTGCGTTGGGAATGGGATTCACTGGCTATCTGCTTCCCTGGAACCAGCGGTCCTACTGGGCTACCACCGTCGGCACTGAGATTGCTGGAACGGTTCCGGGAATCGGGGATTTTATCCTTCGGGTGCTGCGGGGCGGGACGGATCTAAGCGCAGTCACCCTATCCAGATTCTTCTCACTCCATATCTGGATCATCCCGGTCATCATCCTGGCCGCAGTGCTCACCCATCTCTATCTGGTGATCCGGCTGGGCATTTCCAATATACCCGACGAGGATAGCTGATCCAGATGGCTTGCTGATCAAAGCCATGTTTGAGGAGGGACCTTGTGAAAGAAGAACACAAACAAGCATATCACCGCAAATATAACCAGGCCAAACAGAAGGGAGTCAAATTCTGGCCGGATATCATCTATAAGGACCTGCTGGTTTCGTTCGGCTTATTCATTTTGCTGATCGGTCTGGCCACATTTGTGGGAGTCGCTTTTGAACCCAAAGCAGATCCCAGCGACTCCACTTACGTGCCGCGTCCGGAATGGTATTTCCTATTCCTATTTGAATTCTTGAAATTCGTTCCCGGTAAGATTGAATGGGTTGGAACCTTTGTGATCCCGGTATTGGGGATCCTGGCCCTGTTCGTTTTACCCTTCATGGACAAGAACCCACTGCGGCACTGGAAGAACCGGCTCACGGGCATTTCCATTATGGGTGTGATCGTTCTGGGTATGGTTGGGTTGACCGTGAGGTCGGTCCTGACCACCCCCAAGAATGAAGAAGCATCTGTTAGCACCATCCAGGAAAAATACGCTCTGGGGGGAGATCTTTACAGCCTGCACTGTGTGGAATGCCACGGCCCAGATGGAGAGGGAGGGATCATCGCTGGGGTCGAAGGACTTGAAGGAGTGGACCTGAAATCCATCAGCAGTCGGGACGAGATGTACACCCGTTCTGATGAAACCCTTGCCGCGATTGTCGAATACGGCCAGCAGGACCTCGGGATGCCGCCGTATGGTCTGGCCTATGGAGGAGAACTAAAAAAATCCGAGATCGAAGCCCTGGTATCCTATATGCGCTATACCTGGGATGACCGGGCGGAGCTTCCTGCTGACGCGGCTTCTGCCGGTGCGATCCCGGAATTAACCGCCGAAGAGGTGCCATCTTACGAGATCCATATCGCACGCTTGACCAAGCGCTACTGCATCTCCTGTCATCGGGAGGGAAAAGAAAACAACAATTACCTCATGGGCACCTATGAGGAGATGCTCACCACGGGGGATAATGCTGAACATAACCTGATCGCTGGAGATCTGGATAGTTATGTGATCCAAACGATCAAAGGGGTCAGCATTTATGACCAGAATGGGGATGAGATCATTCAGCAAATGCCTCCCACCAAACTGATGAAAGAGGAATACATCCACCTCTTCGAGGTCTGGGTGCTGAATGGTATGCCTGAAACCGCCGCTGAAGCCGAGGCGCTGACTGAGGCTGCGGGGGAATGAGAAAACACGCGATGCGAATTTCCAAAAAATAAGGATCCCACATCGTTAATAACAAAAAGCCTCCCAAGGGAGGCTTTTTTCTTGGGGGGCACAACACCTCAATCTACGGAGAGGCAAAAAGGGTGTTCTCAAGAGCTTGCAGCTTGGTTTCCAGGAGTTCCAGATCTGTCAGAACCGTGGTGCCGTCGTTTTTCAACTCAAGCATGATCAATTCGTAGCGCTGGATCATATTTGCCACAACTTCCGCTTCTTCCGGGGTCAGCAATCCCTGCAGTGTCTCCAAGGTAGAACCCACCTTTGTCAGGGTCAGATTTGCATCTGCCCGGCGATTCTGCTCAATCGCAAGGGAGGCATCTGCTACCCCAACCCGAACGCTGAGCAGTACAAGGTGAATATTCAACTGGTCGATCTCGGCTGTTAAAGCTTTATTACGATCTTCAAATTCTCCCAGACGTTCCACTTCTGCGTTCAGAGTGGCAATTTCACCCT
>Ga0272443_10006458_pt1 | contig 11596 bp, 14 predicted proteins | sample SSMAcet12_FD_193581 | JGI IMG/M metagenome (GOLD analysis project Ga0272443, IMG submission 193581) | Marine sediment archaeal communities from Little Sippewissett salt marsh, Falmouth, MA, United States - SSM-Acet-12 | ecosystem: Environmental > Aquatic > Marine > Wetlands > Sediment ... | reverse complement strand
ATCCGTCGAACCCCCTGTTCAGATATGCCATGGGCACACCCTCCCGCACGCCTCTGGCGCGCAATGGGCGAACCAATCGCACCGAGGAGGTATAAAAGATTTATATGTTGTTGATATGTTTGAAGTGGGCGGCGGGAGTCGAACCCGCGTCTTATCATGCTGTATTCATTATATTATTGAAAATTAAAAAATGAATATACCCCCAAATATGCCCCCATAATTTTTGGCTCTCATAAAATTATTCATGAAAAAATATATCAATCCACCCTACACTATACCCCACATGCAACAAGGATTTTGGCTGTTTTGAGGTATAAAAACATACTTTAAATAATAGTGTTGAATTGTAAATTACCAGTGAGAAGGTTTGCTGATTTTATTACCCCGAGAAGTAATGAAGGGATCCGGAAATTGATACTTTGCGTATTGTCCCTTTTTGATTTCAAAGGAACCTGGGGCAAGATGTGCAAGCTCCCTGTTTTTTCTCTGGTACGGAAACGCACAGACAACTTGCTTAAAAGGAAATATTGCATTGGCTGTCTTGATAGCTGGCACGATGTCGGTATCGCCTGTCACTAAAGTAATGGTATCGCATTTATCTCTATAAAACAATTCAAACAATTTAACGGCGACAGCAACATCGGTTTCTTTTTCCTCAAATTTAACATGATCTCTCCTGCAAGTGCTACACCATACAGTTTTCCTTTTGAACCGATGAATTTCAGTTATTATTCCAGATTCATGCAAACACTGGATATAGTCTCTATGCCTTTTGGTAACATCTGGGTTAGTAGCTTCAAGGTGCGTCGCGAGAGCTGAAAAATAATAAATCTCTTCCAGCTCGGCATCTTTCCCAAATAAATGAAGATATGATTTAAAAAGGCTCTTGATATCAAGCCATTTTGTTGAAACTCCATCTAAATGGTATTGGGCTGTGCGAACGGAGTGGTAAAGATTAAAACCATCTATTAGAAAGGTTACCCTATTCATATCAAAAAAAAACCGCCGGATCGTAACCCAGCGGGGGCCAGTGAGCCCGGGGGCCCATCTGGGGATGACTTAATATGCTCAATAGCACCCATTGGATCCGTTTGTCAAGAGTCTTTTTCCATGGCTGGCCGCAACTGATCACATATAAACTCTTATCGGTCAAACTCTTGAAAAGTTTAGCTTTCCTATATGTTTAATTGCCCTGTGTCAAGCGTTGTTTTGCCATGGGAGCGAATACCCCTCTCACTTTTATCTTTTCCCTTTCTCCATACTATGGTAAAAAATATAGGAGATTTGATTCAATTGGAGCGGCATGAAGAAGCAATAATAAATCAGAATGTCTCATCATAGAGGATGTGGAGAAGCCATGAAAAGGCCCCTGGTTTTTACAAAGGACAGGGGCTTTTTATATGGTCTGCCTCAGGAAAGGAAATTGTAATGAGATATATGTTTATTTGTTTGCTGTTGCTTTCATTTGTCTTTGCCAATACGGTATACGCTGAAGATGATGTGTTTTCGCGTCTTTTGGGCGCAAAATGCCTCAAATGCAGTTTTAAGGAAGGCGTAGTGACAGAGTGGCATCCTAAAGGTTTGAAAATAGAGTCAGATCAATGGAAAGGCGAAACAATTTTTGATTCAATAGACATTAAACAGGGCGAGGCCCGTATCATAGGAAATCAGGGCTCTTCAGATATCATATTGATTGGGTCCCCTACTGGCCTCACCTTCATTGAACAAACAGGAAGCGGAAATGTGATTTTCACCACGGTATTCCCTTTGTACAGCCCCGGAACAGACCAGTTTTGTGCTGTTATGTCTCGTCATATGAATCTGTTCACTAAAGCGCTACCCTCTCAATATTATGGTACATGTAGAGTATGGGAATAGGTTCAAATACCTAACCCAATTGAAGAACCTGACCATTTCTGAAAGCGTGCCAGGCTCCGGAAGTAGGAGGTAAATGGAAATAATAAAACCCATAATTCAAGCCATCAAGAAATGGTATCAAGGGGAATATCTTCCTCATTCTCCTGTCTCCAGTGTTCATTGCAATCTAACGATAGAACAAATAACACGTGGTTATTTTAAACGTCCCCTCATTGTGAGATTTTTAATATACATAAAACGATTTTGGATAAAACATTGGTACGTACTATTGCCTGCTATCGTTGTGCTTTTGGGTATTATCGTTACGCTCTTTATCCATTTTGATTCCGCCCACAATCGCTGAATCGCCCATATAGATGATTAAACAAAGTACAAACTATTTCACCAGACCCCCCCTAACCACCGCTTTCACGCCGACGCCTTCTGGCGCGAGCGAAGCGGGGGGTGATAGCGGGAATGTGGTCATTACCATTCGAAGTCTTGCAAACTCTCAGCAAAATCAGATCTAACGCTTACAGGAAGATATCAATAGAAATTCCACTTGCAGACTTTTCGAGATCCACGAACCGTCAGAATCGCTGTCTACACCTACTAACAAATGATTTCGATAAAAGGGGAATACTGAGGATTACCGTTTGAAAGTCTCACTATAATATCTCTTGACAAGGTATCATAATGGAGTTACTAGCTGGGCGTATTACAGTTGATCTTTAATGGTTCATATACCCTATCTGCTTCTGAACGGTTGTACCCGAGGGGGGAATTATGGTCTGATCATATAAAGCCCTGTTTCTCAAAATGAGAGATAGGGCTTTATTTTTAAATAGTCGTTGATGCAACTATTTTCATGACATTTGAACATATACCATAGCATTAGCATGATACACTGCTGATACGAATCAAACAATTTACGAAGCTCAAAAAACAGACAGCGGAGAATATCCAAAGTATTAAAATCCTCTGACGTACATGTCAGTAAAATAGACTCCAGTTTTATTGTAGGAGAAAAATCTGTAATTAAGCAGAAATGTAAAGAGTTAATCCCCGACTTTTTAGGGTGGGGTGACAATAACTTAATCTCAATTTAACGAAGGGGGAGGTAATGAAAAAGTTACTAGCAGCTTTGTTTGTCGGAATTTTTGGGCTAACACTTATCGGAACAATCGCTTGTGCTGAATCAAACGTGAAGAAAAAAACAGAATTAAAAAAGTTTTCATTGGAGCTTCGAACCGAAGTTTTGTTTGAACGAGAGATGGATTATCAAGGTAACTCTTCACATACACGCTATGTCTTTAGCGGCGGAACCTATACATCTGCAATCAATACCGTGGACACATGGACAGGAAGTGGAACTGGTGTTGACTTTGAGTCCAATAGAGCATTGCTCGATTTTACATTCAGCCCAGTTAAGTCCCTGTCACTTATCGCTACAATCGGTGCAGCCAAAATGAATGTAATTGACTCTTCTATAGAGGGGGAGGTTCTTGAATTGGAGGGAGATGCTGATTTAGTATGGGGACTTGGTTTTGACATCAAAATGTTCGAGAAAAACGGGTGGAGCATAGTTACCGGCGTTAGATATCTGGCATCGAAAACCGATAGCACTTTTGAAGTTAGCGGACAAGATTATGCCCAAATGGTGGACCCAGGGGACTCCAGAATTTACGAGTCTGAACTTGATGCATACGAATGGAACATTGACCTGATTGCAAAAAAGAAAATCAAAATATTTACCCCATACGCCGGAGTAAGTTACTCTGATTCCAAAGTTGAAAGTCGTACAACCTATAATTATTACTACAACGATGGTAGCTTGGCGAAGAAAGGAAACATAAACTTTGATTATGAACAGAAGGATAATTTTGGAGTTCTGGCCGGGATAAATGCTGAGATTACCAAGAATCTAAGCATGGACATAGGATGCAAATTAATAAGTGAAACGAATCTATTCGGCAAATTGTCTTACAGATTCTAATAACTAGCCAGAAAGGAGCTCGCTCCCATAGGGGCTCGTTTATTAAAAAAGTCATAAAGACCATAAAGGGATAAAGGTTGATAGGGGGTCAAGTCTACGTTTGCCTCTTGTAGCTGATTGCCAATTGTAATCTACAACGAATAGTCTAATACAATTTTTGTTTGTTTCAGGAAGAAGTGCACGGGAACAGCCATAACAGATGTTGCCTTGACTACCCTATGGCAAATCTTGCACCCTTCTACAAAGCGTTAGAATTACCTAATTGCTCAAAATATGTATTGCCATCTGTAATCTGTGACTTTGGATTTTCTCAGCTGAAAAAACGACCCTCAATCTTGCGTGAAAAGGATTAGATTGTACTTGGGGAGGAATAATTTAGGTATCAATAAAAAGTTATCAATTTGATAGCACTGTCAAGCATCTAGGATATGAATTTTCTTGGTCAACGCCGACCTACGCAGTCTACATTCCACAACTGGGGGATTGACATCAAAATAACCAGATATCTCATTTGAAATATATGACCAAATTGTATCAGGAACTACTTTCAATGCTGAAAACGTCTTTTTATGTTTTGCAATGACTTCTCTACAAATAGCTTCAAGGGGTTCCGTTGGTACAAGAATTTGTTCTGCAAACCAATCTGCGTGGGTTTCAAACCATCCTATAGCTTCTCGATCAACGGATATGAGCCAGCTAACATAATCTATCGGTGAACTAAATGATTGGTTCTTGTAGCAAGATTCATGTAAAATAAAGTGTCCTAACTCGTGGGCCAAAGTGTATCTAAACTTATCAATGTATTGATCATACTGAACTTGATCAACATTTATTGTTGTTCTATCCGCACTCAGGAAGCCGTTTTGCCTATGATCAATATATAATCTAGGAAACGGGTAAATGTGAAGTTGCAGCTTTAATTCTATGATTTCTTCAATTGGTATAGGGATTTCTCGTGAGGGGTAGTACTGCGCAAAAAACGCATCTACCTTTTCCCCTATGTCGGAATAAGAGTAATAGGGAACTTGAAGCGTCAACGTAAATCCTTTTTAATGGCATTGATGAGCTTTTCGATGTCCGCCTCAGTTGGTTTCTCATTCCTGACTGTTCGAAAAAGAATCGGCAACGCATTCATTACTTCATCATTGGACAACATCTCAGGAGGTATTTTGCCTGCACCTGTGCTAGCTAAATCAAAAAATGTAAACCAGTCCTCTGTTGCTTTTTGTATCCCTAATGCGCTTGCACGTCGTTCAAGTAGATCTTTTGACTGTGGTGGAGTCACAAGATCTCTTTCGATTTTGCTCGTATGCCCAGGGTCAAGATCATTCCTACGACAGAATTCCCTTAAAGTCACTCCCATTTCTATTCTTTTTTGTTGGAAAAACTTACCAAAAGTTTGGGAAGCATTCATAATTCTCCCCCTCCCCCCTTTTTTTATTTAAGTGTTGTGTAATTCTACACAACAGATGTCTTATGTCAAGCACAAAATGAACCCGAGAGAAAACTTAAAAATCCAAGAACGCTACACTAATTTTTATGAAACCAAGACAGTTTATGCCTCATCAATGATCATTTGAAGTACAAAACCAATAGAGAATTCAAGGGCACAACGACTTCAGGAAGAAGCTAACCCCTCACCTGTTGCGGTCGCTTTGATGTGCGGCCCTGAAGGTCACAAAGCGTCACATATGGTCACAAAACAACTCTTGGTACTTTGCATCATACGAAATCAGTTCGTGTTTGAGAAACATCGGCCTATTTGATGGGGTCCTACGAAGGGGGAGGTGGTGGGTGCGGATAAAGCGAAGCGCTCCCCACCAACTTTTAATTCCATACATCTGCTCTATGACCCGCAGTATGGCCCTGCGTCCTATGATTCGATCTTGCATCTATCTTTTTTCTCCCGCAGGCTTTTCCTGTTCCGTTACCTCCCGCAAAAACCGCCCTATCTTCTCAAGCTTGACAATCTTTTCCAGGGTGCCCGTTCTCCTGTGAAACTCTACCCGGACCTGTGCCGTGTTCTCCCCCTTGTTTGGTGTACGTCTTATCATCAGGCAACAATCGCTTTCTTGGCTCACAAAAGAACTGTCACGAATTGATTCATAAGAAAGATGCCCGTCTGACTTGCCTTTGGTCGTATGACAGAGAAGAAAGACTATCAAGCCATTTTCGACCGCCAGGGACTTCAGGGACCGGATTACTCCCCCGATATCAAGCGAAGGGTTCCGACTCCTGGCAATGTCAAAGAGATAATGCAGGTGGTCAATGAAGACAATCCGTGTATGGTACTTGATGAACGCCTCCATTATCCGATCCTCAAGCCATGTCATGTCGTGTACCCTGAGCTTTGTAGGCATATAGATAAACGGTACTTCATCGAACTGTGAGAGGAATTGACGCGCCGGCACTTCGTAGCTGAACCACACGGGAAAAATCTGTTGTTTGATAAACTCTACCGTGAAGGATTGACAGAGAAGCGTCTTTCCCATTTTGGTGGGACCGGATACCGCGTAAACCTCGCCACCCTGAAAGCCTTGGATATAGCGGTCAAGGGTAGGCATATTGCTTTTGACACTGATAACCGGGTCTGATCTGCTTTCAAGGATTGTCGATAGCTCCGGGGCAGATATTACTCGATCTTCACCCTGATATTCTTTTAAGCTCTGCAAGCGTTTCTCTGTCATGTAAGATTTCCTTTCGGCTCTTCTCTGTTGCCCAAATCCCTTCCCGGATCTGACTGTTTATCATCACCAATATATCTTCGCGGTCTTCTTTCTCTCTAATCGCTGTGAAAAGACCGATTGCCTCCACGTGCTGGGCCATGCAGTCCATGGATATACCTTCAAAGGCCTCGTAAAGCTGTGTAAGGTGGTCTTGCTTTGGTATGTTCCCTTCTGCCTCTTGACGCTCTTGCTCTTTAACCTCTGACAGCTCTTCATCTGACAGGTAGGGTTCAACCTCCCGGAAAACCATCCCCCGATTATAACCAACCATCGCCGCCCCCCTTCGGTTCAACAACTTCATCTTGCCAGCGCCCCTGATTCAACCAGGTTGCAGGGTGAGGAATGTATTTTTTATCCTGCCATTGAGAAGACTGCTTTTGCTGTTCAAGAATCACCAGGAGAGCATCTATAAGGGGAAGCTCACCGTTTCTTTTTTTCCAAGCTCTCCATGCAGCATCCTTCCCAACCTTCCGGGGGAAAGCCTGCCAGAAGGAGAGAAAGTTTGATGTATATTTATTCTTATGTTCTTTTGTTCTTGTATGTGGCCCTTTGCTGGTCAGTGGCTGGTCGTTTAGCGGGTCGTTTTTGATTTCTACACTCTGGTAAATAGTCCAGTTTACTATAGTAATTATCGAAAATTTGTTGGTCGTTTTGATGGTCAAATTTCCGGCTTTTCTCAGAAAGTCAAGAACGGTGCGGATTTCCCGCTCTGTCAGTCCTGTTTCTGTGGCTGCTTTTCTCCGCCCAAAGATAAATTGCCCCGGCATCAGGTGAACGATTTGAAGACCCACAACCGCATCATATTCTTTATGGGTAGCCTTCATCAGACAGTAAGTCCAGAAGCACCACAGCTTGTAATTTTTGATCCATCCGGCATCAAGGGACTTTCGCCATAAGCGCACATAGCCTCTATTCATCGCTTCGGACCTCCCAACTGATACACCTTCGGATCATCGAACCTGGCATTAAAAAGGGCTGTGAGCTCTTCCTCGGTGGTCTTGACGTGGCCCCTGCCATTCGCCAACTCAGCGATCAAAAGAAGCATGTTTGCCCCCATAGGATTCTTTTCAAAGGTGCGATCGTACCGCGCTCGAAATTGCCGGTTCGGCTTAAAGTTTCCCATTATGGCCGCACCTCAGTTTTGGTCCTGGCAGTTTTCCGACAACCGTTCACAGAGCGATTCAATATCGCTGCGTCTCCAAGCCGTTGTCCTCTTTGTAAGCTTAACCGGCTGCGGAAAGATTCCTTCTCGAACTCCGTTCCACCACGTGGACTTCGATACCGGCAAAACTTCCAAAACCTGAGGTAACCTTAAAAAATACTCCTTCATAAAAAATAACCTCCTTTGTTCTGTATGGGACGATTTTGCCCATATAGTTGGAGTTCTTCACTTGTATGATGATTAACGTAGGAAAGCGGGGGAATAAACCAGGATAAATGTCTGATAATATGGGTAATATTATTTTATAGAAAAGTTAAAAAATTTGATCTTTGAGTGTTGGATATCTCCAATATGTCTTGTTGGAGATGTGCAGAACATAGGTTTATTTAAGTAGCGATATCTTGTTGATCAGGAAGTAGACTTGGATCATACAAGTCCAGAATTTCCTCTGGTGTCATATATCCGCGTTTTTTTGCTATCTCTATATACCTTGCAAATGTCATTTTTTCATCAGGTGTGAGTTGACGGGTTTCACTTGTAAGACTAAACCCCTTAATCATTCTAATGACCTCTGCCTCGTTTGCATCAGGGGCAACAGCATCAATCGCAGTATCAGGTTTAAATTTCAACCTATAAACCCCGCCTTTTTCTGTCTCAGCTTTTGAATATATGTGGGTGTTCTGAGGCATATCGATTCCAAACTCTTTTCGGAAAAATTTTTTAAGCTTATTGTCAATTTCTCTTAATACTTGACGATTATTAAAATAATTCTTTATCGGAATTCTCTTCTTAATGCCCGAGCCTTCATCATGATATCTATACGCCGGGCCAAGATCGTAGCTCAAGTCTGGCCGTTTGATAATATCAAGAAAGGTTTTCCATTCCTTGGTTTGTTGATTTTTAAAGTACATCGAACTAAAACCATATATCTTTCTTTCTTTCCCTTTTCCCGGTTCTTGAATAGCAACTGTCTCGTTGTCCTTGTATGACACCCTGAGATTTCTAAAAAATTCCTCGAGGTCTGTTTGACTATCGGGAGGCTGTCCTGTCGCTTTGTCCCCCTTTGCCGTACTCTCTTGATCGATTGCAGGAACATTGACAGACCCTAGAACCTTTATGACCTCCTTTTCAATGAAATCTGCATTCAATAAAAGGGCAATTACCGGTTTTGCTTCATTCACTGAACCGGGGAGGTCGTAGCTTTCCCAAGAGTAATCTATACTTGATAATTCTTCTTGTAATTCCTGGATCTGTTTTCCTAATTTATCATACTCCGCTAATTCAACTCGAGAAGGTAGAAAATAAAAAGGATCTTTCGGGGAGTGCCTTACGCTCTCAGTCATAGTAAAAAAGGCAAAATGGCCAGAATCCAGCTTTGGTAATTCTGCTATTACTTCGGGCGTACACATTGATAAGCCCCAATACTGATCTTTTATTTTTTGTAATTCCGTTTGCAGGGTGTTAAGAATGTCATATTTATGTAAAATATTAGGAGCGGGTATTGGTTCTCCTGTTGTTTGATTGTGGGGTTGAAGTCCTTCTTTGACAAGCTTAAATAGTTCATGACCTCGGATAAGATTACCATCAACTATTGCTTGGCCTGAAATATACTTTGTCATTGCCCGTTTCCCCTCTTGATCAGTTGTTTGAATACGCGGCAATTCGTTTTCTTTTGCAAATTTGTTTACGTCTTCAACCATGAAAATCAATGTGCGTATTTTGGCATGGATTTCTTCAGCTTTTTTATTATCGACAGGAAAATTAAGATCAAATTCTTCAAAAGGTTTAGTAGGAAATGGGCTATCGTTTAGGTCTATTCTATAATTCCAAAAACAACGCTTACCCACTGGCGTTAAACTGTTTTCAATGCATTTGAGAGCATTATATTCTTTTGGAAGGTTGGATGGGTCAATTACTTTCATGCCATTAGGAGAATATGCTTGGAGACCCTTGTAGAGACATTCTCGAATTTCAAAAATCTGTTTGTTCCATATGCCCTCTAACTCATGCTCTGAAATCCATCTTTTTGATTTAGGCATTCTGTCCGCCTCCTGTCGCGGCCTGGTAGTTAATCCGGGGAAAGCGGCCCAGGAACAACCGCCTTATCGGGGAGCTCACCCTATCCCCGGAATTCTCACGTCACCCCCTCACCATCTTGAACGGCACAACCTTGGCCCCGCTCTTTAATCCGTCCATATAGTCCGACCAGAGCTGCATCATCTTCTTACGTTCTGCGAGGTGTGCCGTTCGATTATAGGCCCTTCCGTTCGGGTCTCTGACTGCATGGGCAAGCTGATGTTCAATAAAATCCGGCCGGACCTGTAGGACTTCATCAAGAATCGTTCTTGCCATTGCTCGAAAACCATGGGGGGTCATAGTGTCTTTATCGAACCCCATGCGTCGGAGCGCTGCCAACAATGCGTTGTTGCTCATCGGTCGTTCAAGGGATCTTTCAGACGGGAAGACATACTGACTTTTGCCGGTCAACTGTTTCAGTTCCATCAATATCTCTATGGCCTGCTTGCATAGGGGTACAATATGCGCCTGCTTCATCTTCATCTTGTGCGCCGGGATGCACCATATCCCTTCGTCAAGATCGATTTCCAGCCATTCTGCGTGTCGTAGCTCCCCGGGACGAACGAAAAGCATCGGCGCAAGTCTCAGGGCGCACTTTACAATATAGTGCCCCTGATAGCCCTCTATGGCCTTCAAAAGGGGAGCAACCTCTTTCGGATCCGTTATCGCGGCAAGATGTTTTTTGTTCGGTTGCGGCAAGGCGCCTTTCAAATCGGCTGCCGGGTCACGCTCCGCCCTACCCGTGGCCACCGCATAACGAAAAACCTGTCCGGCAATGGTTCTTATTCTGTGCGCCGATTCCAAGGCCCCGCGGCTCTCCACGCGTCGCAGCACCGCCAAGAGTTCCGGAGCTTTTATATCCATCATCGGCCGTTTACCAATCCATGGGAAAAGATCACGTTCCAGGCGGCTCATAATCGTGGTTGCATGGCCAGTTGTCCACGTCAGAGCAAATTTTTCGTGCCATTCACGGGCAATGACTTCAAAGGTTTCCTTTTCTTCGGTCTCTGCCTGTTTCTGCGCCTTGCGAACGGCTCCCGGATCAATGCCCTGTGCAAGCTGCCTTCGCGCTTCCTCTCTCCGTCTTCTGGCATCGGCAAGGGAAATCTCGGGGTAGGTCCCCAGGGCAAGTTTCTTTTCCTTACGATCGAACCGATACTTGAGATGCCACAACTTCCCCCCGGATGGAGTAACAAAAAGGAAAAGGCCTCCACCATCAAAAAGCTTGTATGAATTTTTCCGGGGTTTAGCGGTACGAACTTTGATTTCGGAAAGGGGTGTTATTCTTTTTGGCATGACTGCATTTCCTCCTGTTTTGGGGGCTTGCAATTCACTTTGGGGGCTTTTCATAGCTCAAAAGGCCCCCAAAAAAGCCGGATTGTGATAAACCCTATAACACGTCATTGGACAAATGACAAGAAAAAACCCGCTATTTCTAACGGGTTTTGTACTTCTTTGGACTGTATTGGATTGTGTTCTGGTGGAGGCGGCGGGAGTCGAACCCGCGTCCGAAAATATTCCACTGCAGTTTCTACGCGCGTAGCCTTTGATTTCGATTCGTGCCTGAAAACTCCCAAAGGCAGGATTGATCAGACACTATCCTGATTAGTTCTCGCCTCACTCCCTCCAGGATAAAGGAGATCGGCCAGTCTGCCTGTATGACGCCCTCATCCGACCCGGCAGACGTGGTCGGGAGACCGGTAGCCGTCTAAGCGGCTACAGCGTAATCGTAGTTGTCTGCGATTATGTTTTCCTACCTGTTTAACGAGGCCTGTAGGA
>Ga0272443_10006457_pt1 | contig 11597 bp, 8 predicted proteins | sample SSMAcet12_FD_193581 | JGI IMG/M metagenome (GOLD analysis project Ga0272443, IMG submission 193581) | Marine sediment archaeal communities from Little Sippewissett salt marsh, Falmouth, MA, United States - SSM-Acet-12 | ecosystem: Environmental > Aquatic > Marine > Wetlands > Sediment ... | reverse complement strand
TAACAATATTCATATCATCTCTCGCAGTTAATGATTCCTGAACTTTGTACAAATCCTCCAGCTGACCTCGCATTTCATCAGTTGTTGCCTTGTCAGCTGCAAGCTCCGAAAGAGCGGCTAACTCAGCTTCTTTTTGTGTGAAAATCTGTTCAACTGTTTCATTTAGTTTCATCAACTGATTTTCCAGCAGTGTATAAAAACCATCTTTTTTCGCTTTTTCTTCCACAGCTTCAAACATCTTTTGATATTCCTGGAACATTTCCTCCTGTTCCACTACGTTTGTAACATATCCCAGCCTTAACACATACTGCAGCATATCTTTTAATTCAGATTCAAATGTATCTATGTTTTTATAGTTCGTGTATTCAGTTCTGGCATCTTTCGCTTGAACTACGATGCTTTCTCCTTCAGCTTTAATACTTTGGCTCGAAAGATAAGAAATCATCATAACAACTAACAACAGAAGAATAATCATACCAAAACCTAATAATAATTTCTTCCCAATAGACATCCTTATTCACCTCTCATCACAATCTCACTTCTCTTGTTATCATTATACCAAATCAGGCAAACAACATCCAATACAGATATAAAGAAATAAACATTTCTTTACAATTTGACATATCTCTGTTTATCCGTTATAATCTTTTGAGGCAAACTGCGATTGCTTTTCTGATTTGATGCTGAAATGACAAATCTTATTATTCATATTCTATTGAATGAACTATATACAGGATGATTACCAAACTCTTCAGGAGGTGGTTCCGTGATTGGTATGGAAAAAAACAAGCCAATGAACTCAAAAAAACAATTATCATTGGAAAGGGCTGCTGAATTAAAAACAAGAATAGCTGATTTTTTAGAAGCAAAAAAGAAAATAAAAAAAGGTTTGGAGCTGACAGGGACAAATCAAAAAAATCGTGAAAGAATCATGAATGCATTAAATTGCACAAATCGTCAGTGGAACGATTATCATTGGCAACTTGCCAACCGAATAACCGATGTATCTCTTCTTTCCAGCATCGTAGACTTGTCAGAAAAGCAAAAAAATGCCATTGAAAAAGTGGGAGAACGATATCGTTGGGCTGTTTCCCCTTATTATGCCAGCCTTATGGATAAAGAAGACCCTTATTGTCCCATTAGATTGCAGGCAATTCCAACGATTTTCGAAGATGTAGACAAAGAAGGTAAATTAGACCCGATGAATGAACAGTTAACTAATCCTGCAGGCACTGTTACACGGCGATACCCTGATAGATTGATTATAAATGTTACCAACGAATGCGCAATGTTTTGTCGTCATTGTCAAAGACGACGGAATATTGGAGAAGAGGATTTACCCCAGCCAACATCTGTAATAGAAGATTCCATCAACTATATAGCAGAAAACGAAGAAATCAGGGATGTCTTGATTACCGGTGGAGATCCATTAACAATGACTGATGCTTTTCTGGAAAACATCCTGAAAAAATTACGCAGTATTGAACACGTAGAGATTATGAGAATTGGCTCTAGAACACCTGTTACCCTGCCCCAAAGAATAACAGATGAATTTGTAACAATGTTAAAAAAATATCATCCCCTCTTTATCAACACACATGTAAATCATCCAAAGGAAATCACCATAGAAGCCAAACAGGCATGTGAAAAGCTGGCAAATGCCGGAATCCCATTGGGAAATCAGGCGGTATTGCTAAATGGAATCAACAACGATAAACATGTGATGAAATTATTGAATCAGGAGCTATTAAAAATTAGAGTAAGACCCTATTACATATTCCATGCAAAACATGTAAAAGGAACTACACATTTCAATACATCTGTCGATGATGGTTTGGAAATTATGGAGTATTTACGCGGCTACACTTCCGGATTAGCAATCCCCACATATATCATTAATGCTCCAGGTGGATACGGTAAGACGCCAATTCTGCCTGAATACCTTATTTCAAGGGGAAAAGAGTACATAACCATTCGAACATGGGAGGGACGTGTCATTGATTACACCAATCATCCCACAAGTGAGTTTAAGATAGAATGAACAATTAGCTTAAGCCGTTGTTAATCACTTCTTATGCCTTCAACAACAGCGGCCGTATATTCTTCTTCATCAAAAAATCCCTTTAAGATTACTTTTAAGGGTTCGCGTAAAACTGTATCTGAAAGATCCAGTTTCAAGTCAGAAACTTCAGGGTAAAACCGTTTGATATTATAATTGTCTGTTACGATTAACTCTATATCTGTATAAATTGACAATTGATCCCAAGCAACTGATAAAATCTGATTTTGATTTAATTCACACTTTGTAAAAAAAGTCGTTTCCGGAACCGAGGTAGAAATCCATTTTGACATTTGAGCACTTTGTCCATAGATATCATTTAAAACGACCTCTATCAAATGGACTTCATCCGTTTTAAAATCAACATCAAATGTGTAATTCTGAGAAAAAACAGGAATTATTCGTTGTTCAGAATTATCAATCGTTGCAACACCACTTAGTTTTAAAAAACTATCCGAAGAAACCTTAATAGAGGGGCTGAACTTCATTTGTTCATCATACATATAAGTATGGAGTTTAGGATAGGGAGGATTCGGAATCCTAAAAGATAAAGTTTCACCTTTTATGTCAGGATTAAAAAGGGGTGTAATTAATAGATCGGTATCATTATTTTTATAAGTATATCTTTCCGTTACGGTTGCTTCAGTCGTATCAGAATATATTTCAAAGTAATTAAACCGATTGTATAAGAATTCTTCTTCTCGGACAACATCCAATAGTAATGTCACAGTTGATTCATTTAACAGAACTTGAGTTACGGTTGCTTGAGGAATTTCGGGTATCTTTATCATTTCATTGGCTTCTGATAAATTCAACTCAGATTTCCAAATCCTATCTTCATAATAATAGATTTCATAAGGAATTTTATTTTCAGATAAATCAATAACCGGGAAACTTACTTTGGGATTGTAAGGGTCAATGGGGATACGTTTTTCTTGTACATTAATACTCATTTCATAAATATTAAAACCCTCCGGAATATCAAGACGAACATTTTCAAGACGTATAGGAATCTCATACTCAAATGTCAGTAACTCTTTTCCTGTACGGGTAAGAGGGATAATTTCCAGATCAATCTTTTCTCTCCCATCCAATAACTCTTTCAGTACATCTACTTCTACATAATTTACACTCAGTGTTTTTTCGCTATCATTAACACGCAATAAATATTCCGTCGGTTTAAAACCTCCAAGAAATTTCCCGGTCCATTTAACTGTTAAAAAAGGATCAACGATTTTGTAGTTAACAGAAGTAATACTGGCTAAATCGCTTATATCAAGCGATACTGTTTCTTTTAATCGTTTAACTGAAAATTTTGATTGAAAACTATGAAATTCTTTTACAATCAACCTCTCATCCAAAGTTATTTCGAAAAAATAATCACCAAATGGCAAGCTGGTATATTGGACATTATCCTTATTAGGTTGAATAGTAATATTATTTTCAAATCTATCTGAATATATTCTCATTTCAAAACTGACGTCATCTGAAATTCCTTCAGGATAGGCAAAATGAACATTCAACGATAAGCGACTCGTGACAAAGAATTCCCATGAAACAAATGCAATCCCCAAAAACACCAAAAAAAAGATAAACACCCATTTATTCGATTTCATGATTCCACCAACCATCTTCAATACTGTAATTTTGAATCAATTTGTAGGCTGCAGTTCTGTCTTTTTTAATTTGCTGTACTAAGTCTTGGACATTATCAAATTTTTCCTCTTTACGAATAAAATCAAGAATGTAGCATTCAATTCGCTTTTCATACAATTGATAATTACCCTCCAAATAATGAATCTCATAGCGAATCAAATCATCGCTACTGACTGTTGGCCTTTTTCCAACATTGATCAACCCAAAACCAAGTTTTGGAGTAAATGCCAAATAAACCCCATATGAAGGAATTAGCATCCCTTTTCCTTCCCTTTTTAGGTTAGCCGTTGGGAATCCTAACTTTTTACCAATTCCCTGATCTTGATAAACTTTTCCTTCAATTGAATAGGGACGTTTTAAAATTTCATTGGCTCTTTTTACATCTCCGTTCTTTAAATAATATCTGATCAATGAACTGCTGACTCTATGGCCATTGCAATTAACAGCTGGAACAACGTTTGTTCTAAAACCATAACGATGCCCCAAATCTGATAGCAACTGAGCATCGCCAATACGATTTTTACCAAAATGAAAATTAAATCCCACTGTTAATTCCGATGGTTTAAAGCATTGACTGATATAACTTACAAATTCAAGCGGTGCTTTTGTGTAAAAATCGTTAAAGTCGATAAACACCACCGAATCCATTCCCAAAGATTTAATGATTTCTTCTCTTTTGCTGGGAGTATAAATCAACCCCGGAAAACTCTCTTTATTGAGGTAATAAGTCGCAGGATAAGCGAATGTCAGCAATATGGTTTTACCATCATTGTCTTTTACTTCTTGAGCCTTTTCGATTAACCTTCTATGCCCAAGGTGTACCCCATCAAAAATTCCCAAAGTTAATGAATTAAAGTTATTCATTATTCATTCTCTCAACAAAGATTTTTTTTGCCTTAACGACTATTTCGTTTCTTTTTTGATCTAATAAGGTTTGTAGAAAAGAAGCATTCCTCTCACTGGTTCCCACTCCAATCACATTCCCTTTAATATTGATAATACGCAATAAATCATTTTTCTTAAAATCCTCATAATCTGCAATCCATTCCATTCGAATAGGATTTCCGTTTAAAACATTTTCCATGAATTGCGACTTAATCATCACAAATGGAAAATCTGAAATGGCATCTTCAATCTTTTTCAGATACGGGAAAAAATCTTCAAGTCTCAATTGATCAATATTGTCAACACGAATACACTCTGATGTAGTAAAACACCCATTTACTGAACGGACTAAATCTACAGCGGTGGCATTAGTTGATAACTTCAAACCAATATCAAATGCTAACGAACGCATATAAGTCCCCGGAGAAACTTGTGCTTTAAGTGTAATGTCTCTTCCATTAAATTTCAAAATATCAATTGAAAATATTTGAATATCCCTTGGAGGCATTTTTATAATTTTCCCTTCCCGGGCATATTCGTATAGTTTCTTTCCTTTATATTTCTTTGCAGAATAAATAGGGGGTACTTGTTTTTGAACTCCCAACATACTGTTTACAGTTTCCGTGATTTTTTCTTCCGAAACGTGAACATTCTCATCACTGATGATTTGCCCCTGAATATCGTAAGTATCTGTTAATAGGCCAAGTCTGAGCGTCATGATATATTCTTTCTTATCATTCTTCAAATACTCAAGTATCCTTGTTCCTTTACCAATTCCCATTACCAAAACCCCTTCTGCAAAAGGATCCAATGTTCCAGAATGGCCAATTTTTTTTGTGTTCAATTTTTTTCTCAGTAAACTGACCATATCATGAGAAGTGGGGCCAGTCGGTTTATATAAAGGGAGTATTCCATTTAGTGAAGTCAAACTCAGTCCTCCGTATCTTTTTGATCATCGTGATCAATATTGAGATTATCAATGATCTTTTGCATTTTAACACTTTGTTTTATCCCTTGATCATGTATAAGCTTTATCTCCGGAGTGTAATATAATCGAACTTGTCTTCCTAAAAAACCACGAAAATATCCCGTTTTCTTATTTAGTATTTCAAATATTTCCTTTGCGTGTTCTTCTCCCTTTTCAGGATCAAAAACACTAACAAAAACCTTTGCATGCCGCTTATCTCTTGACAATTCCACTCTTGTAAAAGAGATCAGTTCTTTTGGAATAGGGGGTTCTTTCCAATTGGCAATGGCGTCTGCCATGACTCTTAAAATTTCCGCTTCTATTCTTTCTTTTCTAAATACTTTTGGCATAAAATCACTTTCCTTTCAAACTCACGTCATCGAAACAAATCATATAATCTATCGCTTGATTATATCATGTTGTCATATCAGCATTTTCATCTTTCTTAGTAAAAAAAGATGCTTGTCAAGCATCTTTTTTATCATATGATTATTGATTTCAATCTCTATTCTTGGTCCTCTTTTTGTTTCTCTTCAGATTTAATCCTTTTGGTATTTTTAATGACGACGATATATAAAATCAAGTCAACAATAATCCCAACTCCTGCAATATAAAAACCTGCCGTTCCACTAGGGAAAACGAGCTGGTACAAAAAGCCTATTGCGATGACAAAATCTCCAAGCATAACGATCTTTTGTCCACCAGACTTAACGAATTTTACAATACCACTAATAAAAAACCAAAGAAACGGTATCAAATAGAGCCAACTTGGCACGTAATTTCACTTCCCTTCATTCTTTTTCCAAGGACATTTAAACCTGTACGGCCCATCCTTGTGACATTCTTGAAGCCTCCATGATTCCTTCAGAAAACGTTGGATGAGCATGTATCAATTTGGCAATTTTTTCAGTTGAAATCCCTAATTCTTTCGCCAGTAGAAGTTCATGAATTAATTCAGTAGCCTGTGCTCCAATAATGCTGACACCAAGAATTTCCCCGGTTACTTCATGAGTTAATAATTTTATAAACCCTTCTGACTGCTCCACTGCTGTTGCTTTACCAATACCTTTGTATGGAAACTTAGTTATTTTAACCTTTTTATCCTTAATGTCTTTTTCTTTCAAGCCAAAGCTACCAATTTCAGGTTCACAATAAATGGCTCCGGGAATTATTGTTGGGTCCAACTTTTTCTCGGTTTCTTCACCGGCAATATGCTCAACCACAATTTCAGCTTCCTTGGATGCAACATGTGCTAACAAAGGCGAGGAAGTTACATCTCCAACAGCATACACATCCTTTACAGATGTTTCATAATAATCTCCGGTTTTTATGAAATTACCCCTTTCCAACTCTACTCCAATCTTTTCAAGACCAAGTCCTTTGACATTCGTATCTCTACCAACAGCAAGTAAAATTTTATCAACTTCCACCTTTTGTTCATTGTCATCCATGTCTTTTAAGGTTACGATGAGTCCGTTTTCTCCCTTTTCATAACCGGTAGCTTTTGTGGCTGTATAAATTTTAATTTTTCTCTTTTTGAATGCTTTTTCCAATTCTTTACTGATATCTATATCCTCTGTGGGAACTATATTATCCAACATCTCCACAAGATGTATTTCAACACCGAAAGAACTAAAAATATGAGAGAATTCCACACCGATCGCTCCACTGCCAAGAATCAGCATTTTTTTGGGAAGCTTTTCAAGCATTAGAGCCCCTGTAGAACTCAATATTGTTTCCTCATCTATCTTAAATCCCGGAATTTCTTTCGGTCTTGAACCGGTAGCAATGATAATATGATCACCTTGCAACTCTTCATCATTGACTAAAAGCGTCTTTTTATCTTTAAAAACAGCTTCTCCTTCGATATAATCCACTTTATTCTTTTTTAACAGGAATTGAACGCCTTTGGATAGTTTCTTGGAAGCCAGCCTTGATTTTTTAAAGACTTGTTGATAATCAAAATCTGCAAGATCAACTTTCACTCCCATTTTTACCAAATCAGGAATAGCATTAAACTGTTCGGCTTGATGGATTAAAGCTTTTGATGGAATACAGCCAACGTTAAGACATACTCCCCCAGGTTTATCCTTTTCAATAACAGCTGTTTTTATACCCAGTTGTGCCGCTCTGATAGCGCCAACATAACCTCCCGGTCCGGCCCCGATAATAATCAATTCATAAGACTTCATAAACGTCCTCCTCAATTTAATATTCTAAACACATTTAATCACGACGAATTTATCAGCTGCTTTCTTTAAAAATGAGATTAAAGCACTTTCCTTTCAAGCTGATACTTTAGCTTGGAGTACATAGGAACTCCATACATATATTGATTCGGCGTTTCACCAATAATTAACGGTCTTGCATAATTTCTGAAGTTCTCAGTGATATTAAATCCTGATTCATCAATATAATCTCCAGGCAACGTTTTAGTTTCTCCGGCAACTTTTGAAAGATCAACCGTTTCAAAATGCCTAATATACGGCTGATCCATATCTCTAACAATGCTGACCATTTTTCCAGTAATGGATTCTTTTGCCATCCATAAAACTGCCCTTGCACCAACCTCTATGGCATCTTGCCAATCGGTCAGGCTGGCTATATGCCTGGAAGATCTTTGTAAATAATCGGGTAATGCGGTATGTATTTTCAACTTCAACTCTTCCTTAATCATCTGTTCCAGAACATTACTGATCTTACCCAACTGTACATTGCCAAAAGAATCGGTGTATCCGGCATCTGAAATAAAATCACCTTTTTCATCCTTTAAGGCTTCTGATGCAACGATAGAACAAAAACCTCGTTTGATAATCTCTTCTTCAATTCTACTGAGAAATCGTTCTTTTGAAAAAGCTACTTCGGGCATCAGTATAATAGAAGCAGCCGCTTCTTCAACTTCCTGAGCAAGAGCTGAAGATGCTGCAAGCCATCCGGCGTGCCTTCCCATAGATTCCATTAAGAATACTTTGGTGGAAGAAGTACTCATGGATTTCAAATCTCTTGTCGCTTCCAATATTGCAGTTGCAGTAAATTTTGCAGCAGATCCGTAACCCGGACAATGGTCGGTATACATCAAATCATTATCGACTGTTTTGGGAATACCAAAAACCTTCAGATCATAACCTATACGTTCTGCATACTCTGAAACTGCAAATGCAGTTTCCATGGAATCATTTCCACCATTGTATAAAAAATAACTAATATGATGCGCTTTAAAGACTGAAAAGATACGTTCGAGTTGTTCTTCACTCTTTATCTTAACTCTGCATGAACCAAATACACCTCCCGGGGTATAGGCCATTTTTTCAATTTCTTCCTTTCTTTCATCATTTAAAACAAAAAGCTCTTCATCCAGTACCCCTTGTATCCCATTTTTTGCTGCATACACTTTATAAATCGAGTTTGAATTAAGTGCTGCTGATATAACACCATAAGCAGATCCATTAATGACGGGTGTAACCCCACCGGATTGCGCGTATACAAGATTCTTTGCCATTTAACCACTTCCAATCAAAAATTGTATAAATTATGAGTTTTACTAGCTCTTTTCATCGGGATTATATCAAATCCGTCCAACAATTTTCTCTAAAAGTTTTGTTTCTGCTATAAGATTTTGATAAAGGTGTTGAATGGATTCTGCATGAGTGTTTTCTTCAGTTGCATTTTCAAGTTGCTCCGCTTGCTGTTGTAACAGTTCAAATCTTAAATTTGAAGCCATCCCTTTTATCTTATGAGCAGATTTTTTTACCCCAGACATATCCTTTTTACTAAAGCAGTTTATGAGCCGTTTCCTTTCTTCTACCAATGACTTTTTCCCTATATTCAATATATGGTGGAACATTTTCGAATCTTCTTTAAATACTGCTTTTAATACTTCTGAATTGAAATGTACCAACTGTTTCTTATTACCTTTTAATATTTCTTCTTTTTCTATTTGTAATCCATCATCGACTTCAGTTTGAGTTTCTGCCTGATGCAAATCGTGAAGATAATTACTCAAAACACCTTTGATGGACTCATAAGCAACCGGTTTTGTAAGGTATTCATCCATACCTGCGTGCATGCATTTTTCCCTTTCGCCTTTAACAGCCGCGGCTGTCAAAGCGATGATATGTGGTTTTAAGTTCTTAGACGATTGCTTTCTAATCTCCTGAGCAACTTGATAGCCATTTTTAAATGGCATTTGAATATCCAAAAAAATAATTTCCGGTATTTCACTTAAAGATTTTTCAACAGCTTCTTTTCCATTTTCTGCTTTGATGATGTGAACACTGTCTTCTAGTTCAGCTTTAGCGTTAATTGACCGAAAAACATCTTTAATAATGATTTCCGTTAATTCCATATTCACTTCATTATCTTCAGCTATAAGTATTCTGACTGGCTGTGTTTGAAACGCATCTAATTGTATAGTGTGCAACAATTCAACTTGTTTTTGTAAAGGTTCTGGTTTTTTCTCAATCATTTCACTTGTTTTTTTATCAACAGTTTCTGCTGTTTTGGCTATTAGTTCAAATGAAAAAACACTGCCCTCGTTTAATACGCTTTCCAGATGCAGTTGGCTCCCCATAAGTTTTAGTAAATTATTGGTAATAGTCAATCCCAAACCTGTTCCACCATACTTTTTTGTAGTGGAATAATCCGCTTGAGAAAAAGATTGGAACACTTTTTTTTGATTTTCTGGAGAAATTCCGATACCCGTATCCCTCACTGAAAACCTAAGATGTACTTTTGATTCTTCTTCCACACAATCCAAACATTCCACAGAAATAAAAATCTCTCCACTTTCAGTAAATTTTGAAGCATTGCTTAACAAATTGGTTAGAATTTGTCTCAAACGAATGGGATCTGTTATTATAAAAGGTGGGATTTTCTTATCAATTTTTTGTTTTAATTTGATATTTTTCTCGCGAACTTTAAATTTGATCACATCCAATGAATTGGATATAAGTTCATTCAAATCTGTTCTTTCAAAATTGATTTCCAGTTTGCCCGCTTCAATTTTTGAGAAATCAAGAATATCGTTAATGATATCCAATAAAGCTGTAGCTGAATTATGGACGTGATCCATATAGCGCTTCTGAGATTTTGTTAAAGTTGTTTTCTGAAGCAACTCAGTGAAACCAACAATACCGTTCAATGGTGTTCGTATTTCATGACTCATATTGGCAAGAAAATCACTTTTTGCTTTGTTAGCTTCCTCTGCTTGCTCTTTTGCTATTTTCAATGATTCATCAATCTTTTTCTGTTTTTCGAGTGTGGTTCGAAGTTTTTCTTCCACTGCTTTTCTTTTAGTAATATCAATCACTGCCCCTGAAAGCTTCAGTGGTGTACCATCTTCTTTTCGCTCTATTATCTTTCCCCTATCGTGAAACCAAACATAATCGTTTTGTTTGGTCTTTAATCGATAATCAATTCTGTATTCAGGGATTTTTCCTTTTAGATGATCGGTCATCACCTGCATCGTTTTTTCGTAATCATCAGGATGTATCAATTCAGTTATCTTATAGACATTTTTAGGAAATTCTTCATAAGAGTACCCGGCCATTTCCGCTTTTCGTTTGTCGTATTCCACAACCCCACTTGGACAATCCCATATCCACCAAGCTACATTTCCTGCTTTCATAGATAATTCAAGTCTTTCTTTTGTTCTTAAAAGCTCTCTTTCCGCTAATTTCCTTGTGGTAATATCTCTAGAAACCTCAATTATGGAAGTAACATTAGCGTAACTGTCTTTCACTGGGATAGCCAAATTTTCCCAATACTTTTCTTCGCTTCGGAATGCTTTGTGATGGGTCACACTTTGTTGTGTTTCTCCTTTTTTCACTGCATTTACAATTGCGCAACCATCACAGGGATTTTTTAAACCCGCATAAATCTGATAGCATTTCTGCCCTATCGCAAGGGGTTCCAATTCTAAAGCTGTTTTATTTGCCCAAAGTATATTGAAATCTTTATCCAGCTCAAATATGATGTCTGGAAAGCTTTCCAGGATTTTTCTGAATCGCTTTTCGCGTGATTCATTTTTCT
>Ga0272443_10006456_pt1 | contig 11598 bp, 8 predicted proteins | sample SSMAcet12_FD_193581 | JGI IMG/M metagenome (GOLD analysis project Ga0272443, IMG submission 193581) | Marine sediment archaeal communities from Little Sippewissett salt marsh, Falmouth, MA, United States - SSM-Acet-12 | ecosystem: Environmental > Aquatic > Marine > Wetlands > Sediment ... | reverse complement strand
CTGTGGCGACACTTTCACCGTACGGCGGCCCTCTTCGGGGGATATACAACCGGGATCGACGAACCGGGAAACATCATAACGATCCCAGTCTTTTAGTAAAAAAGGAGTCGGGGGAACAAAGGCATAACCGTAAAGAGTATAATCCTTCCAGTCCATGCGGCGATTGTGCAGGTAATACCACAGGCCGGATTTTTCGGCCTTTATGATATCTTCTTCTGGAAGCCGCGAATCATCGTTGCCCAGGATCAAAAAAACATCCGGAAAATCATCCCCCAGATTTTCTTTCAGACATTTGAACTTGGCAATCAAAAAGTCATCGACAAAATCATGATAAGCCGGTGATATGCCCGATAATGATCCCACTCCGTGCGGGATCAGATCACCGCCCATGAAAAGAGCATCCGGTTTTTCCGCTTCCAGAAGCTCGAACAGTTTGCGGTAACGGTCCTCATGACCGTGCAAGTCGGTTACAAAAAAGAACTGCATGATTTTTATATGCGAACCAGCTTACGATAGCGGTTGCGGCGGTTTTCGAATAGTTTTTCGCCCATTTCCTTTTGCCGCCATTCCTGATATTCACTGAAATTACCATCGAACCAGCGCACATCACCCTCGCCCTCGAACACCAGCAGGTTGGTGCACACTCTATCGAGGAAAAAGCGGTCATGACTGATAACCAGCACACAGCCCTTGAAATTGAGAATAGCCTCTTCCAACATGCGCAAGGTGTTGACGTCGAGATCATTGGTCGGTTCGTCCAACAGCAGGACATTGCCGCCTTTTTTGAGCACTTTGGCCAGGTGGGCGCGGTTACGTTCACCGCCGGAAAGCTGACCGACCGTTTTTTGCTGGTCGGAGCCTTTGAAACCGAAAGTGGCCAGGTATTTGCGGACCGGTATGGTATGTGGTCCCATTACAATATCGGCTTCGCCCTCGCTGATTTCCTCCACCAGCGGCAGATCGCCCTCAAGGACGTCGCGGTGCTGGTCAATATAAGCCAGTTCCACCGATGAGCCGATCGTCACGCTTCCGGCATCCGGTTTTTCCTCACCGTTAATCATACGAAACAGCGTGGTTTTACCCGTACCATTGGGACCGATAAGACCGACCACGGCCGAACGCGGAACGATAAAACTGAGATCATGAAAAAGAAAATGTTCATCGAACTGCTTGGCGATACCGTTAAATTCGATAACCTGATTGCCCAATTCCGGTCCCGGAGCGATGCGAATCAGTGAACTCTCACTTTTGGCCGCCGCCTGCTCGCGGGAAATAAGCTTTTCATAGTCGGCCAGCCGGGTATGGACCATCTCACGCCGTTCCTTGTTGTTCATCCTGATCCATTCCAGTTCGCGAGTCAGCATCTTGCCGCGCGGTGAGTCTTTTTTCTCCTGCCCGGCCAGAATTTCCAGCTTCTGCTCCAGCCAGGAAGAATAATTGCCTTCGAACGGCAAGCCGTGACCGCCTTCCAGCTCCAGAATCCATTTGGTGACATTGTCGAGGAAATAACGGTCATGAGTTACGATTATTACCGTTCCCGGATAAGCAACCAGTTGATCTTCCAGCCAGGCCACCGTCTCGGCATCGAGATGGTTAGTCGGCTCATCGAGCAGAAGCAAATCGGGTTGATCCAGTAAAACCGAACACAGGGCCACCCGGCGGCGTTCACCGCCGCTTAAGGTTTTTACCACGCGGTCATCTTCCGGCAGACAGAGCGCATCGGCGGCGCGCTTGAGGCGATAATCGAGATTCCAGCCATCCGATGCATCCAGTTTATCCTGCAGTTCCCCCATGCGCTCCAGGGCTTTCTGCATTTCATCGTCTTCCATCGGCTCGGCCATGTGGGCGGAAAGTTCGTTGAATTCCTCGAGCATCCCGGAAATGCCGGACAGGGCATTTTCCAGTGTCTGCCGCACGGTTAGACCATTATCCAGTTCCGGCTCTTGCCGTACCATCCCGGCTTTGAATCCGGAAGTGATAAAGGCATCCCCCTGGAATTGCTCATCATTACCCGCCATGATATTCAAAACGGTGGATTTGCCGGAACCGTTTTCACCGACGATTCCAATTTTAGCCCCGGGATAGAAACACAGATTAATATCTTTTAAAACCTGCTTCTGGCCGTAGAATTTATTGAGGCCAAGCATGGTAAAAATATATTTCTCGCCCATAAATTAATTCCCTCGAAGGGTTGTAAGTTGAGGCTGACTGCAATATAAATTACTATGCTTTACGGCCTATTACAAGTTTTAAAATTGACCTGCCTTTTTTATAGCGTCAGGGGCTTTCTTCACGTATGTTACACCTACACGAAAGCGTGTTGACGGAATGTTTGTGACCATAAATTTGACGGCGTAAAATGATCAAAGAGACAAAACTGGAAAAAATCCTGCGCCCTTATTTCCCCTTCGGTTTTCCGGTCAGCCGGAAAATCTGGGAAGATCTGGAAATCGACAAAATCGTCGGGCCGGTCAGTGAAGAAAAACCGGCGGCGGGAGTGTCCGCTTTCCGGGCGTTGGCCGATGCCGCCAGTCGGAAAGTCCTGAGCCGGTCACATACCACCGAACCGATCCATACCGGGCGGCTTTTGTCGCTTTCTGTCATTTGTGATATTCTGCGCTATGTTATAAATGTCTATTGTCAGGATGAATATCCGAAGATTCTGCCCCGCGGCTGGGAAACGATTAAAAAGAAGCGCGACTCCGGCACGGTGGAATTGCCGCCGCCGGCTTTCGTGGACCTGTTTCCGCCCCAGCCCATATACAGCAACCTGACCGACCGCGATAAATTTCTGGCCGGTGCCACTAATGTCACCGATAACCGCCAGACGGTTTTTTCCGAGATGATCCTGTTGTCACTGGCTATGGAAAATCCGGCCTTCCGGCCTTTCAGGATTTTATTCGATGACAGCGATCTGCGTCGCCAGACACCTTATAAACCGTTGATTCTGGGTCTGGAACAATATTTTGAAGATCAGCCGGTCTTTTCAGCGCTGGATTTGAAATTATTTCAATGCCTGCGGGCTCCCATGCGAGCGGCTCCCGACTCGCTGGAAGGCCAGTTACAGTATATAAAGCAATTTTGGGCCAGATTCCTGCCGCGGGAACTGCTGGAACAACTCCTGCTTGCGACAGATATAATGCAGGAGGAAAACCGCCTGAGAGGACATGGTCCCGGTGAGGCCCCGGTTTTACGCTTCGGTCCCGGAGCTTTCGGCGATCTGTCTTATCCCGAACCGGCGGCCTTCTCGCGCGATGCCGACTGGATGTCCAATGTTGTCCTGATCGCCAAGTCGGTTTATGTCTGGCTGGATCAGCTTTCCAAAAAATACCAAAGGCATATAAAATATCTCAGCGATATACCCGACGAGGAGCTCGACCTGCTGGGCCGCTGGGGATTTTCCGGCCTCTGGCTGATTGGGGTATGGGAAAGATCACCGGCCTCGCAGAAAATCAAACAAATGATGGGCAATCCCGAAGCGGCCGCCTCGGCTTATTCGCTCTATGATTATATTATCGCCTCCGATCTGGGCGGCGAAGAGGCTTACCAGAACCTGCGCGAACGGGCCTGGCGGCGTGGTTTGCGGCTGGCTTCCGATATGGTTCCCAATCACATGGGGATTTATTCCCGATGGATGATCGAACATCCCGATTGGTTTATCCAGAACTCCCAGCCCCCCTTTCCCTGGTACAGTTTCACCTGTGAAGATTTATCATTCGATGACCGCGTCGGCCTGCAGATCGAAGACGGTTACTGGAAGAAAAACGATGCCGCCGTGGTTTTCAAACGCTTTGACAAACACACCGGCGATGAGCGCTTTATTTATCACGGCAATGACGGCACCAGTATGCCCTGGAACGATACCGCCCAGCTTAATTTTCTTATTCCCGAAGTCCGTGAAGCGGTGGTTCAGACTATCCTCCATGTGGCCCGCAAGTTTTCGATTATTCGCTTCGATGCCGCCATGACCCTGGCTAAAAAACATTATCAAAGACTCTGGTTCCCCTTGCCCGGCGATGGCGGAGCCATTCCCACCCGGTCCGAATACGGTATGACGCGCCAGGATTTTGACCGTGCCTTTCCCAAAGAATTCTGGCGCGAAGTGGTTGACCGGGTGGCCGCCGAAGTTCCCGATACGCTTCTGCTGGCCGAGGCTTTCTGGTTGATGGAAGGTTATTTCGTCCGCACTCTGGGCATGCACCGGGTTTACAACAGCGCTTTCATGAATATGCTCAAGATGGAAGACAATGCCAAATACCGCCTGACCGTCAAAAACGTTCTCGAATTTACACCGGAAGTGCTCAAACGCTTCGTTAATTTCATGAACAATCCCGATGAAATGACGGCCGTGGAACAGTTCGGCAAAGGCGATAAATATTTCGGCGTGGCCCTGATGATGGTAACCATGCCGGGTTTGCCGATGTTCGGGCACGGACAGATCGAAGGCTTCACCGAAAAATACGGCATGGAATACCGTCGCGCCTACTGGGATGAACCGGTTGACTGGGAAATGGTCCGGCGTCATGAGCGCGAGATATTTCCCCTGATGCGACGGCGTAACCTCTTTTCCGGCATTAACAATTTCGCCTTCTACGATTTCAACAGTGCCGCCGGCTGGGTCGATGAAAATGTTTTCGCCTATTCCAATCGCAGTGGCGACGAACGGGCTTTGATTATTTACAACAATGCCTACAATTCCACCAGCGGCTGGGTCAAAAGATCAACCGCCATCAATATTGGGCAGGAAAACAAAGAGAAATTAATCCATCGCGACCTGGGCGAGGCATTAGGACTTAAAAACGAAGATAATTGCTTCTATGCCTTCCGTGATCATCGCACCGGTCTGCAATACCTGCGTCGCGGCCGACAGCTTCACGAAGAAGGCTTCTTTGCCGTCCTCAATGCTTATCAATATCATGCCTTTCTTGATTTCAATGAAATTAATGACAGCGATGGTACCTGGGCCGAAGTCGAACGGCGTCTGGATGGTCGCGGTGTGCCCAGTGTCGAAGAATCTTACCGGGAAGTGCATCTGGAACCTGTGCTGGAACCCTATCGGGTCCTTTACAATGACAAAGTGTTGACTGATATACTGGCCGGAGAAAATCAGGCGCGCCTTGATTTCGAAAACAATTTCAGACAGTTTGTCTCAGCCGCCGAACAGTTTGTCAGGTGCGATGTTGATCTCAATGAAATAGCCGCTGAGTTTAAAAAAGAAACTGATATTGTCTTACCGGATAAATCAAGAAAGAAAGATGATCTGGCTCAGTTGATCGACAGCTATGACCGCGATGATACCACTATCAAACCGCTTCTTCTGGCCTGGCTGACTGTGCGCCATCTCGATAAACTGTGCGAAGATAAAACCGGACCGGCCGGTCGCATCTCGGCCGCGGCGCGCCTTGATGACTGGTTGTTGCGCAAAGTGATGAGTTCCGCACTGCGCAAATTGATCGGTGATAGTGAGCAGGCCTATCGAACCGTTTTACTGGTTATGGTACTCACCCGCCATGATAACTGGTATCGCCGCATCAGGCGCGGACAGACCACTGAGGCTGTCGCCGCTTTGTTCGAGGATAGCGTCGGACAACAATTCCTGCAATTGAACACCTTTAAAGATGAAATTTATTTCAACAAGGAAGCGCTGGAGAAATTATTGACGGCCTTAACTCTGGCCGGACTGGTGCGCTTATATTGTGAGGAAAAATTGAAGACAGCCGATCTCGATCTGGCCGTCGAACGGCTGGAAAAATATATCAGGCTGGCGGAAAAATCCGGTTACCATCGCGATAAATTCCTGAAAAATCTCTAATCTGGCCTTATTGCTGATTTCCCATAAATTGTCAGAATTGATCGGTGCGAAGCATTACCAGGGTACAGGCTCGGACCACTTCAATTCCCTGCTTTTCCAGTTTTTGAGCCAGCTCTTCATTTTCCGCCCCCGGATTGAAAATCACTCGGCGCGGTTTTAACTTCAATATACGATCATATTCAGCGTTGGAAATACCGGCATTGACATAAATAGTCAAAGTATCAACCGAACCTTCAATATCATCCAGAGATTTTAAGCCGGGGACACCATTAACCGTATGGCCCGCCGGGTGAATGGGAAGCGGCCGATGACCGTTTTCTTTTAGCATATGTACTGCTTTGAATGAATAACGATCCTCTTTGGGGGATGCTCCCAGAACAGCTACCGTGGAATTGGGTTTGGCTTTGGTCATAATCCGCTTTCGTCTGTTTAAATGTTTTACCAATATACGCATATTACTTCAGTATGACAAGACTTGGTTTTACATAAAAAAGGCCCGTCTTGAACAAGACGGGCCCGCCGGCGAGGGAGGGATACCGGCTCTCTCAATTGGGCTGTATTTTCCAGAGCAACGTAGCAACGTATCGAAAACGGGGGAGAAAACCGTTTTCAGGAAATATTGTATTGTTCGCCGTATTTCTCGGCTACATAATCTATATCCTTGTCACCGCGCCCGGACAGGTTAACCAGAATGGTGTTTTCCTTATCCAACTGCGGAGCCAGCCGGATGGCAAAAGCCACGGCATGAGCGCTTTCCAGTGCCGGAATGATACCTTCCACGCGTGACAATTCGAAAAAGGCCTTGATGGCTTCCAGGTCGCTGACCGTATCATACTTGACCCGCTCAATGTCTTTCAGATAGCTGTGCTGAGGTCCCACGCCGGGATAATCAAGACCTGATGCTATTGAATATACGGGCAGGGGACGGCCTTCCTTATCCTGCAAAAGATAACATTTGAAACCGTGAATAATCCCCGGTTTGCCCAGCGTCAAAGTTGCGGCATGATCGCCGTCCTTGAAACTGCGCCCCGATGGTTCCACACCATAGATATTGACGTCGTAGTCATCAAGAAAGGCCGTAAAAAGACCGATAGCGTTGGAACCGCCGCCGACACAGGCAACCAGATTGTCAGGGAAACGGCCGGTCAGTTCATAAAACTGGTCTTTGGCTTCCTCACCCACGACCTGCTGAAAATCGCGCACCATCATGGGAAAAGGATGCGGCCCGACCACTGAACCGATGGCGTAAAACTGGGTTTCTGTATCCTTGACATAAGCCTCGAAAGCCGTATCAACAGCTTCCTTCAGCGTCTTTAAACCATGACCAACGGGGATAACATTAGCTCCCAGGATTTTCATGCGGATGACATTGGGATGCTCTTTGGCAATGTCCACCTCACCCATATAAATATCGCACTTGAGACCGACCAGGGCGGCCGCGGTGGCCAGGGCCACGCCATGCTGACCGGCGCCGGTTTCGGCGATGATTTTCTTCTTGCCCATCTTCTTAGCCAGCAGGGCTTCGCCGATGCAGTGATTGATTTTATGCGCCCCGGTATGATTCAAATCTTCGCGCTTGAGATAAATCCGCGCGCCTCCGAGGCGGTGAGTCAGATTGCGGCAATAGTATATCGGCGAGGGCCGTCCGATATAATGTCTCTGCAAATAGCGCAATTCCGCTTTGAAATCGCGATCATCTTTAATATTCAGATAAGCGGCTGTAATTTCATCGAGAACGGGTATTAAAACATCAGGGACAAAACGCCCGCCATAATCACCGAAGTACCCTTGCAGATCGGGGAGATGGTTTAGTTTTCTGGCGCGATGCATGAGATTGGCCTCCTTTGGAATCCAGAATTTTTTTGGCTACGGATTGACGACTCTTTAAGATTTTGGAACCCCGGGTAATTTTGCACAGGCTGATACCGAGCTTCTCGGCAATCTGCCTCTGCGGGATTCCCTCATGGAGCATTTCCATGAGTCGCCATCGCAGGGCCACGTCCTGGATTTCAGCCGAAGTAAAAAGCTCACTGCAGAACTTGCGCATGTGCCTGCGACTGCTGACGCGGCTTAAAACATCGGCTATGACATCTACATCGGCCATCGGTTTCCCGGTTAAGTGTTTCTATATACAGAAACAAAGATATACTAAAACGGAATTTTGTCAATACCCTTTTTTGCGAAAAACGGCTAAAAACGCTATTTTTTTTCGGAAATATCCGGTTTTATCTTCCAGATGGCAACAGTGCTGTCACGGTAAACCGGCGGCCGGTTACTTATCTGAAAACCGGGGAAATAATACTGCTCATAAGGTCCATAAACGACATAATCGGCGTCAACCAAAGTCCTCATGGGATTGCGAAAATACGAAAAAATCTGATCGATGCGTGGCGCGGTATTAATGCCCAGATGGTTAACCATATTGGGTACTTCCAGATAGGCCGCCCGGGTTTCCATTAAACGGGTGCGCCAGGAATCAGCCAGAATCAGAGTCATTACTACGGCGTCTTCGGGTGTATTCTCCTCCAGCCATTGGGCGGCGGCCCGATATTCGCTATCCGATCGAGGAAAATAATCGCCCACGTTGGGATTATATTTATTCACCACGGCAAAACCATACCCGGTAATTAAAAGCAAAGTCGCAAAGGCCACATAAATCCCGGGAATTTTGCCTTTATCCGCAATAAACATGAACGCCCATCCCGTGGCGAAATTGACAATGAAAACCGGAAAATAGGGATTGTAATGAAAAATAAATCCATAGACGAGCGGCACGAACAAAAAGACCAGTACCCTCCGGTCCCGGACAAAATATGCCGCCGCCAGGCCGGCCAGAGCGTGAGGCCAGACCGACCGGAGCGACAAATTAACGGCATTGGTGAAGGGGAAATAAAAAGGCCTGGTGGCTACCGAGGCCGTCATCAAGGCTCCCGGGATAAATCCACAGGCGCAGACAATAACATCGATCACGCTCCGTTTTTTGAATTTATCCATCAACGCCAGAACCGCCAGCGCCAGCAAAACCAGAAAAGCCATATAGGTATGCACCGAACCGAGTAAAAACAGGGCGATCCAGCGCAGATAGTTAAATTTCTTCTCGAAAAGCCCTATTATCAATAAAATGAAAAACGGGAAATGGTTAAAACCGCGGGCGATAAGATCCACCCCGACGGCATTGATAGCCAAAGCCCAAACCGATCCGGCACAAATCACCGCCAGCCCGATCCCCCATGATTTGGAAAAATAGCGGCGCAAAAGAAAAGCAAAAATTAGCAGGTAAACAAAATTGAAAATACGCATGGCCGCATAGGGCCCGATAAACTGCGCCAGTATTGCCGTCGGGTAATATTGAATAAATGACTGCGAAAGGACTACTCCCCCAAAAGCCGGATTTTGCGGCGGGAATCCGGCCGTCAGTTGTTTCAATATTCCGGCGTAAAATAAAAAATCGGCGTCGGCCGGGGCATCAAAATGAAACTCCGAATCATCAGGCAGGCGGGTACCGATGTAGAATTGGCCGACGGCATAGATCAATACCACCAGGATAAAAAACAGGATATTTATATAACGGCTCGTTTGTCGCACAGGCATAATCTCGAATTATTCCAGGTATCGTTGTTTTAGAAATTTTAACCGACCGGGTTCGATCAATAATTATGCGTCCCCACCACCACCTCCTGCCCGAAATTTTCTTTGACCAGGGTAGTAATTTTATCAAAATCCAGCGGGCACTGACCCGTTTTTTTGGCTTTGACCACACAGGTGCCCAGATGAATAACATCGAAATGGCGGTCGATCTGGTTGCTGATTTCATTCATCAACTGAATTTTGGGCATAATCAAACCGGGACAGTCCCCGCAATTACCCAAGCCGATCAGTTCAATATCTTCATCCTTATAACGAGCGAATTCGCCATCCTTGTTTTTTATCGCTTTGAAACATTTTTCGCAGGCGATACAAAGCTGGTCCTGAATACGTTTACATCCCACAATTGCTATTTTTGGCATTTTTCGATAATACCTTTCCTTGTCTTAATTTGAACCTTGATGAAAATCATAAAACGAATATAAGGACCAATACTGCCTAACAGAATATTTTTTTAAGGACAATTGAAGAAACATTCACGATAAAAAAAGACAATATCGCTGTTATTTCATTCAATTCCGGTTTGTACTTTGGGTCATGTTTTTTGTAAATTATTGCCTTAATCTGCGAATTAAGGTGAGGCTTATATATGTCCATAAAGATTATCGTGATGGCGGCCTATGCTCTGACTATCATTATTGTCGGGATCGCCGGTTTTCGTAAAGCGCGCTCATTTTCCGATTATTTTCTGGGCGGCGGCAAAGTCGGCGCCTGGATGACAGCTTTCACCTATGGCACGGCCTATTTCTCGGCCGTTTTATTTATCGGGTTCGCCGGTAAGATCGGCTGGGGATTCGGTTATTCCGGCTTGTGGATTGCTCTGGGAAATACCCTGGTCGGAGTTCTGGGTGTATGGTGGCTTCTGGGTTATCGCATCAAGAAAATGTCGGTCGAATATGATGTGCACACAATGGCGGAATTTCTGGAAAAAAGATATAACAGCCCTTTTCTCAAGCTGTTCGCCTCGTTTTGCATTTTCGTATTTTTTATTCCCTACAGTGCCGCAGTTTTTATGGGGCTGTCATACCTGTTTCGCTCCACCTTCGGAATCGATTACACCGTTGCCCTTATTTTAATGGGCGGTTTTACGGCCATATATCTGGTCCTCGGCGGCTACAAGTCGATGACCATAATCGATGTTGTTTTCGGGATTATCATGCTGGCAGGAGTCGGAGTGCTTTTATTCAGCGTACTGGATAAAGGCGACGGACTGGCCAATATAACCGCCGGCATGAACGCCATCGACCCCAAACTGACCGGGGTAGTCGGGCCGCCCGGATGGTGGCCGCTTTTCAGCCTGGTTTTCCTGACCAGTATCGCCCCGATGGCTATGCCGCAACTGGTCCAGAAATTTTATGCCATCAAAGATAAAAAATCGATTCGCATCGGGATGATCGGCTCCAGTATTTTTGCCCTGATTATCACCGGTGTCGGTTATTTTACCGGAGGTACTACCCGGTTTTTCCTGAACCCCGAAAACTCCCCGCAGGCTTTCACCGATAGCAAACCGATTTTTGATGCTCTCATGCCGGAACTTCTGACCAATGTTATCCCCGAAGGTCTGTCGGTTTTGATATTGCTCCTGATCCTGTCGGCTTCGATGTCCACCCTCGCGGCGCTGGTTCTGATATCCAGTTCCACAATAGCCAAGGATTTTTATGCCGGTTTTGTTAACAAAAACGTATCCGATCAAGTCCTGACGCGCCTGATGCGCTATTCCAGCGCTGTCATAGTATTACTGGCGATTATTATGGCCTATTACCGCCCCGCCACGATTGTCAGCATTCTGGGAATATCATGGGGCGCTATCGGGGCCGTCTTTCTGGGACCGTTCATCTGGGGACTGCTGACTAAAAAAGTGAAAAAATCGGGGGCGATAGCATCCTCGGTAATGGGTCTGATTATCTGTATCGGCCTTTATGCCAAAGGTATGCCGTCACCGCAGGCGGGGACTATCGGGATGCTGGCCTCGCTTATAGTAAACCCGATAGTCAGTTTTATCACTCCACCCAAAGCACCGCACTAACAACGGATTGATTCAGATGAAAAAGACTAATCTTCAAGTGTTGCTAATAAGTTTGCTTCTTGTCTCCGGCCTGTCCGGAAAACAGATCAATGATAAATTCAGCCTGGAATTTTCG
>Ga0272443_10006454_pt1 | contig 11607 bp, 9 predicted proteins | sample SSMAcet12_FD_193581 | JGI IMG/M metagenome (GOLD analysis project Ga0272443, IMG submission 193581) | Marine sediment archaeal communities from Little Sippewissett salt marsh, Falmouth, MA, United States - SSM-Acet-12 | ecosystem: Environmental > Aquatic > Marine > Wetlands > Sediment ... | reverse complement strand
TTGGGACCTGCAGAGGGTTCTACTTTGAGTCCAAATGTGGCTGCCATCGATGGCGCGATTCAGAGCGCACTTGTTGAGGAACTTGTCGCGGCCGGTTTATCTGACGCACAGGCACTGGATGTCGTGGGTGCCAATTTCGATATCAGCGCTCTCGGAGATGCCATCCCGCCTTCGATCGTACTACCCGGTGGTGTTGATCTTCCGGCGCTCCCGCTGGTGATGCCGCAGATCTCCCTCGGATTGCCACTGGGTATCGAGCTGATCGCCCGTGGCGTGCCAGCTATCGACCTTCCTGAAGACCTGGGAACTTTTGAAGCCATGGGGGGCGGCCTGCGCCTGAACCTGGATCAGTTCATTCCCATTCCGCTGTTCCCGGTCGACATCACGGCGGGTGTCTTCTACCAGGGGCTCAGCATGACGGTTATGGATCAGGAGATCATCAGTGCTTCCAATATGAGCTATGGTCTGCAGGTTGGTAAAAGCTTGAATCTGTTGATCTTCGGTCTGGGACTTTACGGGGATGTGGCCTACGAGACCAGTTCCCTGGACATTGGCTACACGGCTATTATCGCCGATCAAGAAGTGCCCGTGGAATTCAGCATGGAAACCGAAGGAGGTCTACGCTTCGGAGGTGGCCTTCACCTGAAGCTGATTCCGCTGACCTACATCAATGTCGGTTTCAGTCAGACTCCTACCAATCAGGTTGTAACAGCTGGTTTGGGGATTTCTTTCCGCTAAGCCGTCCAGAGACATCTATGAATGAGAGGGCGCGGTTTTCGCGCCCTCTTTGCATTTCTGAAGACCACCCACTCCACGGTTCAAAAGAAATAAACGGCAGCCTATGAGCGCGTGTAATTTTTGCCCGCAAACCTTATATTTCCGTGCTAGGAGGCAAGTCATGAATCATACTGATGAACACATTGATGATGAACTGCAGCAGATGTCCGAAATGGACCGTCTCAAAGGCTCGATCCACACCGCTGTCTCTCTTGCTGATACGATTGCGGGCTTGAAACTCCAGGCCTACCACGTGGTCCCCAGGGACACCCTGGTTAAGCATGCGGTAAAGCTGATGCGGGAGCAAAGAACCGGCTGTTTGCTGGTTACCGAAAACGATCGCCTGGTGGGTATTTTCACGGAACGCGATGTCGCGCGGAAGGTCGTCTGTGCGGACCTTAATCTGAAAGAGGACGTTGTCGGCGACTACATGACCACCAATCCCGAGACCTTGCCACCGGACGCACCCATTGCATTTGCCCTGAATCTCATGGCTATTGGTGGGTTTCGCCATGTGCCCCTGGTGGATGAAGACAATAAACCCCAGGGATTCGTATCCGTGCGCGATATCGTCAATTACATCGGCGATTACTATTCACGCGAGCTGCTGAATCTTCCCCCAAAACCTCAGGGCAACGCCTGGCAATCCGTCGAGGGTGGTTGAGCTTTTACGTTTCCATCAGCTGATGCGTTTTACAGATCTGGACGCAGTTCTCTTTGATTTCGACGGCGTCGTGGCTCTGTCCGAGCATCTCTACGATGATGCCACCCAGCAGATGGCACGGGAACTGGATATTGAGATCCCTCCCGAATTCTGCGCCCGCATGCGCGGCCAGAGCGACACCCTTTTCTTTGATAAACTCATGGAAGAATTCAAGCCGGACATCAAGCGGGAAGACCTGTATGCGCTCGGCCGCAGCATCCTGAGCGAAACCTTCGTTTCAGAGGTCCGGCATACACCCGGTTACCTCGACTTCCTCGCTGAAATCACTGGGCGGACCCTGCGCTATGGACTGGTGACATCCACACCCCGCGACCTGCTGGAGCAAATCTTTGAGAAATCAGACTTGCAGGACGCCTTTCCGCAGGTGGTCACGTTGGATGACGTGGTTCACCCCAAACCCCATCCAGAACCTTACATGACCATGTGCCGCAGGCTGGATGTCGACCAGCAGCGAGCGTTGGTAATCGAGGATTCGCCAGCAGGGGTACAGGCTGGCCTGGCGGCTGGTTGTCAAGTGGCGGCGATCACCACTTCAAGTACGCCAGAATCACTGGCGGCCGCCCATTTTATTGTTGACAGCTTTAAGGACTTGTCGGAACTTCTAAACCGCTGAGGGGCAATCACGTTATGAAGTGGTATACACATTTTGATTCCGTCTGGGTACCCGTCTCCGATTTCGACGAGTCATTGGCTTTTTATCGTGACGAACTCGAATTGGAATTGGTGCTGGAAGACCGCAATACCCGATGGGCTGAATTCCAACTCAGCCCGGGAGCAAAACTGGCCATCCATGCGGTAAAAGCCACCAATGCAAACCCTGTAGGCGCTATCGTTCTGTACACCGATGACATCGGTAAATCGGAACTGTGGCTGCGTGGCAAGGGAATCAAATTATTTGATAAGGAAGAAATTCCAGGGTTGGGCAAACTGGCCTCTTTTCAGGACCCTGACGGTAACGTCATTCAACTGACCCAACCACAAGCGGGGTAGCGGGCCGCATAAACCCGTCCCACAACCGGAAAGACATTCTTGAATACCATCATCCTCGACGCCGCGATGGGGACCCGACTGCTGGAGTTGGGTCACACCCTGGAAGCCCCCTTTTGGTCGGCGGCAGTGCTGGATGACGATCCGGAAGCCGTGGCCGCCGTCCATTGCGAAAATATCGAAGCGGGCGCTCACGTTCTGACCACCAACACCTTTCGTACCACACCCTACGTATTCCACGAGGCTGGCTTCAACGGCGTCGAAGCCCATAACCGTGCCCGCGCCCTGACCCTGCTGGCTATCCGCCTGGCCTGGAAGTGTATCAAGGAATCCGGACAGGAACTGCGAATCGCCGGCAGCATCGCACCCCTTGCCGACTGCTACAAGCCCGAGGATTATCCAGGCAATATCATCGCACGCCCCTGGCATGACGCCCAGTTGGACAACCTGGATCACCAGGCGACAGATATTCTGCTGCTGGAGACCATGAACTCGGCTCGGGAGGCAAGGCTACTGGTTGAGTTGGCACTGCGTCGTGAAAAGGAGATATGGGTTTCTTTTGTCCTGAATGAAGAAGCCCAGATCTTCAATGGTGACGACCTCATCAGCACTGCAATCGACTTGGAACGCCTGGGGATCGATGCCATCGGTGTCAACTGTTCATCGCCGGACCTCTCCCTGAAAGCCTTGGGCAAACTGCGCGAAGCCGTTGACCTGCCCCTGGTGGTCTATCCCAATCTGGGAAAATCATCGCGCACCGATGGTGAGCTGAAGACCTCTTTGACTCCCAAGCAGTTTGTTGAATGGACCGAAACCGCCACCCAGGCTGGCGCGCAGATCATCGGTGCCTGCTGCGGCTCCAACCATACCCACATCGAAGCCCTGGCAGCTGCCATACCTGAGCCCGAGGAAGTGGATTCCTGATCTCTGTTTGCTGACCCCTGAAATCTTCAGCCTGCCCGTTCTGAGCTGGTATCAGCAGCGTGGCCCCCATATGCCCGTACCGGGTCGCGGTAGCCGTGATCCCTATGCCGTCTGGGTTGCCGAGATCATGTTGCAGCAGACCCAGGTTGCCACGGTCGGTTCCTACTACGGAAGGTGGATGAAGCGCTATCCCGACGTGCGCAGCCTGGCCGCCGCCGCGCGGGACGAGGTGCTGAAGCATTGGGAAGGACTGGGCTACTACAGCCGGGCCCGTAATCTGCACGAGGCTGCCCGGCTTGTGGTCGCCAACCACGCCGGCAACCTGCCTGAGCGATATGCGGACTGGCTCAAACTCCCCGGCGTGGGACCCTACACCGCGGCGGCGGTGGCCAGCATCGCCTGCGGCGAGGACGTTGCCGCCGTGGACGGCAACGTGCTGCGTGTGGTCGCCCGATTCAATACACTATCCGATTCCATTGACGATCCACCCGTTCGACGCCGGCTGCAGGTCGAACTGACCACCAACATCCCCCGCGGAAGCGGTGGGGATTTCAATCAGGCGCTCATGGACTTGGGACGTGAGATCTGTACACCCCGAAAACCACACTGTACCGATTGCCCCCTGCAGGAGAATTGCCAGGCGCATACCAAGGATCAGACCAGCGAATATCCCCGCCGAAAAAAGCGGAAACCGGTTCCCCGACACCGAGTGGTGGTGGGTCTGATCCGAAAGGGCGAGCAGGTACTGATCCAACGCCGTCCGGAAACCGGACTGCTGGGGGGGCTATGGGAATTTCCCGGGGGAATGGTTGAAGCAGGTGAGACCCTGGAAATGGCTCTGGTCCGTGAAATTCTGGAAGAGACGGGACTGGAGGTGGAAGTGGTTGAGGAAATTACCACCCTGCACCACGCCTACACCCATTTCCGCATCCACCTGACCGCGTTCTGGTGTACCCTGAAAACCGGATCTCTACACCCACAACTGAAGAATGAGCAACATTGGGTCAATCTTGCCGATCTCTCACAATATGCCTTCCCAAAAGCCAACCTGAAGATCCTTTCAACCCTCTGATCTGATCTTTTAAAAATCTGGATTCCGGTTCCCATTGTGGCCGGAATTTTGCCGCTCTATATTTGCCACTCGAATTCACAATGGGGACCCGATTTGGTTCCCTTCTTTTTTGAGGATTTTGATAAACTGGCCTTTCTTCAGGTGACGACAGGAGGAGCATGAACACAACGTTTCAGGCCGGTCCTCGCGGGGATCGGATCCGTTCGGATTGTCAGGTGTTTTACACGCCAGGGACCACAACCCTGGACATTAAGGTAACGTGCAAGGCTCAGGTCCTGTTCGGTGCCTCCGTGGACGGGATCGTTCGCGAGACACTGCAAAAACTGAACATCACTTCCGGGACTGTCGAAGTGCAGGATTTCGGTGCCTTGCCCTGGGTGATCATGGCTCAGGTCGAAACGGCCGTCAAGCGCGCCCATCCTGATCTCGAAGTCGACGCCCTGCCCGAGTTCAAGGAGCATGCCCGCTACACAAGCAGCCGAGAGCGTTTTCGCCGCTCCCGCCTCTACCTGCCCGGCAACCAGCCCAAGCTTTTTCTCAATGCCGGAATCCACAAACCAGACGGTGTGATCCTGGATCTGGAAGACTCCGTGCCACCCGCTGAAAAAGACGGAGCTCGTCTGATCGTTCGAAACGCCCTGCGCGCCCTTGATTTCTTTGGGGCGGAACGCATGGTGCGCATCAACCAGGGGGAACTGGGATTCAAGGATCTGGAAGCCATCGTGCCCCAGAACGTTCACTGTCTGCTGTTGCCCAAGATCGAGACCGCGGATCAGGTCAGGGCCATTGATGCCCGCATTGCCGAGATCCAACAGCGGGAGCAGATCTCCGAACCTGTCTTTCTCATGCCGATCCTAGAAAGCGGTCTCGGCATACTGAATGCCCTGGAAATCGCCCAGGCGAGCCCCAACACCGTGGCTTTGGCCATCGGACTCGAGGATTACACCGCCGACATCGGCACCCAGCGGACCCTGGATGGCAAGGAATCCTTCTTTGCCCGCAGTATGCTGGTGAATGCCGCCCGCGCCGCTCGCATTCAGCCCATCGATACCGTCTTCAGTGATGTGAATGATGAAGCCGGTCTGCGCGCCTCGGTCCAGGAAGCCAAGGAACTGGGTTTTGACGGCAAGGGATGTATCCATCCCCGCCAGATCCGGGTCATTCACGAAGCCTTTGCTCCCGCTGAAGCCGAGATCGAGAAAGCCAAGCGGATCGTCCTCGCTGCTGATACCGCGGCTGAAATGGGTCTGGGGGTGGTTTCCCTGGGCTCCAAGATGATCGACCCGCCGGTGGTGAAACGTGCCGAGCGCACCATCCATCTGGCGGTGGAATCGGGATTGTTGGCTGAGGACTGGAAAGCGGACGAGGGGCAGGGAGCATGAGTAAAAAGGTTGAATTCGTAAAGAACGCGGCCGGGCGCCGGGTTCCTACCATGGTCAATGGCAAAGAACAGGTACCCTTCAAGGGAGTCGGGAAACATCGTCCCAGCGGAAACAAGGCCGCCCCGCCCATCGCGTCCTGTATCGATTATCCTGCTGACGGCAACAAGGTTGTGGAATCCCTGCGCGAAGCGCTGGAGAAGGTCGGATTGAAAAGCGGCATGACGGTTTCCTCCCATCACCATTTCCGCAATGGCGATCTGGTCATGAATCAGGTTTTTGACGCCGCGGCCGACATGGGCATGCAGGATCTGATGTGGTTTCCCAGTGCCGCTTTCCCCTGCCACGAACCGCTGATCAAGCATCTCGACAGTGGTGTGATCCACCATATCGAAGGGTCCCTCAATGGCCCATTGGGAGGCTATGCCTCGGAAGGCAAGATGAAGGGTCTGGCCGTGCTGCGCTCCCATGGCGGCCGCTGGCAGGCGATCCAGGACGGGGAAGTCCACATCGATGTGGCCATCATCGCCGCCCCCACTGCCGACGCTTTGGGCAACTGCACCGGTGATCGCGGTCCTTCCGCCTGTGGGCTGCTGGGTTTTGGTCTGGCCGACAGCATCTATGCCGACAAGGTCATCGTCGTCACCGACAACCTGGTGCCCTTCCCCTGCTATCCCTGGCAGATCCAGGGACAGAATGTGGATGCCGTGGTGGTCCTGGACAAGGTCGGCGAACCGGAAAAGATCGTCTCGGGCACCACGCAGCTGACCCGGTCGCCTGATCGGCTCTATATCGCTGAATTGACGGCGGAGTTCGTGCGGGCCGCGGGGATCATGAAGGATGGCTTCAGTTTCCAGGCAGGTGCCGGTGGGACGTCGCTGGCGTTCGCCATCTACCTGAAGGAGATGATGAAGGCGGCCGGGGTCAAGGCGCGCTTCATTCGCGGTGGATCAACCAAGTATCTGGTGGAAATGCTGGAGGAGGGGCTCACAGACTATATCCTGGACGGGCAGACCTTTGATCTGGAAGGCGTCCGCAGCATGCGGGAGAATCCAGGCCACATCAACACCTCGCCTTTTACCAGTTACAACTGGCACGGCAAGGGCAACTTTGCCTCCATCGTGGATGCCGTCGTTCTGGGTGCTACCGAGGTGGACGTGAATTTCAACGCCAACGTCGTGACCCACTCGGATGGCCAGATGCTCCACGGCATCGGCGGCTGGCAGAACTGCCTGACCAGCAAATGCACCATCCTGCCGATCCCGGCTTTCCGGGACCGGATCCCGGTCATCGTGGACGAGGTTACCACCATCGTGGGACCGGGTGAACTGGTTGATGTCATTGTCACCGAGCGCGGTATTGCCATCAATCCCCGCCGCGAAGACCTGCTGGCGGCAACGGCCGACAGCGGGTTGCCCATCCGTCCCATCGAGGAACTCAAGGCGGAAATCGATGACCTTATCGGTGGTGTGCCGGCCAAACCTGTGTTTACCGACGAACCCATCGGTGTAGTGAAGTGGGTCGACGGTACCGTGATCGATACGATCTTCAGGGTTAAAAGTTAAAATTGAAGATTTAAAATTGTCGAGTACCAACACTGCCATGTGCAATCGATTCTGGCCATAAACTTGAGAGTAATGGATAGTACGGAATTAATCAGAAGGACAACGGCATTCGCGCATCAGGCAGTGAGGGTGGCTGCAAATGTCCCAAACAGCACGCTTGGTCGACATATACGACAGCAATTGACTCGATGTTCAACATCCGTAGCAGCCAATTACCGTGCAGCAATTCTCGCTCAATCAAGGGCAAGTTTCAAAGCCAAGATCAGTATCGTTCTGGAAGAGATCGATGAATCAGTGTTTTGGTTGGAGTTCGCTATGGAGGAGGAGTTGATGTCGACTGAAAGTTTGAGCTCTGTTTTAACTGAATCCAAAGAACTGAGAAATATCTTTTTCGCAACACGAAAGACTCTCCAATCTTAAATCTTCAATGTTAAATGTTCAATAAACAGGAGCAAATAATGCGCAATAAAGTTCTGAAAATCTGGCCCGAGATCGAATGGATCAAGGACGAGGAGTTGAAGGAAAAGACCCTCAACGCCTGGGTCTGGGCCATCGAGAATAGTGTGCTTTCCCCGGAAGACCTGGAGACCATTCCCTTCTCGCTGCTCATCAAGGACTGCAACGTATCCTTCATGAATCACAAGCGTACCTGCGTTCACCTGGCAGTGGACATTGCCAAGCGCATGGAGGAAAACTTCGGTGACGAGATCAAGATCGACATGGATATCCTGATCTCCGGTGCCATTCTCATCGACATTGGCAAACTGCTGGAATACGAGATGAAAGATGGCAATCTGGGGACCAGCAGCATGGGCAAGGTCCTGCGTCATCCATTCAGCGGGGTGGGCATCGCCCATGAATTCCGCCTGCCGCCGGAAGTACAGCACATCATCGCCACCCACTCCAAGGAAGGTGATCTGGGTATGCGGACGGTGGAGTCCATTATCGTGCATCATGCTGATTTCGTGAGTTTCGAGCCTTTCAAGGCTTGACCATGCCGGTAAGGACCGGCAGTAACCAATACGAACCGGCCCGGGGGTCGGTCCAACCGGAAAGAAGGCTTTTCATGATGAAACGACTACTGCCTGTCCTCTTGCTGACACTTGCGGGTTACAGTCAGGTTGATTTCAACACCCGCTCCGCGGCAACCCAGAACGACCCCATGGCCATTCTCACGAACCCGGCGGGGTTGGCTTTCATGGAGCAGGATGAGATCCTGGTCTACAGTCACAGCAGCACGCGGGACCTGGCACTCATGACCAAAACGGGCGCCGGAGGTTTCCGCTATTTCTGGGATGACGTGCGGGGAATGAACATCTGGACGTTCAGTTCCGGAGCCAAGATCGATGCCGCCAATGCCATCGGCATGTCCTACACCATCGAGAATGCTCCCTGGCGTGAAGGCAAGTTGGACGTGGGATACATGTTTCGGCCCAAGAACAGTCTCTCGCTTGGATTGAATGTCCGCAATGCCTGGTCCCATACCGGCGACATGCGGCAGGTCCAATTGGGCGCCGGGACCCAGAATCAGAGTGGTCGTTTCGGTCTGGCCGCCGATGTGGTTCTCGACCTGGATGACACGGGACCGGAGCTGGAGGTGGACACCCAGCCTTTCCTGTCGGCCTGGGCAGAGCTTGTGCCGGGTATCCGTACCCAGATCTATGCCGAACTGGGTGGCGACGATCCCGCCCTGGGAGTGAGCTTTGGCCTGGCGCTGCCGGATGTGAGTTTCGAGACCCACGGCAAGATCGACCAGCTCGAGGATCAAACCATCGGCGTGCGGGTCTCGGAGCGTTCCTACCGCAGTATCTTCGGGAAAATGACCGGGAAAGCCGGCACTCAGACCTTTGTACGCATCAATCTGCGAGGTCGCTTCATCGAAGAACCGGTGAAGCGATCACCGGATTTTCCCATCAATTTCGATATTCCCCTTATCAACACGGACCGAACTCCCGTCCACCAACTGCGGGAATTCATTGAAACCATGGACGGCTACACGGCGGACGAATCCATCGATGGACTGATCATTGATCTGGGATCGGTCTCCGGCGGCTACGCCATCATCTCAGACATGCGGGCGGCGCTGCAGCGTTTCAGGGCGGCTGGCAAGGACATTATCGTCTACGCCAAATACGGCATGAGCAACGCCACCATCTATCTGACCGCTCCCGCGACGGAGATCTACCTGCACGAGCAGGCATCCGTGGGGCTTCAGGGACTGGCCATGGAGATCACCTTTCTGCGGGGATTGCTGGATACCCTTTCCATCGTACCGGAAACCTGGCGCATCAGTCCCTACAAAACGGCTGGTGACACCTACCTGAATAAGCGCATGTCACCCGAGATGCGTGAGAATTACACCAGTCTCCTCGGTAGCATCTACGAAGATTTCGTCGCCGGGATCGCCCTCGGCAAGGACTGGAGTGATGAAAAGACCCGTGAAGTGATCGATAACGGGCCCTATCTCGTCGTCGATGAAGCCGTGGAAGCCGGTTTGGTGACGGGAACCTTCTATCCCGATGAGTTCGAGAAATATATCAAGGGACTCAATGACGAGAAGGTCAAGATCATCAAGGGGAATGAGCTCAGTGAGACCGAACAGTACTGTTACAGCTGGCGCGAAGGGGGGACCGCTGATCAGATCGCGGTGATCTATGCCGTAGGCGCCATCATGCCCGGCAAGAGCAAGAGCGGGCGCAGCGGTTCGACGGTCATGGGGAACGAGACCATCGCCCGTGAGATCCGTCGAGCCCGGGAAGACAAGAACATCAAGGCCATCATCCTGCGTATCGACAGCGGTGGTGGCTCCGCTCTGGCTTCGGACCTGATCTGGCGGGAGGTGTACCGCACGACCGTTGAAGACACCCTGAACCGGAAGCCCTTCATCGCTTCCCTTTCCAATGTCGCGGCGTCGGGTGGCTACTACATCGCCTGCCAGGCCGATTCCATCATCGCCTACCCGGCCACCATCACGGGATCCATCGGTGTGATTGGCCAGCGCCTCAACTTCACCAATCTGCGGGAACGGTTTGGCATTCACACCGACCGTATTGAGATGGGGGCCAACGCGACCTTCCTCAGTGGATCACACCTGGCCACCGAAAACGAAGAGCAGGTCATTCGGGCATCCATTCAGGACACCTACATGAAATTCAAGGAGCGGGTCATCAAAGGTCGTGAATCGCTGGATGATATCGAAGCCCTGGACAGTCTGGCGTTGGGCCGGGTCTGGACTGGTGAGCAGGCGGTATCCAACGGGTTGACAGACAAGGTGGGCGGTTACTATGACGCCATCCAGTTGGCCCGGGAAGCCGCGGGCCTCGAGGATGAGGTCGAGATCGTGGAATACCCGCGTCACGATGCCATGGAAACCATTAGTCAGATGATGAAACGCAGCCTGGTTCGACAGAACCTGCCGGAAGAAGTGCTGGAAGTCCTGGAGATGGAACAGCTCATGCATCTCCTCGACGACGACCCGGTGCAAGCCGTTCTGCCGATCATGGTTGAGATTAAATAGTCAACAGGATTGATTTTCAGGAGCCGAACATGTCCCAGAATCTGATTGAAAAGATCGCCCACGCCTATGCCGTTGACCTGGACCCGGGTCAGCAGGTCAAGAGCGGAGATTTCATTTCCATTTCACCGGCCCATGTCATGACCCATGACAACACCGGGGCCGTGATGAACAAGTTCCAAGCTATCGGGGCCAGTCGCATGGCCAATCCCCGCCAGCCGGTATTCGCCCTGGACCACAATGTGCAGGACAAGTCGGAGACGAACCTGGCCAAGTACGCCGGGATCGAGGCTTTCGCCAAGACCATGGGCGTGGACTTCTATCCCGCCGGCCGCGGGATCGGGCACCAGATCATGTGTGAGGAAGGTTATGCGTGGCCCGGGACCATGGTTGTGGCGTCGGATAGCCATTCCAATATGTATGGCGGTCTTTCCGTGCTGGGAACACCGATTGTCCGGACGGATGCCGCAGCGCTCTGGGCGACGGGACGCACCTGGTGGCAGGTGCCGCCGGTGGCCCGGGTGGAATTGCGCGGCGCCCTGCGGCCTGGAGTGACAGGCAAGGATGTGATCATTACCCTAGCCGGCCTGTTCAATCATGACGAAGTCCTGAACCACGCCCTGGAATTCAGCGGTGAGGGAGTGGCCACGCTGAGCATCGATCAG
>Ga0272443_10006453_pt1 | contig 11609 bp, 9 predicted proteins | sample SSMAcet12_FD_193581 | JGI IMG/M metagenome (GOLD analysis project Ga0272443, IMG submission 193581) | Marine sediment archaeal communities from Little Sippewissett salt marsh, Falmouth, MA, United States - SSM-Acet-12 | ecosystem: Environmental > Aquatic > Marine > Wetlands > Sediment ... | reverse complement strand
TGTGATACATATGATGATTGTGTAGACTGATATGAAGTAAAGTGATGCCGAGTAAGTAGTAGGGAACGTAAGTGGGGGAAAATGCGGAATATTCGAGATTCTATTTCAGAAGTGCCGAACGTCGGTATAAAATATCCGATCGTAAGTATCGAGTTTACAAATCTAATTTAAATTATTATTACTAATAAGGTGGGGGTGCGTCGCTATTATCGCACATAATCGCAGGTGAAAAATGATGAATTTAGCATACCCTTACTGCGAAACGTGGGATCCGTCAAAAGTAAACCCGTTTTCGTAATCGATTCTATTCAATATGTTTTTGAATGAAGTTCCTATATGGCTGCGGCTGAGTCGCGCTGAATAGCAGATCCTCCTGTTGGAATACTTTGATCTACCAGCAGGTCAACCTAAAACTGATGATAGACCTCTTCTTGAGGGTACTCGACTTTGCAATACCCATCCTCTTCATGATAGCTTTGGGGCTTTTCGGAGCTGGCGTGCTCATTGAGATGGGGTTGACACAAGGTTTATCCCGCCTGGCAAAACCCATATTCACCTTCACCCGTCTTCCAGAAGCTTGCGCCTCAGCTTTTGTCATATCTTTGGGTTCTGCGGTGGCAGCCAACAGCATGGTGGCCAAGTTCAGAGATGAAGGATGCCTGGAAGACAAGGAAGTAGCCCTCTGCGCCGTCATGAACAGCATACCGGTCTATTTCAGGGAGTTATTTACCTACCAAATCCCCATAGTCCTCCCTGCCTTGGGCCTGGTGGTAGGAGGGTTCTACGCCTTTGTCTTCATCATCACAGCTCTCTTCAAGATCTCGGTTGTCGTGATCCTCAGCAGACTATTCTTGGGCAGAGAAGGCTGCCAGGTTCCTTTGGGTCCACCCCCACAAAAGGTCTCTCTAAGGGAAGCTGTGACCAAAGCTTTCAGGAGAGAGCGCAGGCTCTTTCTTAAGATTGCCACAATCTATCTTTCGATGACCACTCTCGTCTTCGCCCTTCGGGATCGGGGCTTTTTTGAGATATTCAGCGTTCTTCCTCTGGCAGAGCTTTTCGGAATTCCGCCTGAAAGCATCGTTCCCCTCACTACATACGTGGCCAGTCCCATAGCAGGGATCTCACTCCTCGGCCCCATGATCGAAGGCGGTCAGGTATCCCATGTTCAGGCCATGACGGTACTGATGTTGGGAAGCATGTTCATGCTTCCCCTGTTCGCCACAAGAAGCCTTCTTCCAAGATACGTGGCCATTTTCGGACCCCGCCTGGGCCCGAAGATCGTGGTATTCTCCACGGGGATGAGCGTGATCGTAAGGTTCGCACTCTTGGTAATATTGCTGAAGATCGCGTGATATGTATATATCCTATCAGTTCCCCAAAGATAAAGCCGAGGATGGATGAGACAATATTTCCTTTCAAGGACCTTTCTTAAGCTCTTTAATCGATTCGTCATGGTGCCAGCCTTCCGGGTAGGACTTGGCCCTTTCATAGGAAACCCTTTCACGGGCTACATAATGGTGCTCAAGACCGTTGGCAGAAAGACCGGCAAGACTCGTTACGCCCCCATGAACTACGCCATAATGGACGGTCAGGTCTACTGCCATCAAGGTGGACACCTCAAAGGCGTGTGGTATCTGAACCTGAAGGCAAATCCCAAGGTTGAGGTTCTCCTGCCAAGTGGCACCCTTGCGGGTTTTGGCGAGGCAGTGACAGATCCCGACGAGTCTTTGCGTGCGATTCGCAATATCCTGAAGAGCAGCGGCTTTGGCTTTTATGTCTATGGGTTCAATCCGTTCACAGCCTCAGACAAGGTGGTGCGCGAAAAGACCAAAGACGTCTCCGTGGTTCGAATCACGCCCGTAGGAATAGGTAGTGGTGCGGCGGATTTTGGCGGCGGGCTCTGGATGCTGGTCTTTGGATTTCTGGCAGTGGTCCTCGTATTGATCTTTCTCTCGGTCTTCGTTGTTGATCTCACCTCATCGATTTAGGTGATCAAGAGGAACATCAAGATCTTGCATTCTCACTCATGATCTGGACTACTATTCTCCTGCTCCTCGGCCTATTATCGAGGTCCAAGAAGACGATCTGCTGCCACGTTCCCAAAGTTGGCTTTCCCTCGACGGAAGGAACTGTGAGGCTCGGGCCAAGTATCGAGGCCCGAACGTGAGAATGGCCGTTTCCATCGCCCCTGCGCAGGTTGTGGGCGTAATCTCTATCCTGAGGTGCGATTCTTTCCAGCCGACGTCTCATGTAAAACTTGAATAAATCGGTATCAGGGATTGCTATCCACCAACCCCTGATTCTCTTTTTCGTACTTCGCATCCTGCTGCGATCACATATCGAATCATCTCGTCCAAGCTAATCTGCCTCGATGTATAAAGCGGGTCTCCGCCCTCATCTTTACGATGTTCATTTTCCAGATACATTTCCCGATTCATGAGAAGGTGATGTATTATGCATAGGAGTTTTCTGGCGAGAGCAACAGCTGCAATATTTGTGCCCTTTTTGGCTTTTATCCTGAGAAAGAAGTCCTTCAACTTCGATTTTCTTCCTGTTCTGGCGACGACGTGAGCAACCTCTACAAGTATTCGTCTGATGTGTCCTGAACCTTGTTTGGTAATGCTTCCAGTGTGGTTCTTGTCTGCCGATTGATAAACCGACGGAACGAGTCCGCACCAAGAGGCAAGCTTCTCTGCTTTATCAAAATCCTTGTAGTTGCCGATCTCCGCCAAGATCACTGTTGCCGAGATAAATCCTTATCCCAGGAACGGACATCACAATTGCCAAGCTCTTTCTCAATGGGACAACCATCTTTCGGATTTCGGTCTCCACTTCACTGATCCTCTTTTGGATGTTCTCTATCTGCTCCAGACAACCCCTTATCAAAATTATGTCAGTGGGACTTAGCTTTGTCTTAATGGCCACCCGTATCTGGTCTGCTTTTTTCTTTACCCTTGTTACCGGGATTCCATCGATTATTTCGTCGATGTCCATCCCTTCAAGCAAGCAGTTGAGGATATATCGGCCAGCCTTGCCGAAGATGTCTGAGATTACCGACGAGAGCTTGATGCAACACGAATCGAGAACGTGGTGAATTCTATTCTTCTCTCGTGTCATGTCATCGACGTAACGCTCTCTTGCCCTCGTTAAACTTCTCAGGTTTCTGGCATCTTCTGAGAAGATTCTTGAAGGTTGGATCAAACCGTTAAGGCACAATTCTGCGATCCGTTCAGAGTCAATCTGATCAGTCTTCCTGCCAGGAATATATTTAATTTTATAGGCGTTGGCTACTATAAGATCAACGTGACCTTCTAAAACGTGGTAAATCGGAACCCAGTAGCACCCTGTCGACTCAACCGCGACAACTTCACAACCGTTCGTGATGACCCATTCCCTAAACTCAAAAAGGGATTCGAGATCCATTTGAAAACGCTCTGGCAGTTTTTTACCATCAAATAGGAGGATTGTCGCGATGAGAAACGTTTTGTGGATGTCTGCACCACAACAAACTTTATACCTTCGCCGTTCCATTGGCTCACCGTCCTGATATGGGCAGTTGGTATTACCCTTAGGGGGTGTACATTCTCATACGCGTTCGAAGACGCATTCTGGCATCCGCTTAGATAAATGGCTAGTTTCGGCAACGGGGTCTACGCCCCAATGTCGGTACAGCCTTCACTGCCCATATCACAAAACAACAGGTCGTAACCAGTTTTACATCTTTTGGGGATGTGTCTACGAATCATGGGCGTTTCGGCAGGGCGAGCGCTGATCTAAAATAATTCACTTGATAGCGGCTTAGCGGCCCAATTAGTTATATACTTTAATTAATATTAAAGTAGCACGCACGTAAACAGTGATTGTGGGATTTGAATACTTACAGATAGGCCACACGGACATAATTATATTCTAAAGTTAGCCCGCATTATGTAAAGCAAAATTGTGTGAAAAAATATTTGTGAGGAAAATTCTCCTGCCGAATGTCAGTCACATACGACAAATTTGGATTTTATTGTGATACGTGTGATGATGGTGTAGACTGGTATGAAGTAAGGTGGTATCGAGTAAGTAGTAGGGAACGTAAGTAGGGGAAAATACGGAATATTTGAGATTCTATTTCAGAAGTGCCGAACGTCGGATAAACGCAAGATCATCGCTATTCCTGGGGAGACAAGTCAAACTATCGGGACCAAGCTTATGTTCTTATTTTCGTCCTGTGTTATGTAGTAGGGCTCGGTTCGAGGTATCAGACCATAGATGCAAAGTCCGCCGTTGAGTTCCTTGACCATGAAGTAAGTGTCGGCAACGTGTGTTGTCATCCTGATGCTCTTTTGGCCGGTCTTCACCACCAATACGTTGATGTCGTTGGTTTGTTTCCACATCTGAAATAGACGACTGGCGGAGTTTAGCATGTTCTCAAACCCGAAGGCAAACTCCATCGTGTCCAGTCCCATCACGTTGAGAATCGGGCGATTCGTCTTCTCTCTCAGCTCGTCCCATTGTTCGAAGAGGGTTTCATACCATTTATCCCGGTCGTCACCAAGTTCCAGGACTCTCACGTTCGATGGAACAAAGGTATCCATGGGACTTAGCTGGTAGCCAATGCTTGGAACGATGTGCACGGCTCTCCCGTTCCTCAAAGAATTAGATGCAAGAGCCGTTATCAGCTCGTAATACCTCTTGCCAACGCCATGGTCGATCTCCAGGACGTTGCAAGACCCATGCTTCAGGCCGCCGCAGATATCGTCAAGGTCGGGAATGCCCGAAGAAATGCAATCGTCACAAGGATCTGGTATTCTCTCCCCATCTCTCGCGAAGATCTGAGCATCGATGTGCTCTAGACAGGGCTCGAAGTAGCGAAACCTCCCATCGTGAAGGGTGCAGGTGTATTGGGTTTGGCATATCTCGACGCCTCTCAGCTTGTTTAGCTTGATCTCTCTCGCATGGCGGGTCATCATGTCTGAAGATCTGCCTTCGCTGGAGGGGGGCCCCCTCATCCTGATGTGTTCTAAGGTCACCACACCGTCCACGATATAGTCGAGAGGCATCAGATCTGCAGATTCGCTTACAAATATGAGGTGGATTCCCATGTCGCGGGCGAACTCGCAGATGTTCTGCTCCAAGCTGTGCTGAGCATCTTTCAGTATATGTGACGTGTAATTGATCACAGCGTCCCAGCTGTCTATGACGATAACGGGTTCATTCATCTCCTCGGCATCGTCGAAAAAAGCCTTGAAAAAGTCGAGGACTACGGCGTAATTAGGCCCTTCGAGATCGATGTTCTTCAGCCCTTTCAAAAGCATGTTCTGGGTGGCGTTTATGACGTTGCTAGATGGAATCACCCTTCGGATCCAGGGAAACATGGCATAGATCCGCTGAGGGTCGACCCGAGTGGATATGTACATCCCGTTTCCACTCTTGCAAACGGTGTCCATTATCTCAAAAGCGAGGGTGGTCTTTCCAGTGCCGGGCAATCCCTTGATCAGCAGCGTTTGGCCTTCTTCGACCTCGAAGAAGTTCTTGACCTCGGATGGAATGCGTATATCGTTATGCATTGTAGACCACCCATGCTAGTCCATAGCATGCATCGATACTGGCGGCATGCATTGCATATAAATGTAGGTCATCCCACACCACAATCCGCATCTGAACATACCAGAACACCTGCCTTCGATCTATTGTGCATTCTTCTGTTGCACACATTTCTTCATAAGCTTCATAAAGGTTCCCATGTTTTCGGGTTTCACCTTGAAGGACATGGATATCGTCACGTCGTCGGAGATCTCCCTCAATTGGGCGATGACCGACAAGGGCAGAGGTGTCTCCCCACAGAGGGCCTCTTCAAGTGCCTCCAGGTCTTTCATCTCGGGGCCCTCGGCTTCCTCCTCTACTTTGGGCGTTTGAGGTCTCCAGAGCTTGGAAGGACCCACCTCCACAAACTCGCACTTCCCCTCTGAATTGAGGACTGAGAGGTACTTGATGGCAGTGGTCTTGCTTACCCCGGCTTTTTTGGCCACGTCTACGGTGGTCAAGCCGACTTTAGACTCCTCAATAGCCTTCAGTATTCGTTCCTCGTAAGATGCCATTCGTAAGACAACCTTTACCGTGGTATCCTTCGTTCTTAGATGGTCGGAACCCAATTATAATCGAAAGCCAATTAGATGAAACTAATTGGCCCTCCCTGGATGGTGTTTAACAGTATGATTAGGCCAGATCTCAAGCTCTTACAAATTAGATATTTGTCCGAAAGGTATCGGCAAACACCATAGATCAAACTGCAATGCTCGGCGATAACGTCCTGCCAAAATATCGAAGTTTGTAATACTTGCGATACTTGTTCGGAACATATCGTCAAGCACCACGGATCACAAGGGACATCTAAGTGGTCGATAGCATACAATTCATTTTAGGAGAATTGCAGCAAGGTGCCCATGTCTTCAACCTTCAATGATCGGCAGTAGCGCCCTCCTTTTCCCCAATGCTCTTCAAGCTAGTATTCAACTCGCTTTTCCTATATAATACTCTTGCTAGAGTACGAAGTTGCTATACGTACCCAATATCGCCAATGAAATAAATTTATTACTTTGGGGGCGCAGAGGGTCTCGAATACTCCAAACCTATAGGTTGGGAATGAAGTGAACCATCGCCCGGGCTTCGTGCTCCTTTATATCGAGCTGGTTTCAAAATGGCGCCACATGCCGTTTTTTTGATGGTTAAACATCTAAACGGAAGAATCAAGATCCATGGCTCCAAATGGTGCGTGAACTTTGGTTCATGATCGAGGGCCGCATAAATAGTTTTGAAACCAGCTCATCGACAAAATATTAGCGACTGTCCATGGGAATCTGGGCAACAAAGACTCGAAGATTTCTGAAATCTGAAAAACTGGACGTGCGATCCATCCCACCTTAGGGTCCGTCGGAAAATAACCTAGTTATATATGTGGCACGAAATTATTATACTGAATCTGCATCATGTCGGTTTTGTACAACGGTAGTACACGTTTATGTACAAGTTATTTCTCTGTGGGCCCTTAAAGGGTGGGCTGGACCGCAATCTGACTTTATATCTATTGGTCAAAACTTTATATCTATTGGTCAAATACTATTCAGATGCACCAACGTGCTGAAAATATAACCCAAAAAGCAGATATACCTTAGGAGAAAAAAAACTGGTGAAATGGTAGAAAATCTGCATAACGAGATAAAGGCCCCAATCGCAGATTACGCCGACGCCACAATATATTTTACACTAATAATAATTAAGAGAGGTGGCATCGATATAGGTAAATTGAGGGGTAAGTTAGATTGCCAAGAAAGCTTGTCCGTGCCCTTTGAAAGCATTTACGATATGTCCTACAGATTTTTCTACAATAGCATTTTCGCAGATAAGTTAAAAACTACGTATCTTGGATATATATGTGGACGTGAAGAGACCTTAGGACTTATGCGCCTGGATTATTTTCTCGTAGAGAATAACATAATTGATATGGTGGGTTCTTTACACATTCATTTCATCGTTAAATCTAGGTTTGATTTTACAAAAGAAGATGATAATATAAAAAAATTGTCTACTATATTGAGGGATATATATAATCTAGTTGAAGATCCTAGTTCTGATAAGAATTCATCAGAGACTGAATTCCTGGGTCGTTTTAAGGGTAAGTTAAAAGGACTCAATATTAAATCAAAAAGAGAACAATGCAACCTAGTTGAATATCTTAGTTCTGATAAGAATTCACCCGAGACTGAGTTTCTGAACCGTTTTAAGGATACGTTAAAAGAACTCAATATTAAATCAAAAAGAGAACATGCACTCCCCATGTCTAGGTACATGTACATATCTGTTTGCAACTTGAAATCTCTTAAGCTGGAACACTTAGAAGAATTAGAACAAGAACATTGTTGGGAAAATATTTACAAACTTTTATATTTTCATGCAGAAGGTGTTGATGCTAAGATAGCAAAGGAGAAGCTCAAAAAAGATATGTGGACTTCTGCTGATTTTTACCTCAATTTTTACCAACCTGGCGCGTTGTTATCCCTCTCTACCCCGTATCCTAGTGACATATATAAAAAAAACATACGTTATTTCTTGCCAACCTTAAACGACAGTGGAGAGATTTATTCGAGCGAATATCTCAAAGACATACGTTACTTCTTACCAACCTTAAACGACAGAGGAGAGATTGCTTGTGGCGATCCTTCAAAGGGCAGACGGAAGGGCAAACGGTATGAAACTTATGACTTATTACCTGAATATCCCGCCCTGAGATACATGGGAATGGCATCTCTTGAATTCTCAGGAGTCATCGAAGAACTACTAAGAGGCCTATATGACGATTTGATGGAACTTCAAAGAAAACAATATTTGATAAGATTAGTAATGGCATTGTATAAGCTTCCTGGCATCGAGACTGTGTACATTGCATGTAAGCATTTAGAATACATCAGATTACCCATTCTGAGAGAATTTATATCAAGATTGATACGTAATAAACATCAAGAGGCCATTGATGAAAGTATAAACTACCTAAATTCATATCTATTCAATAGAATGATACTGATACTAACAATTTTAGCCATCATTCTAACAGTTATTAAACTGGATGTGGTTGGTGTTGCGCTAGAACGGCTTAAAGAGATTATATCGAGTGTGAAACTTTGAGAATTCTACTATTGACATCTGAGTACCCGCCATATAGCTGGGGTGGTTTGGGAAGATACAGCTACGAGGTATCTCAAGATCTAAGCAATGTTTATAAATTGGACGTCCTCAACGTTCCTACATATTGCTTAAACTCTGCTTGTATAGGAAAAGAGCCTAACTTGATGGAGAATACGTTATGTGGCAGAGTTAAGGACGCAACTCACATACTGAATGACGAATTTGTCGACGTCTTCAACAGTAAAAGTAACGTTAGATGGGATGATTTCATAGATGCTACCAAATGTCTGGTTAATGTTATTGAAGATAAATTAAGCCACACCTTGTACGACATAATCTTCGTTCAAGACTATTATAACTCGTTGATAGCAAGCTTCCTTGTAATGGAGGGTTTTGCTAAGACGATTATATCCGTATGCCATCTGCCTTTATACGCAGGATTCACTTACTTTGACAAACCGAAATCGGATGTCGTTCATCAATTCTTAGAATCAATATTAATGAGATACTCCTACAAGATTGTTGTACCATCTGCATTTACTAAGAGAGTATTATTACAAATATATAATGTAAATCCGAATGACATAATTGTAAACCCTTTGGGGACTAGATTGTACGAAGTTCCGAAATTACAACACAACAACAAAATATATGAAAGAAATAATGGAAAACTGGAGATAATATCTGTTGCAAGGGTTACCGAACAGAAAGGTCTGCACTATATGCTCGACGTAATAAACGAGCTATATTATAATAACGTAGACTTCAGGTGTACTATAATAGGAAAAGGGCCAAGGGAACGAGATTTTAAGGCGCTGACAAGCAAATGCCCAGCACGTAGTAAAATTCGCCACATTGGCAGCGTGAACTCTGATAGAGATTTGGCCAAATACTATTATGAATCAGACATTTATCTTTCTACGTCTCTATATGAAACGTTTGGTCTCTCGATCTTAGAGGCAATGGCTTGTGGATGTGCTACAGTAGCCTTCAGAGTCGGCCCAATTGAAGAGAGAATAAAACATGGTATCAATGGGATGTTGGTAGAGGTAAACGACATAGATGACATGGTAAAAGACATATTAGATTTATATAATCATCCAATCAAGCTGTCCGCGATGAAACGTGCTGCATCTGATGATGCTCGAACCTTTACGTGGAAGAAGCATGTCGATAATCTTATAAAAATATTTGAGAGTTGCTTGCATGAGTGAAAAAAACCTTTTAATTGCGTGGTATTATCATAGTCCTTCTGTGTCCACAGATGATGAAATCAGAGATTTGATCAAAACCAGTTTAGATCCGCTCTTATCGATACACGAGAAATGTGAATATCCATTCACGTTGGCGATTACAGGTAGCTTGTTAGCTAGGATAAACGATATAAGCAAGCAAACTGTTGAAGCTATGAGAAAACTAATCGACAGAAAGAAGTTAGAAATAGCTGCAACATATCATTATGAGATTTATCCGCCTTCGGTCCCACACTGTTATATTAAATCACATATTAGAAAAGATGTTGAAACAAAAAAAGAATTACTAGCTGCTGAAATATCGACATTTTATCCCCCTAATTTCACGTGGGTATCAATTTTGGGACATCTGCTTTTGGACTTTGGAATTAGGCATGTGATTTTGGACGAGAGCAATTATAGAATGTCGTGCAAAATTCAAACATGGAAATGGGATCTGCTTAACGAAAACGACATGAATACGATGTTAATCGACACATTTTTAGATAGACGAGAGCTACATAAAATCTACAAATATAATCCGACGCAGAAGAATGAATATGAATTAAAATTATTTTTTAGAGATTTTGACGTCACTAAACATCTGAGCTTTGGTAACTCTGGATTATTTCACAGACCTTTCGAATGGAATGACTTGGAGACGTATCTCCTCGACACCACATCAAAGTTAAATTTTGGAGACTGTGTTACAATGGCTGATGATGGCGATCGAGTAAATTCCATATCTCTATATAATTATGATAAGTTTTTGCGTTATATGGGCAACCGTGATGACATCAACTTCGTCACCCCCTCTTTGATAAACATTGATACGGCCAAGATGGCATACGTGCCTTATTTGCCGTCCCACTCGTTGGGGGATCATCACAGCTTTTGGCTACAAGACCTAGACAGCATGCATTATTTAGATTTATTAAATGAATTGTATGCACTAATTGATGAAACGGGGTGCTACGAAGATGACGTTATGGACTTACAAGATGTATATTTTCTATTTTGGAAAAACATTCTGAGGAAAAAATATTACATGGATAAATTATATAAGCTATTAGGTAATTTTGATGTATCTGATTAAAGTTATTGGTTTTGTGCTATTTGGCCTCCACAAAATAACCCACATCTCATTAAAGGCGTTCTAGGGGGCAATTTTCGAATTACTGCCCAAAAAATGAATTATGTTCTGAAATAATACGGTCGATGTCTACAAAAATAATCTAAGGATCTTCTTCCCGGACCCACGTTCTGCAGTTGTGTACCTTACATTCGGCAGGTGTAATTCTGTGATTTAGACATTTTGTTGATACATATGTTAACGTCCCTATTGCCAAAATGTAGATAAATTTGTAACTTTACGCAACAACACTCAATCACCGAACGCGTTTCTACAAACCAATGTTAAAAATAGAATTATATATCCCCAGCTTATGTTCCGCACATCTTTTGTAGATGTAGGCCATATTTGACTTTTAGTCATGACCAGCTACACAAGTAAAGATTTGGGCCATCTCGGAATTGTGTCAGCAGTTTGCCGTGAGATCCATCTTGTAGAGATAATTGATGAGATAGTTGGGGTCGACCCCCGTTAAAAAGTGACTTGTGGGGAAGCCGTTTTAGCAATGATCTTAAACTGCCTCGGATTTGTCAATCGTCCTCTCTATTTATTCACTGAATTCATGAAAACAAAGCCAG
>Ga0272443_10006452_pt1 | contig 11610 bp, 9 predicted proteins | sample SSMAcet12_FD_193581 | JGI IMG/M metagenome (GOLD analysis project Ga0272443, IMG submission 193581) | Marine sediment archaeal communities from Little Sippewissett salt marsh, Falmouth, MA, United States - SSM-Acet-12 | ecosystem: Environmental > Aquatic > Marine > Wetlands > Sediment ... | reverse complement strand
TAAAGTACTTATGATAATGTGGATTATGCGTGATGAGCGCTCAAGATAGGCAGCCTTGGCGTTCATCGGACAGCCTCCAAAACAGTTCCCATGACCTTGGAAATGCGAAGAGGTGTGGGTCAATGGAGTGAGTTGATCGCTCGCTTGAGATTGGTAAAAGAAGATACAGAGACTCTACTTCAAAATAATAGGCTAATCAACAAATAGTCCAAACAGAACAAAAGCTCCAAAAGTTGATGATTCCTCAAACCTGCTAGTCTACCCAGCTGTTGTAACGGAATTACGGGATTACGTAACTTCATTTATTTCAATGTGATCAGAGTAGGAATTCTGAAATTTAATCAGTTAGATACTGTTGTTTTGAGTGGGAAGTTGGTACGTTATTAAAGAAGACTCGACTCGTGAGAAGGAGAGATGAATGATCCCGACATATCCTGCCTGCCGCGACCATTTTGGTATCTATCCGCTCGGTGAACTGGCGGAAAGATGTTCTGAAAAATTTGGGTCAATCACCGCTCTTCAATGGTGGAATGGGCATGGATATGACGGCATCTCCTATTGGGATTTGTCCCTGCGAGTAGACGCTATTGCTCGTTGGTTGATGTCACAAGGGATTATGCCTGGGGACCGCGTCGGGATCTATGCCGAAAACAGCCCGGAATGGGGCATCGCCTATCTTGCCATCCATCGCGCAGGAGCTGTTGTAGTACCCATCGACCGTATGCTGCCCGCCACAAGTGCTGCTTCGATCATGCAGCATGCCGAGATAAGAATCCTGTTCAGCGAATGTGAGTACCTGGAAAGATTGGACCAGGTTGGAGATTCACCGGAGATCGAAACGCTTGTCTCCTTCAACATCTGCGGCAAACTCGATGTGGTCAGTTTTACGGACGCCGAAGCGGAGGGGGTGGAGCGGACTGATGATTTCCCAACTCGCAGCCTGGAGGATCTGGCCGCAATCCTCTACACCTCAGGCACAACCGGACGGAGCAAAGGGGTGATGCTGAGCCAGCGGAATCTGATGTCGAACGTTGCGGCCTCCGCCCAGTTGACCAACCTCGGTCCTGGGGATGCCATCCTTGTTCTGCTTCCCATGCACCACGCCCTGCAGTGCACGAACGGATTCCTGCATCCGCTCTATATCGGCATGACCCTGACCTTCGCACGAAGGCTGAGAAGCGCGGAAATTCTTGCCGACATCCGAGATGCGCGGATCACCGTGATGGGGAGCGTGCCGCTGATGTTCGAGAAAATGCACAAGCGCATGCTCCAGACCGTTCGGCAACGAGGTGTTGTCGTAGGCGCACTATTCAAGGTGATGATGGGATTGGCACGGCTTGGTGAGATGCTCGGAGTGAATTTGGGGCGGATTTTCTTCGCGTCAGTTCGCCGCAAAGGTGGCATCGGTTCAATCAAATATTTCATCACAGGCGGCGCTGCAATCGATCCAAAAACCTCACGCTTTTTCACCTTGCTGGGAATTCCCATGATTCAGGGCTACGGACTCACGGAAACCAGCCCGGTCACCCATTTTACTCCCCTGAACAAAATTCGCCACGGCTGCGTTGGCATGACCGTGCCCGGTGTTGAGGCGAAGATATTCGATCCGGGCGAGGATGGTGTTGGGGAGATCTGTATCAAGGGACCGAACGTTTTCCTCGGATACTACCTCGACGATGCAGCGACTGAAGAGGTGATGGACGAAGAGGGGTGGCTCCACACGGGTGATCTAGGGATCATTTACTCCGATGGATTTCTCCAGATCACCGGCCGTAAAAAGAACGTCATCGTGACCAGTGGTGGAAAAAACGTTTACCCTGAAGATGTCGAACACCATCTGAACCGATGCCCATTCATCGCGGAATCGCTCGTTCGGCCCTACTCGTTGACCAATGGCCGGGAAGAGGTCGCCGCGCTGGTGTATCCCGATTACGAGGAACTTGGGTTGCGTTTTGGTGAGGGCAAGGTTCCCCAAGGATTGGACTTGTTGAAATTCCTGCGGGGTGAAGCAAAGCATTACCTGCGCGATCTTCCTAAATACAGCGGAGTACGACGTTTTGGGCTGGCGAAGGAAGAGTTCCAGAAGACAACCACTCTCAAGGTAAAACGATTCCTGTACTCAGGAGCTTTCGAGGAATACTCTGCTGCGATTCTCTGAAGACTTTCGGCTCCGTATATAGGACTCTCGAGAAAATCCCCAGAGGCATCCGGCGTATGCACCTCCAGTTACTTCGCCCCATCTTAAGGCATCGAAACTGAGTTTGTTTTGGGAAAAGTCGCAGGAGCTGACCATGAGTGAGTTGAACGAGTCGAAGTGTGAAGTGGAGATGAAAGCCAGCACGGATCTCGAAGGAGTAATCGGATTTCTTGAAGACCTGACAACCTCGCTCAAGGCGGGGAAGGTATATGTTCAGCACGGCAGTGATATCGTGACACTTAAGCCAAATAAAAATGTGCAGGTGGCTGTTCGCGCCTATCAACGCGAGCACAAGGAGAAGCTTCAGATCGAGCTTACTTGGCGCCATTTGCAGGGCAAAGCCTTCTCGGACTTGGGACTGAAAGTGTCGTCGGCTGATCCCTCCGAGTGATTTCGCAGGTACCGATACAGCATATAAGCCGGATATAATAATCCCTCATGTAGTACATGAGGGATTCTCTCTATCTACTCTCGCTGACTCTCGTTTGATTGATACTCAGGCGTTCGACCACAACCACGGAAGCATCATCCGCGCACCGCTCGAAGCCTGGAGGATGTAGCGCCCGTAACGGTTTTGCAATTCAGGAATCAATTTCGGGCCACTATGGTATTGCAGCCGGTTCGGTAATTCTGGTGATACTTCGTGTAACGGCTCATCCAGTGGAAATGCAACCGGTGACAGGGTTGAGGCTACCTGAAGCAGAGCCGCGTGTGCGGAGAGTGATCCAGCTTTGCCAGGTTCATGGTGGTGTCGCACAACTCTGACAATTTCTTCCGGAAGCCCCCACGCCTCCAGCAGAATAGCACCCGCCTCCGCATGGTCCATCCCAAAAAGCTCCCGCTCCTGCTGAATCGTCCACACACCAGTTTCACCATACGTCTTCACCGCTTCCCGGAGAAGGTGCGGCTCAACCGTATCGAGAACCACCCAGCCGATGTGATGCAGAAGCCCCGTGATGTAAGGATCAGGACCTTTGGTCGAATTCATCCTTTTTCGCATGTGCAGGCTTTTCGCTAGCAAACCTGTACTCACAGCGTGTTTCCAGAGCAGGCCAGTATCGCTGCCCAGCTCGTTCCATGGATCGAAGGTGCTCAGCTTGGGTCGATGTGTGCAGAATTCGCGTACCATCTCCGCTGGAAGGCTGGTCAATGCGTCGGATATCGTTTTCATGGGTGGGTCGAAAGGTTTCTTTCTCCGGTTCGCCTCACCCAGAATCATCGCGGAAAGGGGTGGATCGAGCAGAATCGCCCGCTGAAGTTCACGAATTCCACACTCCTGCCGTCCTGCTGTTTTTTTTAGATGACTTGCCATCTCAGGAAGGGTCGGCAAATCCTGCAACATCCGAATCCGGAGGTTGAGGTTGAGCATCTCGCTCGGCACAGCAATCATTTCAGCCATATTCGTATACCAGATTGATGGAGTAGTCCACTTCTCTTATCGGAATAATCTGCACTTAACTGGAGGGTCAAACGAGGCAGTAACCGCGAAAAACACCGAAAGATTAAACCCTCCTAACAATATTCGATGAGGTTTGGGGTCGAAGGTTGTGTGCAAAAAAGCGAAAAGAGACTATCAGGTCTCTCTTCGCTGATGAGCTAATTTTATTCTTTTATAATCAATAGATTATGTGTTGGTTTGACCGGGAAGCGGTTTGCCAGAGTCCACGTTCAAGATGAATTGATCCATCAATTCGATGATTTCCCCCACCTGAGGCTTGCTCAGCGCGGCATCCGCACCGACTTCGTTACATTTGTGCTTCATCTGGTCGCTGATCAGGCTGGAAAAAACAATTACCGGGAGTTTCAGGCCTAACTCTTTTTTTATTCGTCTGCAAAGCGTCAAGCCATCCATCTGGGGCATCTCGATGTCGGTAAGTACAATATCAAGCAAATCTTCAATACTCTTATCCGATTTCTTCGCCTTTTCCTTCAGGTTCAGAATGTGCGTATAGGCTGCTTTTCCGTTGTCCACCTCGTGCAGGGTTGTATACCCATGCTTTTTGAGTTCCCGTGCGACCGAGTTGCGAATGAAGGATGAATCCTCGGCATATAGGACACGAACGGCTTGCCTTTTTTCTCGGACATCCTCGCCCGATTCGTCGCTTTCAATCTCTTTGAAGGAAACCTCGGGCAGGATTTGCGCTGTCAGGTGTTCGATGTCCAGGATAAGAATGTCTTTTCCCTTAACAGTCAGGGTTCCTGTGACGTGGGAGGTGTTGTTGCGAAGGAAGGCGCTCAACGGCTGCAAATCGTCCCAGGTAAAACGGTGGATCTGTTCAGCGCCATTGACTAGAAACGCGATCATCGTCTCGTTGAATTCGGTGACGAGGACCAGTGGAACCTCCTCTGGATCCATAAACTTGCGGAACAGGACGTGTTTCAAGTCTATTAACGGGATTGTCCGTCCGCGGAAGATTATCGTGCCCAAAAGGGAGGGGTGGCTTGTGGGAAGGTGAGTTATATCCGAACGGGAGATCTGGACGATCTGTTGTACTTTCGCGACGTTGAGGCCAAAGCTCTGATTATTGACGATCAGCTCCGCAATTTCAACTTCATTCGTACCAGTTTCCAGCAGAATACTCTGCTGTTTCTCCAGAGGTTCGCCAGTACTCATTTGATACTCCCGGTGGTATCCACCTGAATTGGGCTTTTCGACGTTTTGGACGTTACGACCGCTGAAGACTGAGCGCAAGGGTCTTTTTTATACGACAAATGAAGGTACTCTCGCACGGCGGAAAACCATAGGTGAAGATTAACTGTTTGCAAATGATTCTTGCCCGATTTATCCTGCTACCTTAGCACAGTGAACCTTCCACGGAGGCTGGTATGCTGCGTCAATCGCCATGTTTATTCTTCCTGCTCCTTCCCGCACTATGTTTTTCGCGTCCCGCAGGTAGCTGGCAGGAAGTTAGTCCTGACGAGCCTCTCGCACACACCTATTCCATCGTCGCAATCGATCAGGAAAGTGGGGAGATGGGAGTAGCGGTGCAGTCACACTGGTTCAGTGTTGGACCGGTTGTACCCTGGGCGAAATCGGGGGCGGGGGTCATCGCGACCCAGTCGTTGGTCAATCTATCCTACGGTCCGAATGGATTGGAGCTGCTCGCGGAGGGTAAGGCAGCCTCGCAAGTTGTCGCAGAACTCACATCTGCGGATGAGGCGAGTGGATATCGCCAGTTGGCGGTGATTGACACGAAGGGAGGAGTGGCTACATGGACTGGCGACTCCTGTATTCCCGAGGCTGGTCATATCACCGGTGAGCACTACTCAGTACAGGCGAACATGATGCTCAACGCGACTGTATGGGGTGCAATGTCAGCGAGCTTCGAGTCCAGCGAGGGACCTCTTGCGGAAAGGCTTCTAAGCGCACTGGAAGCGGCAGAAAATGCGGGAGGCGACATTCGTGGTCGACAATCGGCGGCGATAGTTGTCGTGCGCATCGATGCTACCGACGAACCCTGGAACGATAAACTGGTTGACTTGCGCGTTGAGGATTCCGAAGAACCCTTGCCGGAGTTGCGAAGGTTGTTGACAGTTCACCGGGCCTACGAACATATGAATGAGGGGGACCTGGCAATTGAGAGGGGAGATGACGACCTCGCGCTCAAGGAATATGCCCTTGCCGAGCAGATGAATCCGGATAATCCCGAGATGACTTTCTGGCATGCTGTGTCGCTCGCAAACGTAGGCAGGGTGGAGGGATCGCTGCCTCTGTTCGCAAAAGTCTTCCGAGCCAGCGAGAACTGGAGGGAATTGACTCGCCGCCTGCCAGCAGTCAACCTTCTGGTGGTGAAGGACGAGGAGCTGAGGCGCATCCTCGACGCCGACTAACCGGGAAAGGGAGGGGTCTGTCGAGTGGGCCATCTAATGCACAATTCCATTCCACATCTGAAATGGTTTCGATTGCCGCTCATTATCCTGCGGAATACGCAACTCATGTTTGTAGCCCTTTCTCTGCTCCTGCTCGCCACATTTTCGAATGCTGCCGATTCCGATTCTGATTCGCCATATGACGTTATTGCAGATTCGCTCGCTGTCAAACGCCCCAAAGTGGCCGTTGCCCTGAGTGGTGGTGGAGCGAGGGGGCTGGCGCATGTGGGTGTGTTGAAAGTGATCGAAGAGGCTGGGCTCCATGTGGACATTGTCACTGGCACCAGCATGGGAGCGATTGTTGGTGGTCTTTATGCGATGAATAAATCGGCGCAAGATCTGGAGCGGCTTGCGTTGGAAACGGACTGGATGCTTGCCCTGACCGATACACCATTCCGTTCCGATCTTGCGATGGAGCAGAAAAACTTCGACGGGATCTACATGCTGAGCCTCCCGTTCGTGGATGGTATGATCAGTCTCCCCGGCGGAATCATCCGTGGGCAGCGGATCAGCAAGCTCCTCTCAGGTTTGACCTGGCCTGTGCAAAGCATCGATGATTTTACCCAGTTCCCGCGTCCATTCGCCTGTGTTGCTACGGATCTCGAAACCGGCGAGGCTTTTGTGATGACCGGTGGCGACCTCGCCGAATCGATTCGTGCGAGTATGGCGATTCCAAGCATCTTTACACCTGTCCGCTTGGAAAACCGTTTGCTGGTGGATGGTTTTGTGGCTCGAAACTTGCCGGTCGAAGACGCCCTCAATCTCGGCGCCGATTTTGTGATCGCAGTGGATGTTGGCGAGCCGCAGCTTGCAGCGGACAGTATCCAGAGCCTGGTGGACATCATCAACCAGACAATGAATTATGGCAACGCCATCGAAAATTCCCGCCAGCGTGCGATGGCGGACATCATGATAGTACCGAACCTCAAGCAGTACAGTTTTCTCGCTTTCACCGAGGTGAAAGAACTGATTCAACGGGGAGAGGATGCTGCACGTCCCTTCTTCGATCAATTCAAAGCACTGGCCGACAGCTTGAATGCGATCGCGCCAGTACCCAGACTCTACTATCCGATCAGCGCTGACTCGATTTTTATCAACGAAATCTCCGTACTGGGACTGGAGCGTTCACTACGATCCACCGTCCTCGGTGCGTTTGGTCATCGTACGGCGAGTTGGATCAGTCGAACTGAACTTGAATCGGGAATCGACCGGGTGTTCGGTACGGGGCATTATGAGAGTGTGACCTACCTCCTGAAACCGGACGAGGGTGGCACAAAGCTTGTGATTAAAGTGATCGAGCGGAGAAATTCGGAGGTGCGTTTCGGTTTCCATTTCGATACCGATGATAAATCCGCGGTGCAATTCGCCTTTGCCACCTACAACTGGTTGCTACCCGGTACTTACGCCGATTTCTCGCTCAAGTTGGGAAACACGACGGGGTGGGACGGTGTCTATTTCCTCGGCGCGGGACGAGAGACTCGAATTGGAATCAAGCTGAACGTTGGAGCTTCGCAGAAGGGGTACCTCTATGACTCGAGTGACAATGTGACTCAGTCAATTGATCAGCATGAGGCTCACATGGACTTTTTCCTTGGCACTCTCTTCTCAACAAGACTTGCGCTGGGAGGGGGAAACCTCTTGACCTATGTAAACCATACGGTGGGTAATCAGGAATCAGTCGAGAACGGGTTGGGGATTGGATACCTGCTGCTTCAGTATGACAGCCTGAACAGGCTCTATTTCAGTACTCTTGGGGCGAGCTTGGTCGTTCGATATCTCTCTTCCTACTACCATCCCTATGAGGAGGATGCCTACTACCGGGGAGTCGATTTCAAGTACTCAGTCAATTTTCCGCTCTCGTCAACTGCTACCCTGCGGGTGAGAGGAATCGCAGGCGCAAAAGAGAAATTGAATTTCCTGCCCACGCCCAGCTACATCATTGGCGGGTATGAGGATCTCTACGGAGTTGCCTACAACTCCCTGTCCGGTAACTACCTGCAGAGTGTGAGGGCCAGTCTCCAGCTCGAACCTTGGGAACAGAGATTCTTTGTCTTAGAAGTGGACGCTGGACGTGTAACGGACGAATGGATATGGGAATTAAATGACCGGGAAGTTGTAATGGGTTGGGCGGCAACCTTCGGGTTGCTCACTCCTTTCGGACCCATCAGCGCGAGTTACTATCGGGGATCGAGCAATCAGGGTGCGACCCATCTCCGAATCGGCTACATGTTCTAGGCCGGAATAGAGCGTCCGCCGCCATTAGTCCTCAAACGGGATTGCAATTTCAACCCTCTGGATCTCCTCCTCACGCCACCGTGGGACAAAGGGGATGGCAAGCCGCTGCAACGCAAATACAACCACCGCCAGAAAGACTCCGAATACGGCAGGATCAAACGTCTTCGCCATCTCTGTTGTCCGGAATGCCATCGTTCCGATCACCGCAATCACCATCGTTGCCGTGACCTGAATGGACAGCCGCTTTGAGTACTCTCTCGACAACGTTCCGACGATGATGGGGAGGATGATCGCCGGCGCCCAGATGTGGTAGGTGAAGAGCAGCAGGCCGATGATATCCGGCCACAAAATTGCGATTAAAGTGGATGTAATCCCCAACAGTGCGGTTAGCCTTCTGGCCAATACAAGCGTCCGTTTGTCATCCTCTGCGCTTTTCGGAAAATACTTTTCGAAGAGATCTTTGACGAAAATTGCGGTTGCAGAGTTGAGAGCGCTGTCCGCTGAGGACATCACTGCGGAGAGGAGAGCGGCAATGATCAGCCCCGCGAGAACCGGATTGTGGAGATACTGGACTGTCATCGGCAGAGCCTGCTGCGGATCAATGTTCGGGAAATGAATTCGTGCGTAAAGGGCGATGAAGAAGATGATGATCGGAAAGGTGAAAGTGAGAAGAAGCCCTACTCCCGCGATTCCGATTTTTGTGTGACGGATGTCCTTACCGATCACAAATCGTGTCACATATCCGGGTCCAAAGGTTTCGCCCAGAAGGAATGCGAAGAAAGTCGTTATCAGAAATACCCAGCTCTTGTCGCCAATAGCTTTGAAGAATTCTTCAGGAACCTGATTTGTCATCGTCGCCCAGTTTGCTGCAAGATCGGGGAGGATGAAAATCAGGGTGAGGGTGAAGCCGAGGAAAAGGATGATGAATTGATAAATATCCGTCCAGATCACAGCGAGCAACCCACCAGCGGTTGCATAGGTTACCACCATGGTGCCGCCGATCAGGATGGCGATTTTGATCATCGTCTGGTTGTCAACTAGATCAGGGAACAGGGTGGAGAGGACTGACCCGAACGCCGCCATCTGAGCGGCGATGATGAACACACTGAAGATCAGTGATAGAAGGAAGGCTACGAACCTTGCACGATCGTCAAACCTCTTCTCGAAGTACCCAGCTACCGTATAGAGTTTCCACCGTCGGAACTGAGGTGCGACGACGAGTCCGCTGAAGACGAATTGAAGGAAGACGCCACTTGAGACCAGCGCAAAAAGAATTCCCCATTCATAGGTTTTGCCCACCGCACCAATGGAGGCCCCACCACCGATGACAGTTGCTCCGAGTGTTGCGAAAATAAGCGGCCAGGGTGCGTTGCGGTCAGCGACGAGATAGTCATCAGAGGTGCTGATTTTACGATACTTGAGGACACCTTTGCCAAAAATGAAACTCATATATGTGATGATGATTGCCCATTGGATAAGCCGTTCCTGACTCATGAGTCTGGGGTCTCCGAAGGTTTGTTCTAGGTTTCATCTTCTGATGTATCGATCACCGGGAGAACTTCAACCTGGTCATCGTCCGAAAGGTGTTCGCGTAAATCCCGAACGGTCGGCACAACCTGTTTTTGGATGTAGCTGCTGGCAAAGAGTCGCAACAAGGCTGCGTAATTCGGGCGGAACTTGATCGAATCACCGATCTGAAGTGTGCCCCGGTCTTCCCCGATGTTAACCACCATGACATCACTCGAAATCCCTGCGATTTGGTGATTGGGATTCAGTGGGGTAAGCCCGCTCACTTCTGTGTCGAGTGCGCCCAGGGTCAGGACGACTCGCCAGCCACGCTGGCCGATGGAATTGGCATTAGTCAGCTCCATGCCGAAGGGTGCGAGGGTGCTCGTTTCGCCATAGGGTACCAGACTCTTTTCGCGTATCTCCACAACCTCGGCTTCGAGTGTGAATGCATCGTCGCGAAGTCCCGGCAAGGTTCCACCGCCGAGCAAATCCGTACCGAGGTAGACCGATTCGCCAATCCGGAAATGATTGATCTTCCTCGGGACTTCACCTTTGAGTAGCAGGGGTAGGGTGGCGCTCGTTCCCGCAGAAATCAGTGGAATCTTTCGTTTGAACTTCAGTTCGAGCAGTTCGTGATAGAGAACGAGTTGGGTCAACTGGTCCACCGAGGGAACTGTGCCTGAGAGACAGCCAAGGTTTGCGCCGATGCCGACCACCTCGATGTTCGGGAGATCAAATACATCCGTGTAGAATTGCAGCAGCTTGCCCGGCATAACGCCCTCGCGCAGGTCGCCCAGTTCGATCATCACGAGCACCCGGTGTATCTTCTCCTGCTTTTTCGCCTCTTCGTTGAGCACCTTGATGATCTCAACCTCGCTGTTCAAACTGGCGTCCGTGAGGCGGATGATCTCCGGGATCGCGGTGATATGGGGGAGACGCAGGTACCACGCTTCAAAGTTGTCCACCACTCGCTGGATGGAACGGAAATTGTCAAGGCGGCTGTCCGCCATGGATCGCACGCCGATAGTCTGCAGTGCATCCAGTGTCTCGGTGTGTCCGCAGAGCATTTTCGTGACAAGCGTCCAGTCTGCGCCGTGATCCTGCATCCAGCCGTCGATCACCTGGATGTTGTTGTGGAGGGCGTCGAGGTCAATGGTCAATCGATTCATCGCTTCAACCTCATCTCAGCGTAGCGGTTCACAAAACCGATCCGTTCGTAGAGGTGGGTAGCGGGGTTTCCGTGGTCAACGTGCAACTTCACGTCCCCTTCGCACTGGGCGATGGAGTAATCAATCAGTTTCCCACCAATGCCATTGCCCCGTTTTTCGGGGTCAACTCCCACATAGAGGAGGAGGTTTGCGGGGATGTAGCCGCTCATTCCAGTTCTCAGCATGACGAGGACACCGGCGAGTTCACCCTCGAGATGGGCGAGAGCGATGAATCCACCCAGTCCACCGTTCAGGCCAAGCGCAAAATCCAATCCCTTGGTGATGTCTTGGGGTGGGTCATTGTAGGGTTGCATTTTTTCAAGGAGGAATTGTTCAATCTCGGAACGTGGGGTCTCTTCTGTGAACTGCTCCTCTTTGGTGATAGTACTCAAGATGATGTCGTTTACTGCGGGGCTCTGCATCGGTTTTCCTGGTTAATAAACGGATAAGTAACAGTCGGAATCTCAAAAGGTTGGGCATCCGTACGTGCACCGGATGAACGACAAAATAGCTGATTAGTGTTTCACAATCAATTTAAAGTAATTAAAATATCGTCTCTTGGTGAAAATGATAGCTTAGATATTTATCAGA
>Ga0272443_10006450_pt1 | contig 11613 bp, 10 predicted proteins | sample SSMAcet12_FD_193581 | JGI IMG/M metagenome (GOLD analysis project Ga0272443, IMG submission 193581) | Marine sediment archaeal communities from Little Sippewissett salt marsh, Falmouth, MA, United States - SSM-Acet-12 | ecosystem: Environmental > Aquatic > Marine > Wetlands > Sediment ... | reverse complement strand
CAAAGGTTTACAAGCAAGCAGCATCTAATCTCGACGGTGAGTATGAGCCTCCACCTGATCCTGGGAGTGGTCGTGGTTGCTCAGGCCCTTCATTACGTGGGCGTGGAGCCCATCATCATTCGCCGTACCTTTGTCACCATCATACTGGCTGCTGTCGGTCTGATCGTCCTTTTCCGGCCTTATATTCCGACCCTGCCCTTTAAGGTTGGAAATACAATCAGGACGGGTGATCTTTTTGGAAAAGTGGAGGCCACCACGTTTCTTAACACCCGGCTGAGGACATTTGAAGGTTTGACCGTCTTTGTTCCCAACAGAAAAATCCTCGATGATTATCTCATCAACTATCATTTTACACCCACACGGCGGGTTAAGGTCAACGTGGGTATTGCCTATGATCAGGATATTTTGAAGGCTAAGCAGATAATGGAAGGCATCATGATTGCGGACCCCCGGGTGAAGACCAAACCGAGGCCTGCTGTATATGTACTGTATCTGGCAGACAGCTGCGTGACACTGGGGGGTCGATGCTGGGTGGAGAACCAGAAATACTGGGTTACAAAATGCGAGCTGATCGAAAAGGTCAAGTTGCGGTTTGACAAGGAAGACATCACCATCGCCTTTCCCCAGAGGGATGTGCATCTCTATCATGAGACACCGCTACCAGTTTTTCCGAAGGCGGGGTCAACCGAAACAATGGCGGTTCAATCCGATCGATATGTAATCGACAGTGTGTAAGGGAAAATGACATACACATAATTGAATCGCTACAGATCCAAATATGGAATGGCTAGTCAACAATGTGCAGACGGCTAAGGCGGTTCTGATTGCGCCATCCATGATCAATAGATACCCCGCTGCTCTGCTGCGGGATAGTTCATTGGGTGCGGTGAGCTTTGGTCTGCAATTCGGCGGTAAGAAGGCCGAAGTCACTGTGCTGGTGATGACCCAGAAGGGAATGGAAGCGGATCGACTTAATAACCTGCTATCCAAAAGTTCTCAAATCAGCATAATGGATGCGATAGTCAGCCCAATTCTCTTGCAATTCCTGGATAGTCATTTTCTCTGCCTGCCCTGACGCTAACGTAAGTTTCCCATAGGTTTCACAGCCAGACATGAGAAATATCAATGGCTCTTTGAATATGGATACAAGCGTATTTCTTTTCAAGGCTCGAAAACCCGTATCGTTATAACTGGATAATGATATTCAGGCTTGGAGCAGGGATCTGCGTTTTATTGTCGGCCTGTAATATTGAGTTTAATATATGAGCAATATTTACAAATACTACGTGGCTGACCGCAGGGTTGCGGGCCGGATTGAAAAAAAAGATTGATTTTGAAGGGCAACTCTGGATAGATTGTAACTACTTGGGAATCGGATTTTTTAAAACCATTGACCACTGCACCATCTGCTTTATTCAGGCTGACTTCATTTGCTGCAATGTATCTCAGACAGCAATAATCCGATTGATACTCATTATTTCATGGACTGGCAAGTTGTGCCAGGCCTTGGTTTGACCCCGCAGTATATCACAGATTACCTTCAAAATTGTAAAAAGTTATCTCTCAATGTAAATTGAAAAAACGCATAGCAAGAAGAGGATAATCCATGAGAAACTACTTTGATATGGGTTCTATATTTGTCGTCATCATCACACTCATTTTGTTCATAGTGGCGTTATTTACAAAAGGCTTTACACATGATCTTTTATTGGAAGCCGGTGTTTTCTTAGTCTTCGTCAAGCTTATAATAATGGCGTATCATAACAGTTTAAATGTAAAATCCAAAGAACTACCCCGCCGCAGAGCAGCTGGGTATCCATAAAGGCAATGAAACGCCGCAAGCGGCGGGGAATCAACCCTCGTCCGCCGGTATTGTGGCGGACTCGTCCGCCTCTGGCGGATTGAAAATAAATTGCAGGAAATAAAGGTATTATTGGGACAAAGGTAACAGTTCCCAAGTAGACAGAACAGCGATTATCCAAACACCCGCCACCTAACTGAGGGCAGATTTAGAAAAAGCTTTGAGGTAAAAGGAGGATATCATGGAAGTTACAGGCACATTCGAAAAATATAAAGAAATGGGAGATTTAATTGCCTCGCAAGGACAAACGTTTGTAATTGCATTGGTTATTCTGGTGGTGGGTCTAATTGTTATCAAGCAGGTATATAAGCTGCTCAGACTCCTACTTGAGAGATTTGCCTTAAAGCAGCAGACAATCTCCACCGTGAACAATATCGTTTGTATCATTTTGTTAGTCCTGATTGTAGCAACCGCCCTGGAACATTTGGGTATGAATACCCTTGTCATCCGCCGTGTTATTTTTTTGGTGAGTCTGGCTGTAATTGGGATAATTGCAATCTTCCGCCCTCTGATTCCGACCCTCCCTTTTAAGGTTGGCAATACGGTCAAGGTCGGAGACCTCCTGGGAAAAATAGAGGCAACTACCCTGCTAAACACCCGTATGCGGACATTTGACGGAAGGACGGTTTTTATCCCAAATTCCAAGATTGTCAATGATTTTGTTATCAATTACCACTTCACAAAGACCAGACGGATTAAAGTTGACGTTGGTATCCGGTATGATCAGGATATCCTGAAAGCAAAACAGATATTAGAAACCATCATGATTGAGGATCCCCGTGTGCTGCTAAAACCTGCCAGGCCTATGGTTTATGTTTTAAGTATGGCCGACAACTGTATAATGCTGGGGGGGCGGTGCTGGGTTAATAATTTAAAATACTGGACAACCCGATGTGAACTGATAGAGAAGACCAAGCTCCGTTTTGATCAGGAAGGCATCACTATCGCCTTTCCACAGCTGGATGTGCATCATTATCATGGGGATGCTTTACCTGAATTTCATGGAGAAAAAACTCAACGATCCTAAAACAGGCCGGACCGTTCGAATCATGACAAAAACGGAAAAATTTGGAGGAGGCTCAAATGAAAGTAAGTGAAGCATTAAAAGTGATTGATGATGGGTGGGTGAAAAAGCCAAAGGGATTTCGGGTTCATTTCCAGAAACAGGAAAATTCGGAATGGGTGACGGAGTATTCTCCGGGGGAACAGGAAAACGCCTTAGACTCGGATGTCGTGGCTTGGAGACTGGCATGGAAGCTTGCTGAAGCCAGCAATTCCAATACGCCTGACAATGCGGATGGTGCGTTTGTAAATATATATGTTGTGGATGATTCAGGTAATCCCATAAAATATTATGCTTCAAATCAATTTGAAGTGTTTAATCGCAGGGATATTTGAACGGCGTGATCTACCGATAGCGTTTGAATTAGAGCGACTGCCAATATGCTTTGTTTGTGTAGAAAATGAAATTAGACCTTGCACATCTCAAAGTTTTTTAAAAATCAAATCTGACAGTATCCAGATGTCCAATAATTGTCGCTGGATGAAGATAATTTTAAAAAAAGGTTCCATGAATTTACAACCATCAATTCTGATATCGATTTGATCGCAAGCTCTGCGAAACCACCCATCTCTCTTATGTTTTTCAGGTACTGATAAAACCGAAAACGATGAAATATGGGTTTTCTAAACCATGTTCTCGGTAACCTGTGAGACCGGCATCTTTCTGGTTAAAAAGCAATAAAAGTGTCATCTAACCTTTTGTTTTCAGCGTACTCCCAGTGTTCGTTGTTGCAGATCAGATATCTTCATCGAATTGCCATCGATCACCTTGAGGGTCATAATTACATAATCTCGATTCGGACCTAGATACATATACCCGTAGAATTCATCGTTGGGTCCCAAAATCTGATAGAGCTTTGGATAAGGGTTCCTGGCTTGAATCGACGTAATAACCCGCGATAGCGCTTCTTGATCTTCCACTTTCATCCATTTGTCGCCAACAAGCGTTTTGTCGTCCTTTTTCGGATCGAAGATGATGCCCCCTGTCCATCCAACAGATCTCCAGTCAGCATAATAGATGCTGTAATCATCCCAATTCTCTTGCAATTCCTGGATAGTCATTTTCTCTGGCCGCCCCGACTCTAACGTAAGTTTCCCATAGTTTGCACAGCCAGACATGAGGAACATCAAAAAAAACCCTATAACAGTCTGTTTAAAAAGTTTTGCTAAATTCATTTTATGTTTCCTTCTGTCAACTTTTCTATATTTGGGTAGTGTTTACGTTGATCTCTGTTTTTAAGATTCCATCAACTTGACGGCTTCGTAAACAGCCCAACTGCTGTGTTACGCTTCATTTTTCGTCATTCCAGCGTACTGTAAGTACGCCTCATTCCTCAAGATTCGCAAGCCTTGCATTTGGAGCTTTTTACTGTGCCGTCTAAATGATGAATTTTTACAGGTTCATCCAATTTTGAAGCCAAAAATCGTTGCCCACCTGCCGCAAAAGGATTTCCGGTTCATTTCATTCGTTCGCGGGATTAGTTCTTTTCGTCTTTGAAACCGATGTGCCAATGCGTGCCATCGCAAAAAGGCTTGTTTTTTGAGCTTCCACACCTGCAAAGCGTACAATGCTCGGTAGAAACCTCCTCAGCCCGTGGCTCATGGCCCACAACCGCTATACCGCCTGTAATAAAATGCGGGCCGTTTTCGGAAACGGTAATCATAGGGTCCCGGTCTTGATCTCTATACTCTATCTCATCAATGGAATAGCTGAGCGCGCCCGAGGGGCATTTCTTGATGGTCTCAATGATTTGTTCCACATCCGCACCGTTGGGATCAATCCAGGGTTCTTCACCCAATTTGAAAACCGAGGGCAGACTGTCGGTGCAGAATCCGACGTGTGAACAAATTCCCCGGTTGTCATGAATCGTTATCTTTTCACCCACATAGTTCACACGCTTGTCCAAGTGGCCATCGGTTTCCTTTCGGTCAATGAAGTGAAGCTTCCCGTGTGTACCATCACAAAATGGCTTATTTTCAGAACCGCCGCAGCGGCAAAGTGCAACACCAGAAACGTTTAACAGTTCTTCTCCTTTGGAGTTGGTTATTCCCTTTATAGGCTTAGGCTCAAAAGCGGTGAAGTAATAATAGGGGCCATTAGGCAAGGGTATGATCTGAGGTTTTTGTGATTTTTTGGGCTCATCCACTGTTTGTCCTCCTTTTTTTGAGCGATTGATAGATCTGATTCTGTCAACAAGACCCGATAATTACCGTTAATTTATTTCTCATAGTAATCATCTTTTCAGATATTACCACAATGGGGTATTATAAATGTGGTATTTTCGATTTTTTTTGCTTTCGATGGATATTTCTATTGACGGTATGAATCGGGAGGATGTTCTCTGTTTTCAAGGTATAAGGTTGACGAAGAGACCTCACCTTTGATAAGACTGCGAATAACTTATTGAATCTTCAATCATAACGTATCAATCGGTTGGGCATCGGGATTTATCAGCCTGCCGTATATGAATATAGTGGGGCTGGTATTGACTAATGGAAGCACAAATTTTAGGGTTTGTGGAAAAAATGAGGACAAAAGGGGCTGACTATGAATGTATCCAATATTATCAAACGCCATGTCAATGAACACCCTGAAAAGACGGCGATTATTTTTGGTGAGCGCCGTATCTCATATTTGGAACTGGATCGTCTGATCAACAGCGCTGCCAAAGGGTTTACAACCCTCGGGTTGAAACGGGGGGACGTGCTTTCGCTTTTTCTCCCCAGTCTGCCCGAGTTGATCATCGCCTATATGGGATCTGTGAGGGCAGGGGTCACCTTGAATTTGGTCAATGCTATGCTCCAGAAAACCGAAGTGGCTTATATCCTGAAAGATTGCAACTCCCGGGCTGTCCTTGCGGATGAGAAAAGACTTCCGATTATTGAAGCCGTAAAATCAGAGGTATCGTCACTCAGCCACGTGATTCTGTTAGAGGAACAAGGTAGAAGCCCCTATCCAAGTTTCCGATCGATGTTGGCTTCAGGGGGCGGTGAGTTTGATGCCCCGAAGACCACGGGGAGTGATCTTTGTCATCTGATGTACACATCGGGCACCACCGGTTGGCCGAAAGGGGTCATGGCAACCCATCTCAACATATGGCATAATTCCAGTGAATTCGGCAAAGTACACTTTGCGCCGGAAGATACCATAATGGTGGCCACACCAATCTTTCACTGCTGGGGACTGATCAACGGGACCCTTGGGATGTTATCCAGGGGAGGCACAGTGATCACTGTGGAGCGTTTTTATCCCGATCAGGCATTGCGCGACATAGAACGACTGAAGCCGACAATTTTTCAGGGCGTGCCACCCATGTACAATCTGATGCTCAAGGACCCGGAACGGGATGCGAGGGATATTTCTTCAGTGGTTTTTTGTCTATCTGCTGCAACCAAAATGCCGGAAAACCTGATACGCCAGATCGAGGCGACACTCGGATGGCGCTATGCTGAGGCCTGGGGTCTAACCGAAGTCTCCTGCGTTGGGTCCACCGCACCCTATACAGAGACCCGAATCGGTTCCTGCGGCAGAGGGATGGACGACGCAGTCTTGAAGGTCGTTGATGAGAGGGGCAATCCCTTACCCCCGGGAGAACAGGGCGAATTGTGCGTAAAAGGGACCTGTGTCACGAATGGTTATCTCAACAAGCCTGACGTTACTGCCGAGGTTTTTGATGCCGAGGGGTGGTTTTATTCCGGTGACATCGCCTATATGGATGATGACGGATATGCATATATCGTGGACCGTAAGAAGGATATGATCAACGTTGGCGGCGAAAAGGTCTTTCCTTCTGAGGTGGAGGACATGATGATTGAGCATCCGAAGATCAAGGATCTGGTTATTGTTGGCATTCCGGATGACCTTAAAGGCGAAGCGCCCAAGGCCTTTATACAGCTTACGGAAGGGGAAAAAACGACAGTCGAAGAAATCAGAGACTACTGTAAGGCACGAATGGCCCCGTATAAGGTGCCTGTTGCAGTGGATTTTCTCAATGAGATACCACGCTCGGCCGCAGGTAAGGCCTTGAGACGCCAGTTGCGGGATCGGGAATGGGAAAAACACACCCAATAGGGACTTTGTCTGTGGATCCTATATTTCTAGGAAATCCCTGCGACCTTGAGTTAGGGTTAAACACTGGTCGATCCGGTTAATGAGTATTGCGAAACTGATCGAAAATGAAGGGGGCAGGAGGGACGGTTGAAGCCGTCTTTTCTTCGATTCCGGGCTTCTCGGCCTGGTGATTTCAGGCAGTTATGGGCGGGTGATTCCTCCCCCCTCCGCTGTTCACCGCCGTTCCTTCGGAACGTCGGTGCCACGGGGTCCCCCATCCCATAACAACCTGAAATCACGAAAGCCTTCCAGCAGTCACTCCGAAAAGACCCCTTCAACCATCAACCCCGCAGCCGCGTGTTGTCTTAAGGCACGAGCGGTGGGGTTGGGAATGGGAAAAACACACCCAATAGGAAATTTGTCGAAGGACGACTCCTGATCGAATCTTGACGCGATTAGGGGCCTACCTTATAGGCCACGACTCGATTATCGAAAAACGTGGGTATCAGGAGGAGTTGTTTGCTTTCAATATATTCGATATCAGCGGAATTTATTTTTTGCTCGGTTGTGTCCATCAGAACCGTGACCTGCCCGGAGGATGTGACATAAGATGTCTTACCACTCCAATCGGAGATAAAATAATTTCCCTTCCCATCTGACTGGACACCATCGATACCGGAACCAATCTTTGCAATAATGCTAATTTTTTGGGTATCTAAGTTTATTTCTTTTAGAAACCCGTCACCAGAGTTGCCCAATATCAGTTTGTTTTTTTCCGCATAGAGACCATTTGGTCTGCTCACTTCAGGGCCTTTCATCCACACGGTCATCTTTTTTTGAACGAGCTTATACAAGACGCTGTTTTGAGAAGACATATCTGAGACATAGACATTTCCATCCGTATCGATGGTCACATCATTTAAAAATCCGGCACCCACTGCGGGATATTTAGACAGAATTTTTCCGGTTTTTAAATCTATCTCTACCAGCTCGTCGATATCGGTCACATAGAGACTGCCGCCATAGATCCCCGAGCCCTTGGGCGCATTTAATCCGGTTGCCCATTTTAATACCAATATCTCACCGCTTAAGGATACTTTCGATATAAAACCCTTGCCATTTTTCTCTGTGGGTTTTCCATTAATATTTGAAACATAGAGGATATCTTCAGATGGATTGTATAGGACAGATTCAGGGACCTTTAAATCTGGTTTTGTCTCCCACAGTTTCATTAATTTAAATTTTTGAAATCCACCCGGATCTGCCGTTAAATTCTTGTTTGCAACAAACAGAACCGAAAAACTGCACATACAGGCAACAGTGATGATAAATGTTTTTTTCATGGTTCCCTCCTCGCCGTATAAAGGTTCATAAAAAGTTTTCTCACTGGAATTATGAATGACACTTAAGGATTGTCATTAAAATAAACAGCCTGATCGTAGCCATATCCAATTCAACCGGTAGTCGGTAAATAGTCAGTGAAGAAACAATCGTTGAAAGGCACCCTGCCAATTTTTTCGATACGGATTACCCGGTCTTTGTGTACGAGATTTTCGGTGGCAAACAGCGATTGAATTATTTTAGGCCAGATCATCTTTCTGTGGTTTTCAGACATTTAACGAACACTCGCCGTGCACTGACAATTTGATCCGGTTGATCCAAGAAAGGCCCTTGGTCAGATGGCTCTATTGCTGTCTAGGTCACTTGGACCTGAGTTAAGAGTTCTTTTGACCGTTCACATATGTGTTTAATGTTATGATATTTATTCGAAGGGTCTTTTAATATCAACACAATTTTTGAATCCATTCACATTCCCGTTCAGGTTTACAGAGGCATTCAAAGGCCCCCAAATTCGAAGCCGGTTCTTTATATGAGGTCCTTAAGGCTAAGGCATTGCTTAAAATTGTTGAACCATTCTCATAATCTGGTTGCAATTTGATTTCCAATCTGGCAAGAAGAAATGAAATGAGAGAAACCTTTGAAAATCAAAAACGCTTTTTTACTTTTAGAGGAGAGATATATGGAAGGAACCCTGTTTTCATTCTTCAATAAAGACAACGTGACATTAATGCGCGATAAGGTATTTACATTACTCGAAGATCAAGGCGTTATCCTGGATCAGCACGATGAGATGTTTGAACGTCTCTCAGACGCTGGTGTGAATGTGGATAAAGCGACTGGAATGGTCCGGTTCCCAAGACCAGTGATGGAAAGATTCATTGACCAGACGCCTAAACGTTTCTTACTTGGGGCCAGAAACACCAAAAAGGCGCTCCCTTTACCTCGCCCTGACGGCACATTTTATGCCCGCACCAATACCGGCGCTCATGGATGGATAGAACCGGAAACAAACGACTACCGGAAAGTTACCACTACTGATCTCGCTAACTGGGGCCATCTTGCCAATGAGCTCGATGAGATCAATTTCATCCCCTATCTATTTTGCCACGATGTTCCTGTTCAAACCGCAGATATCCATGCCTTGAGCACCCTGCTCAAACACACGGACAAGCATATTTGGGTTCAGCCTTACAGTGAGGCAAGTGTTGAATATCTGATTAAGTTGGGGGCCGTCATCGCCGGGGGTGTCGAGAACCTGAAAGACAATCCTGTCATCAGCATGATCGCCTGCTCGCTCACCCCACGAACATTCAAACATATGGATATCGAGATTATTTTCCAGACATCCAAGCAACACATACCGGTCCAGGCCTGCTCTTTACCCGGCGCAGGTGCTACGGCCCCTGTCACACTGCCGGGAGTTATTCTTTTGGCCACAGCGGAAATCTTGGCCATCCTTGCCATGGCTCAGGCCACAAGACCCGAAACCCCGGTCGTCGCTTGCCCCATTATTTTTTCGACGGACATGAGGACCGGCATGAATCTCCAGGCAAGTGTCGAGTCTCTAAAGGCTGCATCGGGGGCGGTTCAATTCATAAAGCAAGCGTTCGGACTCCCAACCCACAACTATGGCTTAGGATCGGACACACCCAACATTGGGATACAATCCATGAGCGAACGTTCCATGCTCTCCATGCTTATGGGATTGTCGGGATCTGACATCCTAGGTGGGGCAGGGCAACTTGAGGTAGCAACAGCCGTCAGCCCAATTCAGCTTATCCTTGATAATGAGTTATTATGCATGGTGAGATCGATATCGGGAGGTTTGAATTTCGATGATGAAAACTTGGCTTGGGAAGTCATATTGAAAACCAAACCCGGTGATCAGTTTTTAACATCTGACCACACCTTGCAGCATTGCAGGGATGCGCACATGCCTCAAAATTTTATGCGTTTTTCAAGAGACAATTGGGAAAACCAGAGACCCAAGAGCATTGTTGAACGGGCCTTGGAAAACTATCATCACATTATGGGTAAAGACAATGAAAGTTTGGCATCACGCGAAGTCTCTGCTGAACTTGACAAAATTGTCACGGCTGCCGATGAAAAGGTTACAACCTGATTGCAGGTAAGATCCGGTACACCAGACGAAAGGAGCAAAAACGGATTTATCACTCTTTTTAAAATCATTTTCTTAGGTTTTTGACATTTTTTCAAAGACTAAAACAAATTTCATCAATTGCATTCGACCTGTTTTAAAAGTCATTTTTCCCGCCTGTTGTTGTCAAACCATAAAATTGTTCAGAATACCGAAGAATTTTGTCAGCCATTCACTTCACTAGTTATTTGAAATTTTTGTATTTTTCCACTTTACCCTGAATCGATCATATAGAATCCATTTTTTTCTCGACGGAGTCAATTTTTTCCTTGACAAATTATGGTTTATAAGGTAGCGAATTTAGAACCACTTGTTTCATATAACGAAACTTTATGTTGAGCATATGAACGCTATCAACCGCACCGCTGAAGTATTGAAACTGCTGTCCGACGGCCCTCGTCGTTTCACGGATATCGCGAGAGAGCTTCATCTGACAAAAAGCACGGCACACCGTTTGCTGAAAGCTCTCGAACAAACCGAACTAATCAAAAAAAATTCAATTTCAGGTCGCTTCCATCTGGGACCGCTCATTGCCCAGTTGGCGGATTCCCCGTTCAATGAGCATCAATTCCTGATCAGCTGCTCGATCGAGGAACTTCGAAAGCTGCGTGATTCAAGTAGAGAAACCGTCACGTTACAAATCCCATTGGGGACCGAAAGGATGTGCATCGAAGAAATTCAAAGTATGGAACCCATCAAATATGTTTCAGGAAAAGGTGCCATATACCCCATATTTGCGGGATCGGCGGGTAAAATGCTTTTGGCCATGATGGATAATGAGCAAATAAAGTTACTCATGCAGAAATTTTATTATATTCCGTCAGTCCCAAATACGATTAAGAACACAGAACAATTATGGAAGGAAATCGAATTAGCCAGAAAATTGGGCCACTCCACCAGTTTTGGAGAAAGGATATCGGGAAGCGCTTCTGTCGCCGTCCCTATCTCCGATTATTTTTGCCCAGTGGTCCTGAATATCGTGGGTCCGGCAGACCGTTTCACCACCAGTTCGATTTCCGATATTTTAGCGGAAATGAAACACAGCGCGTCCCGAATAACTGAGGCGTTAACCGTTGGATAGCACGATTGAAAAACGAGTGAAGGAGGCGGTGATATGATCGCATCAAAATTCAATTACTT
>Ga0272443_10006449_pt1 | contig 11613 bp, 16 predicted proteins | sample SSMAcet12_FD_193581 | JGI IMG/M metagenome (GOLD analysis project Ga0272443, IMG submission 193581) | Marine sediment archaeal communities from Little Sippewissett salt marsh, Falmouth, MA, United States - SSM-Acet-12 | ecosystem: Environmental > Aquatic > Marine > Wetlands > Sediment ... | reverse complement strand
ATGAAAACAGTGAATCATCAGCAACATTGAAATGGTTGTTGAGGAGACAAGACAATGACGATGAGTGATCCGATTGCCGACATGCTGACACGCATCAGAAATGCGGCCAAGGCCAGATTCAACAGTGTCGACATACCCGGTTCGAATCTTAAGACCGAGCTGGCAAAAATCATGAAAGAAGAAGGCTTTATCCGGAATTACAAGTTTATCAAAGACGGCAAGCAGGGTATCTTGCGGGTATACCTCAAGTACGGTCCGGGCCAGGAGAGCGTCATTTATGGACTCAAACGCATCAGCAAGCCGAGCCGACGCGTCTACCTGGGTAGCGATAACATCAAATCGGTCATGAACGGTATGGGTGTAGCGATTTTGTCCACCTCGAAGGGAATTATGACCGACAAACGGGCCCGGGCGGAAAAAATCGGTGGCGAACACATCTGCAATCTCTGGTAGTCCCCGGTTTTGCATTGCGCTCTCAAGGTTCAAAACCGTATTATGGTCGGTGGTGAACAGGAAGAAGGAGTCGATACATGTCGCGAGTCGGTAAAAAACCAATTGCGATACCCGAAAAAGTCAAGGTCACCTATCAAAGCGGTGAGTTGTCCGTACAGGGTCAAAAAGGAAAACTGAGCCGGTCGATCCACCCCGCGGTGACCATCAAGATCAAGGACGGCGAGCTGTCGGTGGAGCCGTTGAAGTCCGATAAGAGCAGCCAGGCCTTGCGAGGTCTGACGCGAAGTCTGGTGATGAACATGGTCACGGGGGTCGACAGCGGATTTGCCAGAGTCCTCGAAATAAACGGTATCGGGTATCGTGCCGAAGTCAAAGGCCGGAACCTCGTCCTTATGCTGGGATATTCACATCCCGTTAATTTTTCTTTACCCGATGGCGTTTCGGCCTCTGTCGAACGTAACAACATCATCAAGCTTGAGGGGATCGACAAGGAGGTTCTCGGGCAAACCGCGGCGTCGATCCGCCGTCTGCGTCCGCCAGAACCATACAAGGGCAAGGGCATTAAGTTTGCCGAAGAATACATACGCCGCAAAGCCGGCAAGACCGGAACGAAATAATAGGATCGTCCGGGATTGAGGACTCGCGTTCATCACAAGATAAATCAATAGAGACTACCTATAGATTCAGGAATCGAGACGATGGGATCGCTAAATTTGAAAAAAGAGGCTCGGCTGAAACGGAAAAAGAGAATTCGAAAGAAAATTCTCGGAACTCCTGATAGACCGCGACTGACGGTTTTTCGCAGTGCACGGCACATCTATGCCCAGGTAATTGACGACACGAGCGGTCGGACGCTTGCGGCGGCATGCAGCCTGGAAAAAGCCGAGAAGGAGCGGTCCGACGGCGGTAAAAAATCCGAGATTGCCAATCGGATCGGGAAGCTTATCGCGGAGCGCGCCATTTCAAAGGGCGTCAAATGCGTCGTTTTTGATCGGAACGGCTTCCTCTATCATGGCCGGGTCAAAGCGGTTTCGGAAGGTGCACGCGAGGGTGGGCTTGAATTTTAGAGGCGATCACCTTTTTCAGCCAACATAAGGAGGCGGGTTCTTGTACAAACAGGATGCAGATGAATTTCAGTTGATCGACAAGGTCGTTCACATCAACCGGGTGGCCAAGGTTGTAAAGGGTGGACGCAGGTTCAGTTTTAGCGCGATTGTCGTTGTCGGCGACGGTAAGGGCAACGTTGGCTGCGGTTTGGGAAAAGCCGGCGAGGTTCCCGAGGCGATTCGAAAAGGCGTGGAGAAAGCCAAAAAGAGCATGATACAAGTGCCGTTGGTGGAAGGCACCCTTCCCTACGAAACCATCGGAAGGTTTGGTGCGGGCAAGGTCCTTTTAAAGCCGGCATCTGCCGGTACGGGTCTCATTGCCGGCGGTGCCGTGCGGGCCGTGCTCGAGGCTGCAGGCGTCCAGAACGTCCTGACCAAATGCATGGGTTCTCACAATCCACACAACGTCGTCAAAGCGACCATCGCCGGTCTTGAACAGCTTCAAAGCCGGGAGCAGGTTGCCAACCGTCGCGGCGTCAACGTGGAAGAGCTTTGATCAACGGGTGAAAAAAGGCTATTTAGCCGAGTAAATGCCCGTTTATGACCGGAAGGGTTTTTTTCGATGGCAGGGAAACTGAAGATAACCATGGTGAAAAGCATGATCGGCAGGCCGGAAAAACATCGCCGGGTTTTGCGCGGTTTGGGACTCGGAAAGCTCAACAAAAGTGTCTTGAGAAATGATACGCCGGCCATCCGCGGCATGGTTCAAGCCGTATCGCATCTCGTCACGGCCGAGGAGGTGACCAATGAGGCTCAATGATCTGGCACCGGCACCCGGTGCCCGCAAGTCCCGCAAACGCGTCGGTCGTGGTGTCGGTTCCGGATGGGGCAAAACGGCCGGCCGGGGTTCCAAAGGTCAAAACAGTCGATCGGGCGGCGGCGTGCGGCCCGGATACGAAGGCGGGCAGATGCCCATCCACCGCCGGTTGCCGAAGCGCGGCTTCACAAATATTTTCAAAAAAACCTATGCCGTCATCAATATTCGCGACCTGGCAAAAATGGAGAGCGGCAGTGTCGTCGACGAAGCGGCCCTGGTGCGGGCCGGTCTTGTAAAAGGACGGCGCGATGGCGTAAAGCTTCTGGGTCAGGGTGACATCGCTATCCCTCTGACGGTTAAAATCGATCTGATCAGCCAGAGCGCCCGACAGAAGATTGAATCGGCGGGCGGCACGGTAGAGGTTTCGCAGTTATGATCGGCGGCGGTTTCGGCAATATTTTCAAAATCCCCGAACTCAAGCGCAGGATCCTGTACACTCTGGCGCTGCTGGTGGTCTATCGGGTGGGGGTGCACGTTCCGGTGCCGGGCATCGACAGCGTCGCCCTGGCGGAGATATTCGATCGGGCCAAAGGCACGATTCTTGGCATTTTCAACATGTTCTCCGGCGGCGCACTCGAAAGGCTATCGGTTTTCGCCCTCGGCATCATGCCGTACATCAGTGCATCGATTATTCTGCAATTGATGACGGTTGTGATTCCGCATTTGGAGCAATTGAAGAAGGAAGGCGAGCAGGGGCGCAAGAAAATCACCCAATACACCCGTTACGGAACGGTGATTCTGAGCATCATTCAGGGTTTCGGCATCAGCATTGGACTCGAACGCATGGGGGCCGTCATTGTCCCGGGCTGGGGGTTCCGCCTGATGTCGGTCCTCACCCTCACGGCCGGAACGGCCTTTATCATGTGGCTGGGTGAACAGATCACCGAGCGCGGTATCGGCAACGGCATTTCTCTGATCATTTTTGCGGGTATCGTCGCGCGCATGCCAACCGCTATGAGCAACACTTTCCGCCTGGTGTCGACGGGGGCGATGAGCATTTTTCCGATTATCATTCTGCTCGTGCTGATGGTGGCCGTGATCGCGGTGATTATTTTCGTCGAACAAGGGCAGCGGCGCATTCCAGTGCAATATGCCAAACGGGTGGTCGGAAGACGCATGTACGGCGGCCAAAGCACGCATCTGCCGCTCAAGATCAACATGTCGGGTGTTATTCCACCGATTTTCGCCTCTTCCATCATGATGTTTCCGGCGACGATATCCAGCTTCATAACGGTGCCTTGGATCCAGAATATTGTTTCAGCGCTGAGACCCGGGAACGCCGTCTACGAGCTGTTATTTGTCGGCTTGATTTTCTTCTTCTGTTATTTTTATACGGCCGTTACGTTCAACCCGGTGGATGTCGCCGACAACATGAAAAAACAAGGGGGGTACATCCCCGGCATACGGCCCGGCAAACGGACGGCCGATTACATCGACAAGGTGCTGAGCCGTATCACGCTTGGCGGCGCCCTGTACGTTTCAGCTATTTGCGTGCTGCCATCGATCCTTATCACGCACTTCAACGTCCCCTTTTACTTTGGAGGGACGGCCCTTCTGATTGTCGTTGGTGTGGCCATCGACACGGTGGCTCAAATGGAATCACACATGCTCAGCCGCCATTACGAGGGATTTTTAAAGAAGTCAGGCGCCAGGGTCAAAGGGCGCCGCTAAAGATACCGGTAAAGCTCGGGTGTCAATAACGGGAGGTTCAATGGCCAAGGAAGAAGCCATAAAAGTCGAGGGCACGGTTCTCGAAACCCTGCCGAACGCGATGTTCAAGGTGGAACTCGATAACAAGCATCAGGTTCTGGCCCATATCTCCGGTAAAATGAGAATGCACTTTATTAAAATTCTTCCCGGTGACCGGGTGACCGTCGAACTGTCACCCTACGACCTGAATCGGGGTAGAATTACGTATCGGTCCAAATGATTCTCGGGCGATATCTTGTAGAAGACGCTAAAAAACAGGAGCGGTAAAAATAGACAACGGAGTGTTTCTATGAAAGTCAGAGCATCAGTGAAAAGAATTTGCCCGAAGTGCAAGATCATCCGCAGAAAAGGCAGCGTTCGGGTGATCTGTGAGAACAAACGGCACAAACAACGGCAGGGATAGAGGAGGCAGGAATTGGCCAGAATTGCTGGAGTCGATTTACCGAAACAAAAAAGAGTCGAGATCGCGCTGACTTATATTTATGGGATCGGGCGAAGCACCTCCATTGAGATTTTGTCGAAAATCGGCGTCGACCCGAACACCAGAAGCGATGATCTGACCGAGTCCCAAATCAATGACATTAGAAAGGTTATCGATGGGGAATACAAGGTCGAAGGCGAACTCCGATCTGAAGTTGCTATGAACATTAAGCGACTGATGGATCTCGGCTGCTATCGCGGGTTACGGCATCGCAAGGGGTTGCCGGTTCGCGGACAGCGGACGAGTACCAATGCCCGCACACGCAAGGGACCCAAACGGGCGGCGGTCAAGAAGAAGGGCGCCGCCAAGAAAAAATAAAATTTAGACAGATGAGGCTCGTTACATGGCGAAGAGAACCCGTACCAAAAAGAAAGAAAAAAAGAATATCCAAAACGGTGTTGTTCACATTCAGTCTACCTTCAACAACACGATTATTACCATCACCGATCCGACCGGAAACGTGGTGGCCTGGTCAAGCGCCGGAGCTCAGGGATTCAAAGGTTCACGCAAAAGCACGCCTTTTGCCGCCCAATTGGCGGCTTCGGATGCCGCCAAAAAAGCAATGGAACACGGTATGAAAAACGTCGAGGTTTATGTCAAGGGACCCGGCCCCGGACGCGAATCGGCCCTGCGGTCGCTGCAGGCTACCGGATTCAACGTCATCGTGATCAAGGATGTCACGCCCATTCCCCACAACGGTTGCCGGCCGCCAAAAAGACGTCGCGTTTAAACGGTCGATCGACAGGATGGGTTTGCCGGGTTGAATAATTGAGAATGGTGTTGAATCAGTTGCCGATATGCTATTCGCGTTCTTCCGGAAGACCCCTTTAGAAGCAAAACAGGAGGATTCATCTTGGCACGCTATGCAGGCTCTGTCTGCCGGATTTGCCGGCGCGAGAATTTAAAACTCTACCTCAAGGGCGATCGGTGCTATTCCGATAAATGTGCATTCGACCGCCGCAGCTATCCCCCCGGAGAACATGGACAGCGACGCGGCAGAAAAATATCGGATTACGGTATACAGCTCAGAGAGAAACAAAAAGTAAAAAGGATGTTCGGCCTTTCCGAAAAGCAGTTCAAACTGTTTTTCATGCGGGCGGATCGTCAGAAGGGCGTCACGGGCACAAATCTTCTGATCGCTCTCGAACGGCGGCTCGACAATATCGTCTACCGGTTGGGGTTCGTCAATTCCCGCTCGCAGGGGCGCCATCTTGTCAGGCACAACCACTTCGTCATCAACGGCAAAAAGGTCGATATCCCCTCTTATCTTGTTAAGGTGGGCGACGTCATCGAGGTCCGGGAAAAAAGCCGTAAGATTCAGGCGATCTCTGATTCAATGGACGGCGTTGTGCGTCGAGGAATTCCCCAGTGGCTGGAATTGGAGAAAGAGAACATGAAAGGAGTCGTCAAGAATTTTCCGGCACGCGAAGACCTCACGATGCCGATCCAGGAGCAGCTCATCGTCGAACTTTATTCCAAATAAACGGTTTCCGTCAGCGCTGGAACCGGGGGTTATTGGCCGGCGGGATTTTGGAATGAATCTGCGAAGGAATAAAAAAATCGGGCTTGGTGTTCCAAAATTCAATTTCTTGATGCCAACACCACAAAAAAGGTTGGAGAATCAAAAAAATGCCACAGAATGAACTTATGTACATCAACTGGCGTGATATGTTCAAGCCGGAAAAGGTTCAGATAACCAGCAAACCTTCGTATGGCAAGTTCGTGTGTGAGCCGCTCGAAAGAGGATTCGGAATCACCATCGGCAACGCGATGAGACGGGTCATCCTGTCTTCCCTTCACGGTGCCGCCATCACGTCCGTAAAAATAGACGGGGTGATGCATGAATTCAGCGTCATACCCGGTGCCCTCGAAGACGTTTCGGAAATCATTCTCAATCTCAAAGAGGTCCGGTTAAAAGTCAGTGACACTGAGACCCACATCGTCAGAATCGAAACCAAGGGCGAGAAGAAGGTCACTGCCGGTGATATCACCAGCGATGATGGAAAGTGTGAAATTCTGAACCCGAATCTGCACATTGCCACCCTCGGAGAGGGCGCCCAACTCAATATGGTCATGACCGTCAAGGTAGGAAAGGGCTACACCCTGGCGGAAAGCAATAAGGACGAGGATGCACCGATCGGAACGATTCCGATCGACGCGGTCTTTTCTCCGGTCAAGCGCGTCAACTACGTGGTCGGCAATGCCCGCGTCGGTCAGAAGACCGACTACGACAAATTGACGCTGGAAGTCTGGACGGACGGCAGTATACTCCCGGAGAACTGTGTGGCCTACGCGGCTAAAATTCTGAAAGACCAGATGTCGATCTTCATCAATTTTGACGAGAATTTAGAACCAACCCTCGACAATGACGCCGAAAATGATGAGAAACCGCGCTGGAATGACAATCTTTACCGCACGGTCGATGAGCTCGAGCTCTCCGTGCGCAGCGCGAATTGTCTTAAAAATGCCGATATCCACAAAATCTATCAACTGGTGTCCAAGACGGAAGCCGAGATGTTGAAGACCAAGAATTTCGGGCGTAAGTCGCTGAACGAAATCAAGGAAGTTTTAGTCGACATGGGGCTTTCGCTCGGAATGAAACTGGACGGGTTCATGCCACCCGAAGAAATAACGGAAGAAGAGGAGTAAACGCTCACCATGAGACATCGTAAATCTGGGTTGAAGCTGAACCGCACCGCGAGCCACAGAGACGCTATGTTCAGGAACATGGTGACATCTTTGTTTAAACATCAGCGGATTCAAACCACCGATGCAAAGGCTAAAGAACTGAGACGTTGGGCGGATCATCTGGTCACCCTGGCCAAGCGGGGCGATCTGCACGCCAGAAGGCAAGCCATGGCCATTGTCAGGGAGAAAAACGTTGTGCACAAGCTCTTCGAAGAGGCCCAAAGCCGTTTCAGCGCTATTGCAGGTGGTTACACGCGTGTGGTCAAACTCGGCCGGCGTGCCGGTGATGCGGCGCCGATTTCGGTCATCGAGCTCGTAACGCCTTCAGCCGACGCCGGCAAGACGAAAAAGAAAACAGTCAAGGCGAAGGCCGCAGTGCCCGACAAGAAAACGGTGGAAGAAAAAGCGGCTGTCGATGAAAAGGGTTCTGACAAAGCGACGGAGACCATGCCGGTCGAAGAAGAGACCCGTAAAGCAGCGGAGCCGGAAGAAAAAAGTGAAGAACAGGCCGGCGATCATCCGGTCGCAGAAGCGGCGACCCAAGAGACTGAAACCAAAGCCGCCGATGATAAAAATGAAGCGCCGGAGCAATCCGGTGAGAGTCCGCTTCCTGATACGGAGAAATAAGAAAACACTCCCTGCCCGATGCGGCCATTGGCCGCCGAAGTCCTTGAACGTAAATGCCCTGTCCGGAAAACGGACAGGGCTTTTTACTTTGCGCATTAAAGGATACTTTATTTATTCCGAACGTCAGAAGTTTATTTTGCCGGAAAATCGATGACGCTTTGATTTTCACGGAACGTATCCGGCAAGGGGCAGGGCCCGCTGTTTCTGGATTTCTTGGCCGCATAGAGGGCATTGTCTGCTTTTTTCAAGAGCGATTCGGGATCGACGACGCCCGGGTCTTCTGCCGAGGCGATACCGAAGCTGATGGAGACCGGCATCCGCATGGCTTCGAACTCCAGGGGGTGTTCTGAAAAGTAGGCACAGACACGCCGCATCAGCTGAGCCGCACTCTTCTTGGTTGTCTCGGGCAGGATGATGACAAACTCGTCGCCGGCATAGCGGGCCACGACGTCTGTTGTGCGGCTCATCTTTGTGAGGCCTTTGGCAACATAAACGAGCAAATCGTCGCCCCGGTCGTGGCCGTAGCGATCGTTGACGTTTTTGAAATGATCGAGGTCCAGAAATACCAACGAAAGAAATTGCGGATAGCGCCGCGACCTAGCAAACTCGCGCAACAGAACCGATTCCATGACCCGCCGATTGAGCAGACCGGTCAGCGGATCGTGATAGGCCAGAAAACGCAGTTTTTCGTGTGCGGTCACGTTGGACAGACACAGCGAAACTTTCATGGCCAGCTGCTCGAGCAGGCTCGTATCCATTCCCGGTTGGAAACGATCGCAAGAAATATCGGCCTGATTCAGGCTGCCGATTATCTCACCGTCCAGCGAAATTGGAGCGATGGCAATCGATTGAACGGCATATTTGCGACTCTGCGGCAGCAAACGGTAGTAAGGTTTCAGATCCTGGTTGACCAGGAGCGGTGTCATTTGGGTCCCGACGAGCTTCACGAACGTGTCTTTTGCGACCATGTTCAGTCGGGCCTTGAGCCGGTCCGAGGATTCGAGCTGCTGGATGAAATTGGAAATTTCACTCTTTTCGATCAGGGTCATCCAGGCGTAGGGCACCTTGAATTGTTGGCGGATTTCGGCCAGAAGGACTTCGAAGAGATCGGAGTAGTTCAATACCGTCAAGACCCGTTTTTCGATTTCGAAGAAACGCCGGGCGATTTTTTCATTGTGCTGCAAAATCTCGATGATGGTTGTCAGATCAGTCATTCACTCTCTATTTTCTCAAGCGCCTCCTGTGCGGCTTCTCTGATTTCCGAATTCTCTTCGGTTGCCAGAACCGACCGGAGGTGAGGCAGGCATTGAGGTGATTTCAGTTCCCCGAAAATATACAGCATGTCGCCTTTTACCGAATCGGTGGACTGCGGATATCGTTTCCATAAGGGGGCGATCACCTGTCTCGCGAGGGTGAGATCGGCGGCGGCCAGTTCTTCCATCGTTACCATGGCTGCAAGCCGGACGGTAAAGTTCTCCTCGATCAGCAATTCGAGAAAAGCTTCGAAAATGCGGCCGCTGCTGAGCATCATCCGGGCCAGATCATATGCACCGCCTTCGGTGACGAGACGTTGAAGCGCGGCTTTTTCGAGCTTTGTCGGATCACGGCTTTCAACGGCTTCACATAATTGAGGCAGCGTCACGCCGCCGGTCCAGCGGTACTGATTGTCCAGAATCACGGTCGGCACGGAGCGCACCCGATCCTCTCCGGCCACATCCTTGAAAAGGACGCCGTCGATGATTCTCATTCGGAGCCCGTCGACCGCAAACGGCAGCGGGAGCAGGCGACGCACCACTTCGGGGCAGAACTTGCAGAACGGCGCAACGTAGACCGAAACCGATGCCGGCGGTCGGACGTGTTGCAGCCGGCCGATGATCGATTCCGGTAAATCGGTCTTGCCCGTGTTTAGAAAGACAAGGGCTTCGATAAAAGGTGCCATTTCATTGTGCGACGGGATACCGCAAAACGACAAACGCGGACCGACTAAGATTGCCGGCAAACTTGCGGCGGACGCCTCTTCGCGGCGAATTTTTATCTTCGGTACGAGACGGAGGAGCAGATCGCAGAATCCTTCGATGTCCCGGCTGCGTGGATCATCCGTCAGCCGCATCCCGATGGTGACTTTGCGGGTGAACATTTCGTTCAGTGATCGTATCTGCGATTCCTCGGCGGGTGTCATTTGGGCCGATTGTTTTCTCCATTTTCGCCTGTCGCGCAACGTTTCCTTACAAGGGCCTCCGCATTAGCCGCGCCGATCGAACTTTAGTAAGCGTTCACAGGGCACCGCATCTGCTTTGTTGCCGGGCACTTGAAGTACAAAAGTACGTCTGCGCGCCCGACGCCTTGCATCTGCGGCACCCTGTAAACGCTTACAATTAGGTGGTTCGAAGCGCATCGGACTTTGCAACCCTGTGAACGGTTACGAACTTTACAGTATAAATAGTTTATGAAAAAGTATACCATACAGGTCTATAAACGTAAACCGGCGGCATTCACCGCCGGCGGTTCATGGTGAACCTTTAAGTAGAGCCGGGTGTTTCGTTTAAATTTGAAAGTAAAGTTTCCTTGCACCGTGGCGGTCCAAAGCACCATGATGGAATAAAGTCGTATGCTGTTTGAGCACTCCGAATGTATTCATTGAATTTTAAACACTCTCAACAACGACCAGACGACGGGGGTCTCCTGATATGCCTGCCTCCAAACTGACCGGCTTGCCGGATGCCGTTTCGAGCTTAGTGCCCGATGGCTCTGCCGTCGCCTTGGGGACGGCGCAGGAAACCCTCATCCCCTTCGCCGCCGGTCATGAAATCATCCGCCAACGCATTCGTGGCCTGACCCTCATCGGCCCGATTTCGGACATCCTGTTCGACCAGATCATCGGAGCCGGGTGCGTGGACAAGATCAGGGCCGCCTGGGTCGGCAACGTCATCACCGGCTCCGGCTACAATTTCAAGCGCGCGGTAGAGTCCGGGCACATCACCGTTGAGGATCACTCTATCCTGACCCTGGTCACGGCGTTTACAGCCGGGAAAATGGGTATTCCATTCATGCCGACCGGCACGGCGCTCGGTAGCGATCTTTACCAAACCAATCCGAACCTGAAAACCATGGTGTGTCCGTTCACCGGCCGGAAGCTAACGGCGGTGCGGGCCATTCAGCCGGATGTCACCATCATTCATGCCCAGCGCTGCGATGAATACGGCAATGCGCACGTTTGGGGCAACATGGGCATAACCCGTGAAGCCTGCCTGGCCGGGCGGTCGGTGATCGTCACGGCCGAGGAGATTGTCGCGCCGGAAGTTATCAATAGCGACCCGAACCGGGTCGTAACACCCGGATTTCGCGTCACCGCCGTTGTTCATGCTCCATGGGGTGCCCATCCTTCGCCGGCACCGGGCCATTACAACCGAGACCATCGCGCGTTCCTCGAATACCGCGACGCCAGCCGAACCGAAGAAGCCTTCCGGCGCTGGTTGAAAAAATGGGTGGATGATGTCCGTATTCCAGCTGATTACCTGAGGCTGTTAGGAAAGAACCGGTTGCGGGAACTGGCCCTGAAACAGCATCTGTTCTCCGAGCCGGTTGATTATGGGTATTGAAAAAAAGGTATGAGGCGGATGGCTAAAGGCAAAAGGCTATCGCGCCAGGCGAAGTCTGGGGCGTTGGGATAGAAGGTAGAGGTAGATCTTCTTGAAATTCGCCGAAGGAGTCCAATGGGTTCAAATCCCATC
>Ga0272443_10006448_pt1 | contig 11616 bp, 13 predicted proteins | sample SSMAcet12_FD_193581 | JGI IMG/M metagenome (GOLD analysis project Ga0272443, IMG submission 193581) | Marine sediment archaeal communities from Little Sippewissett salt marsh, Falmouth, MA, United States - SSM-Acet-12 | ecosystem: Environmental > Aquatic > Marine > Wetlands > Sediment ... | reverse complement strand
GTCATACTTGCGCTATACCACTATCCAGAACTGGTCAAATAATGTTCTGAACCTGGTAAGCCAGCGTGCCGTGGCGGGGAAAGACACCGTTGTAGAGTGGATGGACGGAAATCTTGGAGCAAGGACAACGATGAAATACCCGTCTGTGGCGCTCAACGGTACCGGAGCGCGGGGCAGGGTAATCTCGATAGGCTACGCAAACCAGGGACAACGTCAGGACGCCGGTGCAAAGATAATCCACGCGGCCCCGCATACCTCATCGAGTATTACTTCAAAATCAATTTCCCACAACGGCGGCCGCAGTTCATACCGCGGTCTCGTGAAAGTTTCTCCGGGTGCCCATGATGTTACTTCCAGTGTACAGTGCGACGCGCTGCTGCTGGATAATGTCTCCCGTTCCGATACCTATCCGACCATTGATGTGGAAGAGAACAGTCGTGTCCAGGTGTCCCATGAAGCGAGTGTCGGAAAAATCAGTGAAGAATCAATGTTCTATCTTATGAGCCGCGGAATACCTGAGGAAGAAGCACTTTTTCTCATCGTGAACGGGTTTATCGAAGAGTTCGCCAAGGAACTTCCCATGGAGTACGCGGTGGAACTGAACAGGCTTATTCAACTCGAAATGGAAGGAGCGGTAGGGTGATGGCGATGGATACGGTAATCAGCGGGAGTATCTCGAGGATGAGGAAGGACGCTCTTGAGGCTGTAAACAGTCTGCCTCTTCCGGGTGTCCCCGATGAAGCATGGCGGAGGGTACCCCCGGAGGCAGTAAAAGCAGTTACCGCAGGAGGGAAAGCAGCTTCCGGAGAAATGTACAGAGGGGCCGCCGTCACCCTGAAGGGCGACGGCGGCCTGTACAAGGCCACCGGAGGTGAAGAAAACCGGCAGAAGCTTGATAATGTACTCGAATTGTGGCGCAGCTATGAAGATCAGCGCTGCGAAAGACGTTTAACGCGGCCGAACGATGTGGAGCACAATCTCGCCTCTTCGATAAACATGGCGTTCAGCGATGATTTGTACCTGATTCAATTTGAGGGAAAGGAAGATGATGATATCCAGCAGGGCAGGGCGGAAATAGTTCTGAATCCCGTGTATGAATCTGTTCCGGTAAAAATCCATCTTTCCCTGCTGATTGTGCATGTGCTGAACTCGGCTGAAGCGAAACTCGAAGTGGTGTTTCCCGATGTGTCCGATCAGGATCATCAGATGATCTTTCAGATTGTATGTATCCTTGAAGATAACGCGCGTCTGTCCGTACTATTTCACGATGCCGGGGGGAAACAGAGAAATTTATTTTCCTTTGAGAGAGCGTACCTGGGACAGCGGAGTTATCTGAAGATAGGCAGAGAGATGAATCCTGAAGGCACTGCCATGACCGACAGCCGCTGCGCCCTGCTTGGAAGGTCGGCAGAGCTTGAGTACTATACTCTTCAGCAGCCACGGGGGAATGGTTTTGCCGGGCAGAAAATAGTGGTGGAGCAGTACGCGCCCCATACCAGAAGCAAGGTGGAGACCCGGTCGGTAGCGGATGACAAAAGCCGCTGCCTGTTCGCCGGCGCGGTAAAGATTCCTTCCGGCGCTGAGGGATCGGAGGCCTTCGAGCAGCACCGCAGCCTGCTGCTGGGACCCGGCGCGAAAGTACAATCTCTTCCGGAACTCGAAATAGTGGAGAACGATGTATCCTGCAGTCACGCTTCCAGCATAAGTGATCTGGACTTTGAAGATTTGTTTTATCTGGAATCAAGGGGGATTCCCCCCTCGGAGGCGCGACAGCTCTTGACAGAAGCCTTTATCTTCCAGGTACAATCAAAACTCAGACTTGCACTATAAGAAGGGTAAAACACAATGAGCGATACTTTATACAGGGAAATACTCCTGGACCATTACAAATCCACCAAGCACAGGTTTGAAAATCCGGAAGCGACAGTTCGCGAGAACGGGATAAATCCACTGTGCGGTGACACCATTACCGTGTATGTGGAGATGGACGGGAATACAATAAAAAAAATCAGCTACACGGGACACGGTTGCTCTATTTCGATGGCATCCAGCAGTATGCTGTGTGACGCCCTCGAGGGATTACAGATCGAAACGGCCCTCGGAAGGATCGGCCAATTCAAAAAAATGCTTCTCAGTGATGAGGAAGTTGAGTTCGAGGATGATATAGCGGACCTCGAGGCCATGAGTGGAATCAAAAAATACCCCGTCAGGATTAAATGCGCTTTGCTGGTATGGAACACGGTGGAGCATATACTCAAGGAAAGGCAGTAGGAATGTATAGTCCGGATGAGCTGTTGGAATTGCTGAAGCCGGTGATCGATCCCGAGCTTGATTTTTCAATCGTGGACCTGGGGCTGATCTATGAGATCGGTCAGTATGAAGACGGGAAGGTCCATGTGAAAATGACCCTCACCAGTCCGGCATGCCCCATCGGCCCCGCAATTGGCGAAGAAGTAAGGAAAACCCTCCTGAAAGATCCACATATCCCCGAGGTCGACTTCCAGTGGGTTTTTTCTCCGCCCTGGGACCCGCGTACAATGGCAAATGAGGAAGTAAGGTGGGCCCTCGGAATTTTCACCTGACCTTGACAGTTCATAATGAAAATGCTTAATAATGATCTTGGAACACTACGGTATTCACACTCAAATTTACCTGTATAATCTCAGTAATGACTGATAATATTGAAAGATAATATCTCATAAAGGAAACAAGAATGGCAAAGGGAGATAATAAGGTTATCTATTCCATGATGCGCGTGGGAAAACTGTACGGCAAGAAAAAGGTCCTGCAGGATATTTCGCTCTCCTTCTACTACGGGGCGAAAATCGGCGTGCTCGGATTAAACGGGGCGGGAAAAAGCTCTCTCCTGAAAATAATGGCCGGGATAGATACTGAATACGAAGGCGAAACGACTATATCACAGGGATATTCGGTGGGGTATCTGGAACAGGAGCCCCATCTGAAACCGGGCAGCACGGTACGACAGATTGTTGAGGAGGGTGTGAAGGAAACCATGGACCTGATGGCCCTCTATGATAGCATAAATGAAAGATTCGCCGAGCCGATGGAACCGGAGGAGATGGAGACCCTGCTTGTGCAGCAGGGGGAGGTACAGGAAAAACTGGACCACCTTGATGCCTGGAGCCTTGATTCGCATCTGCAGCTCGCTATGGAGGCCCTGCGCTGTCCGGCGGAGGACAGGATCGTGGATGAACTCTCGGGGGGAGAGAGAAGGCGGGTCGCCCTGGTACGACTCCTGCTCCAGCATCCCGATATTCTGCTTCTGGATGAACCGACCAACCATCTGGACGCCGAATCAGTGGGCTGGCTCGAACAGCACCTCCAGCAGTATCCGGGAACGGTAATCGCGGTGACCCACGACAGGTACTTTCTGGATAACGCCGCGGGGTGGATCCTGGAACTGGATATGGGCAAGGGCATACCCTACCGGGGCAACTATTCAGCCTGGCTCGAGCAGAAACAGCAGCGTCTGGCACTGGAGCAGAAGCAGGAAAGCGAGCGGCAGAAAACCCTGGAACGGGAGCTGGAATGGATACGCATGGCCCCGAAAGGGCGGCGTGCAAAGGGCAAAGCCAGAATCAACGCGTATGAGGATCTGCTCTCCCAGGACCAGGAAGCGAGACAGCGGGAGCTGCAGATTTTTATTCCCCCCGGACCCCGTCTGGGCGATATCGTGTTTGAATCAAAGGCGCTGCGGAAAGCCTATGATGATAAGCTCCTCGTGGACAATATGACTTTTTCCATCCCCCCGGGAGCGATCGTCGGGATAATCGGTCCCAACGGAGCGGGTAAAACCACCCTTTTCCGGATGCTCACCGGTACGGAGGACCCGGATTCAGGATCTCTGCGGGTAGGAGACACCGTTAAGATGGCCCACATGGATCAGATGAGAGAGGTCCTGGAGCCCGAAAAGAGCGTGTGGGAGATGATCTCGGACGGGAAGGAAGAAATTGAGCTGGGAAAACGGACCATGAATTCCAGAGGCTTCGTCAGCCGGTTCAATTTTCTGGGCAGCGACCAGCAGAAGAAGGTGGGCAAGCTTTCGGGAGGTGAACGGAACCGTGTCCAGCTCGCGATGATGTTGAGAAGCGGGGCGAACTGTCTGCTGCTCGATGAGCCTACCAACGATCTTGACATAAATACCCTTCGGGCCCTGGAAGACGGACTGATAAATTTTGCCGGTTGTGTCCTGGTGATAAGCCATGACCGCTGGTTCCTCGACCGCATTGCGACCCACATACTGGCTTTCGAGGGGGACAGTTCAGTGCGGTTCTATTTTGGTAATTACAGCCAGTACGAGGAGGACCGTCACCGCAGACTGGGAAAGGACGCGGACACTCCGCACAGGATAAAATATCGAAAACTGACAAGGGAGTAAGAGTATGAAGGTTCTGGCCTTCGGAGAACTGTTGTGGGATGTTATCGACGGTAAGGAACATATCGGAGGGGCCCCTTTTAACTGTGCCGCCCATCTTGCCAGGATGGGCGCGGACTCTGCCCTTGTATCCGCCCTGGGAGAGGATGAACGCGGTACAATGGCCCTGCGGGAAGTCCGAAGACTGGGAATCAGGACCGATTTCCTCTGCATGAGGGCCGGGATGCCCACCGGGATTGTCGATGTTCATCTCGATGGCCAGGGTAAACCGAGCTATGAAATCCGGGAAGGCAGTGCCTGGGACCGGATACAGCTGAATGAAGAACAGATGACGGCCATAAACCGTGAAAGCTGGGACATAGCCGTATTTGGTACTCTCGCACAGCGGACGGATGAGAATATCCGTGTGCTTCAACAGCTGATCAAAGCAGCTGAACCGGCGGAGGTGTTTTTTGATGTAAATCTGCGTCTGGACTATTTTTCCAAAAAAATAATTGAAGATTCCCTGAACATGACGACCATCCTCAAGCTCAATGATGAAGAGGTGTCTGTATTATCCGGTGTACTGTTCGGGGGAGGGCTTACGGAACTGGACTTCTGCAAAAAGGTAGAGGAGAAGTGGCATATTCATACTACTGTCCTGACACGGGGCGGGGATGGCTCTTCGGTGTATCAGTCAGGGCGGTTCATTCATATTCCGGCAGTAGAAGTCTCGGTAATAGATACCGTCGGGGCTGGAGATAGTTTTTCCGCGGCATTTCTCTATGGATATTTCCAGACAGGAGATGTTGAACGAAGCGCGCGTTTCGCCTCGCTGGTGAGTTCCTTTGTAGCTTCGAAGAGCGGGGCTGTACCTCTCTACGATGAGAGGACACGCAATGCCCTGAAAAAAATTATCAGACGATAATCACTGCCACGAGAAAAAGAGGCGTCGTACCGGTGTTTACCAGACTGTGGGCTTCTCCGTCACCGGTTATGACCACGTCTCCCGTACCGACAGTCTTTTCACCGTCGGATTCGATCACTTTCCCCTCACCCTCAAGTATGATGTAGTACTCCGTTTCCTTTTCGTGTATGTGCTGGCCTATGCTCGCGCCGATGGGTACCTCAATTCTTGCCATCAGTCTGCAGTTGTGAAGCTGGTCCTTTTCAACAAGATGTGTAATTGAAACGGTGCCTTTCCCACCGCGCATGAATTCACGCAGCTCTGTTTTCATATCATTTTTGGATCTCACCATCGATTAGCTCCTTTTTGGAAAATCATACTTTCGCTCAAATAATTCAACGAGGGTATCAATATAGGTCTCTTCTCCAGGCCCCTCCACCTTCAGGGTAACCTTGTCGTTCTGTACAAGACCAAGGGACAAGAGTCCCATTACGCTGTTCAGCTGCAGGCGGAAACCGTTTGCTTCTACAGCAATGGACCCGGGATAATCTTTTACAGTACCGATTATTACCCCGGAAGGCCGAACATGAATTCCAGCCATGTTCTTTATTACCGCCGTCTTTTCCACCATGAAACGCATCCGCCTTGTATGCAACACTGCTAAAGTTATTTTTGTATTTTAATGGATAATTTTCCGTATTTGAAGCACCATCCTTAATTTTTATACGAATACTTCATCAGTCAAGAGCGAAGTATTTCGATATAATAGACAAAATAGACCTTGAAATAGGCCAAAACAGGGAAAATTGAGTTGACCGGCTTCCATAAATAAGGGCATGCTTAGGGCATGAACGGCAACAGATACGGGGGATTCCACCGCTCCTTACTCATTCCCATGCTGATATTTTCCATATCCTCATGTGCATATTACACTCCGACTGTGGCGAAGTGTGAGCACGTCATTTTAGGACAGACATTGTCTCTCAAGCTGCACGCGCGGGGAGCAGATACGATAGGGCGTTATCTGTGCGGAAGATTGACCGAGCTTGAGGCCAAACTCAGCATGGCGGGTGATGATTCCCATGTTGCCAGAATCAACAGCATGTCCGGGATCGGAGCCGTGTGTGTGCATGATGATCTCTATTTCCTTGTTGAGAGAAGTCTCGATCTGGCCAGGATTTCCGAAGGAGTATATAACCCTGCCGCGGCGCCTCTCTACAAGCTTTGGGATGAATATCGGTTCTCAGGCAGATCACCTTCCAGGGATGAGGTCAACTGTGCACTTGAAAAAGTTGATTACAGGAACGTTCGCTTATATCCTGAGACAAAGGAGGTGTTCTTAAAAAACAGAGGTATGGCGCTGGACCTTGGTGAAATAGTGGACGGTTTCATTGTCGATTTCTGCGCGGAAATCCTGATGGAGCGTGATTTTCTTGGAACTGTACTGCAGTATGGAAATGTTTCCAGATATATTTCCCGCATAGGCGAGGAGAATATTGAGCAGTACGCGTATCCCCGCCTTGTTACTCCCGACCAGCAGCTGATCCTGACTTTAAAAAACTGCGAGAACCGGGCTTTGGCCATAATATATCCGCAGGAGAGCTTGATATTACATCTGCTAAACGGATACCCTGTGAAAACGGATCTGCTTTGCGTCGCCGTCATCGGGCCGGATGGTGTCACCGCTGATGCTCTTGCCCATGTTTTTGTCGCGGGTGATATTGCAATGGGTATGCAGCTCGTTGAGGATATGCCGTTTTTCGAAGCATTGTGCGTCACGCAAAACAGGGAAATTTTTCTCAGCCGGGGCGGCAGGGAATATACAGCCTCCCATGCCCCGGATTTCAGGATGATGAACGGGGAGTAGTAAATGGACGGGTCTTTAAAACCGAATCAGTGGTATAGATTGGAATTACAGATGGGGAAAATATTTCTCGCCGAGTTCCGGATTGATAAAGAGTCCGAAGAGGGGTGGTTTTTCTTTTCCGATGGATCCTCTAAACAGGTTGATACCATACTGCCTTACCTTGCCTCAATCATCGAAATTGACCGGCCCGGGCCGGGCGAAAACATGGATATTTATGAATTTCTCGAGTAGCGGGGCATGAATTGAGGTCTGACAAATTCGATACGATCGCACTGTTTGCGGCACTCTCCCTGTTTCTTTCCATCATCGAGCTGCTCATTCCGAAGCCTTTTCCCTTTTTCAGGATCGGGCTGGCTAATCTCCCGCTTCTGCTGGCCTTGACGTTTTTTACTCCCGGAGAGTTTATCCTGCTCGTTCTGTTGAAAATTTTCGGTCAGGCGATTGTGGCGGGCACTCTTTTCTCATACGTATTTCTTTTTTCAGCGGTTGGAAGCGTAAGCGCAGGACTGGTTATGCTTTCATTCAGGCGGCTGTACCCCCGTTTTATTTCTCTTGTGGGGATCAGTGTCGCCGGGGCGTTTGGCAGTAACTGCGCCCAGCTGTTTTTCGCGGCCTGGATGATTTTCGGGCGAAGTACCAGATTGATTGCCCCTCCATTTTTATTGGCCGGCACCATCAGCGGGATACTGCTGGGTTCGGCTGCCATGTTCATGCTGCACAACTCAAGATGGCTGCAGGGGTATTCCCCGGCGGCTGTACATATGCCGGCTTCCCCGAAGGCGGAAGAGACGATCCTGAAACGATCTTACATGAAGAACACGCGGGGGGATATTTTGCTGCTGGCAGCCGGATTGGCGATGATTCCTCCCTTTATTTTTCAATCCTCCATCGTTCTGAAAGCAGTCCATATAGTCCTTTTTTTAATCTACGGTTTCGTACTCGGTAAACGGATAAGAATAATTCCGGGGATAATCATCCTGTGTACCGTGACAGCTGCCTCGCTGTTGGATCCTCTCGGAGAAGTGTTTCTCTATATAGGCAGTTTTCCCCTTACTATGGGGGCGTTTCGTCAGGGCTTGACGCGGGGCCTTAACCTGATTGGAATGGTCTATCTCTCACGCTGTACCATATCAACACGCCTGCGGATACCCGGTGAATATGGACGTCTTTTTTACAAAGTCTTTTTCTATTTTGAAGAGCTCAGTTCAATCAGATTGGAGAAGGGATTTTCCGGGGGACTCATGAAAAATATACGTGAAAAACTCTCTCAGCTCGACACGCGCCTGATGATGTGGAGTTCCGGGCACACTGAAAATACTGTGAAACCCGCGGAAGATGCCGTGGAAGATGCCGCGGAAAAAAATAGAAGGTTTATCTGCATTACTGTCCTGATTATGATGTTTCTGCACTGGGCATTGTTTTTTATTGTCAAATTCGGTCGATAACCGACTTGGCCTATTGACATAAGCCGGCTGGATTGATAGCGTCTTTTCTAATTATACTTTTTTTCTCATATAAGGGGATATCTCTATGCAAAACGCAGTAATTATTATGATGAACATTACTTCCATTATTATTCTCAGCATCATCATTATTATTGCGGGCATAGTGTCCCTGTCTTCTCTACTCATTCTATCCATCATTATCCTACTCATTATTGCCGAGCGGGGTATGTCGCCTTGTTCCTTCCGTAGTAATACGGCTTTTTCTACCTGCTAAACAGCAGACTTAGAGAAAAAAACAGGAACATTTCGACACCTCGACTCTCACGGCGCATGTGTATAGCCATATCCGGTACGGGTAGCGGCATATATACGGGCCGGACTTTAAGCTCCCTGGAGGCGAGGCACCGTTCCTGTTGTTTTCTCTGAGATGAAAGCGAGAGCGTAAAGGAGGAGACTATGAAGGGTGCACGCATTCTGATCGAATCACTGAAGAGGGAAAAGGTAGATACACTTTTCTGCTACAACGGCGGATCGGTCATCACCATCTTTGATGAGCTTATGACCCATGGCGGCTCCATAAAGCAGATCCAGCCGCGTCATGAACAGGGAGGTACTCATGCTGCCGACGGATATGCAAGATCTACCGGAAAGCCGGGTGTTGTGCTGGTGACTTCCGGCCCGGGGGCGACAAACACCATCACCGGGATCGCTACAGCCTATATGGATTCGGTGCCCATGGTCATCTTTACCGGGCAGGTCTCGACGGGAATGATCGGAACTGATGCTTTCCAGGAAGCCGATACCGTGGGTATTACCATGCCGATCACAAAGGCGAACTTTTTAGTAAAAAATGTTGAAGATTTGGCCCCCACCATAAAAAAAGCTTTCCATCTGGCCACCACCGGAAGGCCGGGACCTGTGGTAGTCGATATTCCGAAAGACGTCCAGGCGGATGAAACTGAATTCGAATATCCGGAAACAGCGGACCTGCCTGGCTACAAACCAAAGAATGTCGGACATCCGAAGCAGATAAAGACCTTGAAGAAGATGCTGAATGAGTGCGCTAAACCCCTGGTATTATCCGGAGGCGGGGTTATTTCTTCAGGATCCACACACCTGGTCAACAGATTTTGCGACAACTACGGGGTGCCTGTGGTGAATACGCTCATGGGGCATGGGGTGGCCCCGGAGAATGATGATCTCTACTATGGGCCCATTGGAATGCATGGATCTCTTTACGGGAATTACGCGCTCCAGGAATGTGATCTGCTGATTGTCCTGGGTTCAAGGTTCTCCGACCGTATTATGGGTGATCCCCTGAAATTCGCGGAACAGGCCCGGGTGGTACATGTGGATATCGATGCGGCGGAGATAGGAAAAAACATCGAGGTAAGCCTGCCGCTGGTAGGGCCGGTTAAGATGGTGCTTGAAGAATTGATCCGCGAGAAAAGTTTCGGCGATTTCAGCGGCTGGGTAGAAGAGCTGAAGGAATACAAAGACGGGCACCCCATGGAGTATCCCGCCGAGAAAACCCTGCAGCCTCAGTACCTTATTCAGCTGGCCAGAAAGTATTTTCCCGACGATACGATCGTTGCCACGGATGTGGGACAGAACCAGATGTGGGTGGCACAATATTTCCGTTTTCATCATGAAAGACAGTTCCTCACATCAGGCGGTCTGGGAACAATGGGATTCGGTCTGCCGGCCGCTATCGGTGCCGCGGTTGGCAATCCTGATACACAGGTGCTTGCTGTTTCAGGGGACGGTGGTTTTCAAATGAATATGCAGGAAATGGCCACCGTGAAAAGATATGGTCTGAAGGTAAAGATGCTCATTCTGGATAACAGTTATCTGGGGATGGTCCGGCAGTGGCAGCAGCTCCTCTTCGAAAAACGGTATTCGGGTACACAGATGAACGACAACCCCGATTTCTGCATGGTAGCGCAGGCGATGGGAATAAAATCCCGAAAACTGATCAAGCTTGAGGACGCCGAGGAGGCGATGAAGGCCCTCGCCGAGAGCGAAGATAGTATGCTGCTCCACGCGGTAATCACGGGGGAGGAAAATGTGCTGCCCATGGTTCCCGCCGGAAAGCCGCTGGATAATGTTATCCGGAAAATGTAGAGATCATAGAACTGAGAGGAAAGGAGAAAATAATGGGTGAAGATAAAACTGCTTTAACGGATCATATAATTTCCCTGCTTGTGCTCAACCATCCGGGGGTCCTTTCGAAGATTACAAGCTTGATCACCCGGCGTGGATTCAATATCGACAGCATCACCGCCGGTCCTACAAAGGACAAGGACAAATTCAGGCTCACCATCATCGTCAAGGGTGATGACCGGGGGGTGGAACAGATACAGAAGCAGCTCTACAAAATTGTCGACACCGTGAAGGTAATGACCATCCATCCTTCCCGCAAGGTGGAGAGGGAAATTGGCTTGATCAAGGTAAATGCCCCGATGGGACAGAGAAACGAGATCCTGCAGCTGGTTAATGTCTTCAAGGGTCAGATTCTCGACTCCGGTCCGAAGGGAATTGTCGTGGAGATCACCGGCAACAGTGAAAAGGTGGATTCGTTTCTCAGCCACTTTACTCCGCAGCAGATCGCGGAAGTGGCCCGGACCGGGATCGTCGCTATGGACCGATGGGAAAAAAACGGGGCATAGGTCCCTTTTTATACACACACAGAAAAACTGAGGAGAAAGAAATGGCTGAAATTTACTATGACAAAGATGCAGACCTGAGCATGCTGCAGGATAAAACAATCGCGATTATTGGATACGGGAGCCAGGGACATGCCCACGCGCTCAATTTGATGGAAAGCGGCTGCAAGGTAGTAGTCGGACTGCGTGAAGGAAGCGCGAACTGGGAAACGGCCCGCAAGACAGGTCTAAAAGTGGCCCCAGTGACCGAAGCCGCCGAACAGGCTGATATGGTGATGATGCTGATCCCGGATGAACTGCAGAAGCAGGTGTATGAGCAGGATATCAGAAAAGGTCTCAAAGCGGGGAACATGCTC
>Ga0272443_10006445_pt1 | contig 11619 bp, 9 predicted proteins | sample SSMAcet12_FD_193581 | JGI IMG/M metagenome (GOLD analysis project Ga0272443, IMG submission 193581) | Marine sediment archaeal communities from Little Sippewissett salt marsh, Falmouth, MA, United States - SSM-Acet-12 | ecosystem: Environmental > Aquatic > Marine > Wetlands > Sediment ... | reverse complement strand
GGGACTATGTTTGTGGAGACTCCGATGGCAGCGGCTCGGTAGACATCGACGATGTTGTTTACGTAATTCAGTACATCTTTGCAGGCGGCCCTGCGCCAGACCCGGTCGAATCGGGCGATGCTGATTGTTCGGGTGGGCTTGACATAGATGATGTCGTTTATGTGATCCAGTACATCTTCGCCGGAGGCCCCGCACCCAGCGACACCGACGGTGACGGTATCCCCGACTGTTGATGCGGCAGCCGCGGTCGCGATGACCGACCTATATGAACGACTTTTGGGGTGATAGAGGAGGTTCCGAATGAAAAGGACTTTGTTCGCGTGGATCTCGTTACTTCTTGTTTCGGGTGCGTTAAGTGCCACTCCGTGTCAGGAGTGGAAGACAACGATGCTCACTGCCGATTCACTTTGTGAGTCGGCGGAATTCGATTCAGCCTTCGCACTCGGAGCAGAAGCGCTGCAGATCGTGATCGATGAGTTCGGTGAAGACGATACCACCACCGCCAAAGTCCTCTACAAGCTTGGAACCTACTTAGCGTATTCGGGAGATTTTCCGCAGGCTGAAGCAAAGTTCAGCAAGGCTTTGACCATTGCTGAGGCGAGACTCCCGGATGATCACCCCCACGTCGCCCGTTTCCTTAACGCGCTTGGGCTGATCTACAATTATCAGGCGAAGTACGCGGAAGCCGAGCCTGTTTACATGCGCTCCCTCGAAATCAAAAAGCGAAGTCTTGGCAATGATCATCCGGATGTCGCCAATAGCCTCGAAAATCTTGCTCTTCTTCATGAAGCACAGGATGACTATGTCCAGGCCGAAGCTTGTCACCTCGAAGCTCTTAGAATTCGGGATTTGAATTTCGGCGAAGATGGGGAGGAGGCTGCAAAGAGCCACAACGCACTCGGTGACGTATTCCGCCAGCTTGGCGACTACGATCGTGCCGAGAAGCACTTTGTCAAGGCTAAGTCCATTTTCGGCTCATCTGAGACTGCCGACACACTACAGCTTGCGTACTGTGAGACTAACATCGGGAACTTGTATAATGAGAGAGGGATGTACGATCAGGCAGGATCGCGCTATGCAACTGCTTTGGCAATACTCGAGGGGTTCCTTGGGCCTGAACACCCCCACGTAGCCACTGCGTTGAACAACCTCGCCATGAACTACTCCCAGCAGGGTCAATATCGTAACGCTGAGCCTCTGTATGAGCGGGTGATTACTGTCTTGGAGAAAAACCTTGGCACGGAGCACCCTGACGTTGCCCATGCCTACAGCAGTCTCGCTAACCTCTATCAGCGATTGGCTAAGTATGATGATGCGAGGCATCTCTACGAGAAGGCATTGGCGATTCGGGAGAATCAGTTGGGAGAAGATCACTATGATGTTGCAACCAGTTGTACGGACTTCGGCATGATGCTGCTGAAAATCCGAGAGTACGATCAGGCTGAGCAGCTGTTCGCAAGAGCTTTGGCAATCACCGGGCAATCGAGGGGAGTAAGGCACCCCAGTTACGCAAACTGCCTTGAGAATCTCGCGAGACTAAAGATTGCGAGAGGAGGCTTTTCCGATGCCGATTCGATTCTGGCACTGGCTACCAGGACGGCGGAAGAAGTGTACGGACAGGATCACCCGAGAGTAGGCGTTATGATGTATCTGCAGGCAGATGCATGCGCAAGGGATGCTAAGTTCAAGAAGTCCGACAGGTTGTTTTATGAATCGATACGTATTCTCGAGAACTCACTTGGATCCGAACACCCCAAGGTAGCGAGTTGCATGGAGTCAAACAGTTTTTCTCAGAGACTTCAGGGCATGACCGGCGATGCGGTCTCTCTGGCCAGAAAGGCGTATGATCTTAGATGGGGTAATTTCGTGCGCAACTCCCTGGTTCTGCCCGAGAGAGACGCACTGACATACTCCATGTTCCTGCGTGAATCTGCGAACATGTATCTCTCCTGCTACTCAGATCTCGGAAGTGAGGCGTCACAACATTCTTCCGAGGCTGCCTGTGTGATTTCTTCGTCTAAAGGACAGGTTTCAGACGGTATTCTCGCCAGAACGAAGCACATGTCGTCACAAGTAGACCCGGAACTGTCGGCGCTTGAACAAGCTTATAGGAGAGTGAAGTTCGATGTTTCGAGAATGTATGTACAGTTGCTTGGCAATGATGCAAGCTCGCAGGATCTTGACAGGCTGGACTCTCTCGTTGCAAGGTGTGAAGAACTCGAGAAGAAAATGGCCCGCTACGGTGCAGGGGAGAACTCAGGGATTCTCTGCGTGAAGACCGTTGCGGACACCATCGTCCAGTTCCTACCAAATAGTGGCCTTCTAGTCGAGTACCTGAAGTACAAGTACGTTCCTCTGAAGTCGGACACTTCCGTCTCGCACTATCTTGCGTTGATTCTCTCAACCACGGATGAACCAACCGTGGTACATCTCGGAGAGGCCCATGAGATTGACAGGCTCATTGACGCTTATCGGGCACACATGATTCAGGCTGCATCCGGTGACGGCTCTCCAGATATCTTCGTGATGGAAGATTACGCCGTGATCGGCAGGGCGTTGTATGACAAGGTATGGAAGCCGATAGAAGAACTGGCTTCTGACAAGGACATTGTCTTGATAGCGCCGGACTGCGGCTTGAACCTTGTTTCATTCGCAGGCCTGCTTGACGACGACGGTCAGTTCCTAATAGAGCGCCATACTATTCACTACTTATCCGCAGGCCGTGATCTTGTGCGGCTTCAGGATACGCCAGAATCGGGGAGAGGGCTGTTGGCTATCGGCGATCCTGACTTCAATGCGGCTGTTTCGGACAGACAGGCTGCGGGTGCAAGCTTGAAGTCCCGTAGCGTCTCAACAGCTGATGAGATGATCTTCCGTTCTTATCGAACCGGCCTCGGTAATCTTGCAGACCTTGATGTCGATCCTCTTCCGGGTACAAGGAGGGAAGTCGAATACATAGTTGAGTCGTGGAGAAAGTCAACAGATGAAAGCGTCGTGACATGTCTCGGAGCAGGCGCGAACGAGGAGCGGCTCAAGGATCTGGCTGCCGGTAACAGGGTCATTCATCTTGCTACTCACGGCTACTTTCTCGAAGGTGTCTGTCAACCGGATATACCAATGGCAGGGGGTTATGTTGATTTACAGCAACCGAGCGAGAACCCGATGCTTCTCACTGGCCTGCTGCTTGCAGGTGCGAACTTGAGAGGAAGCGGCTCGGAACTGGAAGATGCTGAAGATGGGATATTGACTGCTTATGAAGTGTCCGACATGGATCTCACCGGGACGGAACTAGTTGTTCTGTCCGCATGTGAAACCGGACTCGGTAAGGTCACCGATGGTGAAGGTGTGTATGGGCTTCGCCGCGCGTTCCAGGTGGCTGGCGCGAGATCGGTTGTCAGTGCCCTATGGCCTGTGTCCGACGAGATGACTGCCGAGATGATGGGACAGCTCTATGCGGATACAGATGAAAGCCTTGCTGTAAGGATGCGACAGGTTCAGTTGCGCAAGATTCATGAACTCCAAGAATCATCACTCCCCGATCACCCATTCTCATGGGGCGGGTTCATAGCGGTTGGCGATTGGAGATAACACGCACGAAGTGTGGCGTCGGTTGACTAGGAATCAGATCCTGCACCCCAAGATATCTACATCCTGCTCAAAGAAGTACAGCTTCCATCAATCAAGTGCCTGTCCGAAACGGCAATTGCAGTCCTTTTACATTATTCGTATCCTGTGATGTTGTGACGTGACCGATTTGACAAAGGTGATTTACATGAATCTGGATCATCAGAACGTTCTATTGACGGGGGCATGAGTTATGAAGAGTGCTTCTAAACTGGTATTCATTGGTGGGGCACCCGGAGTTGGCAAATCAGAGGTTGCGAGTATCTTACTCAAGAAGCTGGATGACTGCATCTGGCTTGACGCTGACAATATCTGGAACATGAATCCTTTCGTTGTAGACAATCGGACAAAAAGCATGGTTGAACAAAATGTCATAAATCTGCTCAGATCATACCTCGAGCATGGATTCTCATATATTCTTTTCACCTGGGTATTGCACAGCGAACATATTGTTCAAAGGATTTTGGAGGGGCTCGGTAACTACGACTTTGCGTTCGAACATTTCACGCTTGTCTGTGACGAACACACGTTGCGGGAGCGAATCTCAAGCGATACCGGGCGAGGGTTGGACTTTGATCTCGCCGTGAGGAGACTCAATCAGTCTTTGGACGTGAAGTCAGAACGGGTAGATACTGTCGGCTTGACCCCTGACGATGTAGCCAACCGCTTGAAGAACAGGATAATTTCGAAATAGCAAGCCCGATGTGAGTCTGAAATACGCAAGCCAACGCGAGGAACTGAATGCCTGTCTTGGATTAGCCTATTACTTGCGGTAAACGCAGGTCCGATAATCCCCTTGATCCCCTAAAAGCGACATTGCTGTCTGCATTCGTTGCTTAGTGGCGACCTGAAGTACTGACCCATAAATCTCTCTACATAGGAACAATTCCGCAATAAGAATGTCTTTAGAAACATGAACACCGACAGCCCTGATGTATCTCAGATGATGGATGGCTTCGAAGAAGTCTGTAAATCTAAAGGCCTTCGAATAACTCATCAACGAACCGAAATCTACAAGACGTTGTTGAAGCACACAAATCATCCAACGACTGAAGATGTTTTCAACCAAGTACGAATGCGTCTAAAGACTATATCGCTTGATACTGTATATAGAACACTGGCGACATTCGAAGAGTACGGATTGATAAAAAGGGTTCATCATATTGATAACGCTACGCGCTTCGACATAAATGTTTCTAATCATCACCACTTGGTTTGCACTAAATGCAACAAGATAGAGGATTTCTACTGGCCCGACTTCGATCAGCTAAAATTGCCAGAAACCATATCTCATTGGGATCAGATTGAAGTTAAGCACGTTGTCATAAGCGGATTGTGCTCAACCTGTAAGAAGAGGAAGTAGATTCGGATACAGTTCGGATATAATACTGAAGTGACTGTTTTGTCTCATGATAAGAATAATTACTAAACAATAATAAGTTCATAGAAAGGAAGATGTATGGCTGAACGAGCTGAGAGACAAGGAAGTAAGTGCCCTGTAACAGGTGCATCTCAGAGGCATACGGCTGCCGGGACCATGTCAAATTCAGACTGGTGGCCGGATCAGTTGAATCTGAAAATTCTCCACCAGAATTCCAGCTTATCTAATCCGATGGATAAGGAATTCAACTACGCCGAAGAGTTCAAGAGTTTGGATCTGAGTGCCGTGAAGAAAGACCTGTACGACCTAATGACCGATTCACAGGACTGGTGGCCGGCAGATTGGGGTCATTACGGCCCGCTGTTCATACGGATGGCGTGGCATAGCGCCGGTACCTACCGAATCTTCGATGGTCGCGGTGGTGGAGGGTCTGGAACTCAACGTTTTGCTCCCCTCAACAGCTGGCCGGACAATGCTAATCTCGACAAAGCGCGCCGGTTGCTCTGGCCGATCAAGCGGAAATATGGTAACAAGCTCTCGTGGGCTGACTTGATGATACTTGCCGGTAATTGCGCCCTGGAATCGATGGGATTCAAGACATTCGGCTTCGGCGGTGGGCGAGAGGATGTATGGGAACCCGAAGCGGACATCAACTGGGGATCTGAGACCGAATGGCTCGGTGACGAGCGTTACAGCGGGGACAGAGAACTTGACGATCCACTCGGAGCCGTCCAGATGGGCCTGATCTACGTAAACCCGGAAGGGCCAAATGGCAACCCGGATCCGGTCGCCTCCGGTCGTGACGTTCGAGAGACCTTCGCACGTATGGCAATGAACGACGAGGAAACAGTCGCACTCGTAGCCGGCGGGCACACATTCGGCAAGTGTCACGGTGCGGGGGATGCGGCGCTTGTAGGTCGGGAGCCTGAGGCCGCACCAATCGAAGAGCAGGGTTTGGGCTGGAAGAGCAGTTTCGGAAGCGGCAAAGGTGGAGACACGATTAGCAGCGGCATCGAAGGTGCATGGAAGCCGAACCCGACCAAGTGGGATATGGGTTATCTGAACGTGCTATTCAAGTATGAATGGGAGCTGGTCAAAAGCCCGGCAGGCGCGAACCAGTGGTTTGCCAAGGATGTGGCCGAAGAGGATATGGTGGTTGATGCGCACGATCCCTCGAAAAAGCACCGGCCCATGATGACCACTGCCGACCTGTCACTTCGCTTTGATCCGATTTACGAACCGATCGCGCGGCGATTCCAGCAGAATCCGGATGAATTCGCGGATGCCTTCGCCAGGGCGTGGTATAAGCTAACACACCGTGATATGGGGCCGATTTCGCGGTATCTCGGGCCGGAAGTGCCAGCCGAACCGCTTATCTGGCAGGACCCCGTTCCTGAAGTCGACTACGAGTTGATTGGCGAAAAGGACATTGCGGCACTCAAGGCCAAGATCCTTGAATCAGGATTGACCATCTCTCAACTGGTCTCGACCGCATGGGCGTCAGCAGCAACGTTTCGAAGCTCCGACAAGCGCGGAGGAGCAAATGGGGCACGTATTCGATTGGCGCCGCAGAAGGATTGGAAAGTGAACGATCCCGCTGAACTGGCCACTGTACTCAAGAAGCTCGAGGATGTTCAGGGTGCCTTTAACGGCACCCTCTCCGGCGGGAAGAAAGTATCTCTTGCCGACGTTGTCATTTTGGGAGGCTGTGCAGCAATCGAGAAATCGGCGAAGAACGCCGGGTTCGATGTCCACGTTCCCTTTACACCCGGACGCAACGATACGACGCAGGAACAAACCGATGTCGAGTCTTTCGCCGTGCTCGAACCAAGGGCCGATGGTTTCCGCAACTACCTGCAGAGCGATAACGGTATGCCGGCGGAAGAACGTCTACTCGATAGAGCGCAACTGTTGACGCTTACCGCTCCTGAGATGACGGTACTTGTGGGTGGCATGCGTGTTCTGAATGCAAACACCGGGAAAGCTAAGCACGGTGTCTTCACCAAGAAGCCCGAATCGCTGACAAATGACTTCTTTGTCAATCTTCTCGATATGAACACGAAGTGGCAGCCGTCAGCGTCATCCGAAGGTGTATACGAAGGGCGAGACTATAACACCGGCGATCTCAAATGGACAGGAACAAGGGTGGATCTCGTCTTTGGTTCGAATTCCCAGCTTCGGGCAATTGCTGAAGTCTATGCAAGTGACGACTCACAGGAGAAGTTCGTGCATGATTTCGTCGCTGCGTGGAACAAGGTGATGAATCTCGATCGCTTTGATCTTGCGTAAACTTACTGAATAGATCATAGAAGAAGGAGGTCGATACTCTCGACCTCCTTGTGATTTTGCAGGATTTGCGGTTGTTCAGCAGTCAGGCAGTCCATCGCCGCTGGGATCGCAGGGCATAGGTCCACCAGAGAATATGTAGGCTATCATGTAAACCACATCGTCGATATCGACGCTTTCGGAGCAGTCGACATCTCCAACCTCAATCGGCTCAGGAGGCAGTCCGCCCGAGAATATATAGCCGATCAGATACACTGCATCATCAATATCAACACCACCGCTTCCGTTGGCATCACCGCACAAGGAAGAGAAGTTGACATCACGCACGCAGCGAACGTAATTGTAGTATCGCTCACCGCCCTCACCTGCCGGCCCACCCTCGGCTTTTGTATCAAAGCGAACAGCTCCGGTGTTCGCCTTTTTCCAAAGTTGGACACGGATAGCTTGACGTTAAGAGATGGTTTTGTAGTATTGGCATATCAGAGAGAAGACCATGATGAGTGCCAGACAGAACCAGGATCCGAAGTCCATAGTCAGAGATATCCGTCGTAATACCCGCCGTAAGTTTTCATCTGAGGAGAAGATCAGAATAGTCCTTGAAGGTCTCAAAGGTGAGCCCAGCATTGCAGAACTCTGCCGTCGTGAGGGTATAGTCGCGAATCTGTAGTATCGCTGGAGCAAGGAGTTTCTCGAAGCGGGCAAGAAACGTCTTCAGTAATGCAGGGCAGGTCCCACCGAGACCTGCCGATTAGCTAATGGCTCGCCCGATCCGGAAGAGATATAACTATGCCGAAAACCATTCTTATTACGGGATCGACCGACGGCATCGGTCTGGAGACATCACGGATGCTGGTTTCGTTGGGCCACCGTGTCTTGCTGCACGGCCGTGACCAGACGAAGCTGGACAAGGTCGCAGAAGCACTGGCTGCGACACCTGATGGCGGGCAAACTGAAAGCTATCTGGCGGATCTGTCTCGCTTTTCCGAGGTTGAGGAGCTTGCGAAGGCGGTGACCGCAAAGCACGACAAACTTGATGTGCTGATCAACAACGCAGGTGTCTACCGCACGGCCGAGATCATCACCGAAATTGGTCTTGATGTGCGCTTTGCTGTCAATGCGATTGCACCCTTCCTGCTGACACAACGGCTTCTGCCACTCCTCGGAAAATCCGGACGGGTAATCAACCTGTCATCTGCGGCTCAGTCTCCAGTCGATCCGGATGCCCTGACCGGGAAGGTCAGGTTGTCCGATGGTGTTGCCTATGCGCAAAGCAAGTTGGCGATTACCATGTGGTCGCTAAGTATGGCGCATTCGCTCAAAGATGACGGCCCGGCGATCATTGCGGTCAATCCCGGATCGATGCTCGGCAGCAAGATGGTGAAGGAGGCATATGGTGTGACCGGCGGAGACATTCGCATAGGTGCCGAAATCCTTACTCGCGCTGCGTTGTCGGATGAATTCGCGGCTGCATCAGGAGAGTACTTCGACAATGATTCGGGTCAGTTCCGCCCGCCACATCCCGATGCATTGGATTCACGAAAATCCGGGGAGATTATGCACATTATCGAGACGGTGTTGGTCAACGAATCGCAATCTGACATTTGAACGCTTGAAAACCATGTAAAGCAGGTCTCCCCGAGACCTGCCCTGCCTGGCTCTGATCAGAATTCGCCATAGCACTCCGCTACTTCTTTCTTCCTTTCCAGGGCTTAAAGACTGATACAAAGACGGTTACTATCAGAAGTAAACATTGCAGGCAGCCAAATAGCAGATTCATCTTCTGGTTGTGCAAATAGGTCGCATCGTCCAGAGAGGCCATACCTAACTCGCCTGAGATTTCCATCATGTTCGTCTCCCATGGACCCAGATAAAAAGTGCCGAATAGGATTGCAGCTACAGTCACTATCCACTTGAAGATCATCCAGCCGTGTTTGAAGAATCCCCAATTGCTGAACGTGGAATAGATCAAACCGGTGATGAGACACCCAAAGGCACCGGGGATCACCACGACCGCCATGTCTATTTGATGGATACTTTGATTGATTCCATGAAGGGCACCGCCATCAAGGGCATTCTCTTTTAGAGGGTATAGGAGAATCAGAGCAATGGCACCTCCAATCCAACAGGACACGGTGATCAGATGCAGTCCCTTGAGCCACTTCAACCCCTTCCTACCGAGTTTCTTCATATCTTCCTCATTGTCCTGATTTCACATCCCAATACTACTGGTTGTCATTATAGCCTTATATACAAAGAAATCAACCACTCAGCCATGTAAGGTCCGGTCTTAAGGAGACCTGTTCTACTTGGGCGATATGCCGAACCTGCAAAACCATCGATGACCTCAAGCTATCCGCGTCCACTTTGAGGAAACGGTGAACAACATGAATCTTTTCGTAAGCACTTACGTAAATTAGAGCCAGCAGCCCAGCCAGAAACACAGAAGGTAGCAGGACTCTGATTTGACGTCAGCAAAACAACGAGTCGACTTGCGTTCGACAGATCGCGTCAGGATAAACGTCAGAGGCTCTCAATGGGCAGGAATCGAGGACAATTAAGCGACAGGAAGGATGCAATGTTTATTACAAGAAACACCGTAGCCCGGAACCTTCCGAAGATCCGGTCGAATCTACTCGTGGCCTGCACGGTCATCTCAGTCCTATTCTCTTTTTCTATTGCATTCGCTCAGGAATTCACGACTGAGAGGATCTCCGACAGAATCTTCAGAATACTTGAACCCTCATCCGGGGAAAGCCAGATTGTAATTCAGTCCGAGAAAGGGCTGGTAGTTCTGAATGCCTTCTGGTCAGAAGTAACTGCTCGAAAATTCAAGAAGGAGATCGTTAGGGAGTTAGGCCGAGATGACTTTGTCTATACTATCAATACGATGGATCGGCTCGACATGATCGGCGGAAATGCTGCATACGGCGAAACAGAGATAGTGTCCCATAGCAGCTTCATTGACAAGTACTATGGTAAGGACGAAGAAGTCAGAGCTGAAATCACACGGCTTGTCGACATGTGGCGGTGGAAGGAGGACGTCTCGCGCGAACGACTGCCTACACATGAAGAGGGTTCGGAGGCGTGGAACAACGAGAAAAGATGGATGACCACCTGCGGAAGGAGAGCCGATGAGCTGGAACAGAGTTTTTCTCTCGTGCTCCCGACCATGCTGTATGATGAAAAAAAGAAGCTGCCTCTCGGAGACATCTCTCTGGAATTAATCTGGTTCGGGCAGGCTGGGGACTATAACGGAATGACTGTGACTGTGATCCCGGAGGAGAAAACGGCAATCATACCCACATTCATAATGCATCCGCAGCACTTCGCTCCCCATCCTCATAGCGAATACAGAGACCTCGACGTCCCTAAGTGGATCGCGGTACTGGAGGAGATACTCGAAGGAGAAGACGCAGTCGAAACTGTGATTTGCGGCATGAGAGATGTGTGGCCGAGAGAACGCGCTCATGAACATCTCGTCTATATAAGAAGGCTGTGGAACAGAGTGACGACCATGGAAGCCGAGGGGAAAACGCTTAGTGAAGTCTGGGAACAGCTATCGTTCGAGAACGAGTTCGCCTTTGTCAAAGAGATGAAAATCTACGAGGTCAATAGTGATGACTGGTTAAGACCGCAGCACATGGATCATGCCAGACTCTTCTATCTGCAGCATAAGACCCTCGCTTCTCAGATAATGATGGATGCAGGAATGGATTCTCTGCAAACATCACTGGCAAGGGTCAGAGAGCTTCGGAAGACCGACAGCAAGATCTATTTCGAGGAAGCTTCGATTAACGGTATCGGCTACTACCTGATCGGTCAGGGAAGATTCGCCGATGCGATTGAGGTGTTGAAGCTGAATGTAGAACTGTTTCCTGAGTCATCGAATGTTTACGACAGCCTCGGTGAAGCCTACATGAAGAATGGCGATCTCGACAAGGCAATTGAGAATTACAATAAGTCGCTCGAGCTCAATCCCGAGAATGAGAATGCGAAACAGATGCTGGAAGAGATCAGACGCGGATAACCGACTGATGGAAGAATCACCGTCAGTACGTTCGGGCCTGGTGGCCCACCTTCTAAGTGGGTTTCATCTTAGGTACGGACGGTAACAGAGGCTACAAAACAGAGTCAATACATAGGTAGCACTTTGCCGCGCCGTCAGGAGCCGCGGTTCGGAACCCTCGTCAGAAGCCGCCGTCAGAAGCCGTCGTCAGGAATCGCCGTCAGGAACCCTTGTTCGTACCGTTACATAGGTAACAGGTGTACCGGGACATGGGTAACAGTGTTCTGGCATATATTGACCGGAGAGTCGATAGATTCGGAGG